>ERZ779624.117-NODE-117-length-32897-cov-10.841118_pt1 | contig 32897 bp, 37 predicted proteins | sample MGYA00514190_ERZ779624 | MGnify/ENA primary metagenome ERZ779624 (study PRJEB29562, sample SAMEA4376706) | mouse gut metagenome | isolation source: Cecum | study: EMG produced TPA metagenomics assembly of the A DSS colitis mouse model was used to assess the... | reverse complement strand
CCTCAGCTAATGCTGCGACCTTACCCTGATATATAAAGCCGCCTCTGTCAAAAACAACCTCCGTGATGCCCTTCTCGACTGCTCTCTTGGCAATGACGGTTCCCAGGTATGCTGCCGCATCAACATTATTGGTCTTTTCCAGCTCGCCTTTGACTTCCTTTTCAAGCGTGGAAGCGGATACTAATGTATTCCCAACAGTATCGTCGATAATTTGAGCATACATATGATTATTGCTTCTGAAGACTGCAAGACGGGGTCTCTCGGCAGTGCCACTGAAGCGGTTGCGAATTCTCATGTGCTTCTTCGCACGAACTTCTTTTCTTGATACCTTGTTAACCATCTTCATACTCTCCTTATCTGTTATTTCTTACCTGTCTTACCAACTTTACGTCTGATCGTCTCATCGGCATACTTGATACCCTTGCCCTTGTAAGGCTCCGGTCTCCTCTTGTCTCTGATTTCAGCTGCGTATTGGCCGACTTTCTCCTTGTCAATTCCCTTGACAATGATGATATTCTGTCCCTCTACAACGGCCTCGATGCCCTCGGGATCTTCCATCTCGACAGGGTGGGAATAACCCAGGTTCAGGGTCAGCTTCCTGCCGCTCTTTGCAGCTCTGTAGCCCACGCCGTTAACCTCAAGCTTTTTCTCATAGCCCTGGGTGACACCTACTACCATGTTGTGAATGAGCGTTCTGGTCAGACCGTGAAGAGATTTCATCTTCTTCAGATCGTTGGGTCTGCTCACCAGAATCTCAGCGCCTTCCATTTTGATCTCCATCTCGGAGGGCAGCACTCTCTCGAGCGTACCCTTGGGACCCTTAACGGTCACCTTATTATTTTCTGCAATCTCCACAGTAACGCCTGCGGGAACCGCGATTGGCATTCTACCTATTCGTGACATGCCCGTACCTCCTATACTTTATAAAAACTATTTTCCGATTTCTGCAAGTCCGGAAAAACGCCGGCCTCCGGCATTCTTCCGCGTGTAACTCAACACGCTGTTACCAGACAAATGCCAGAACCTCGCCGCCAACCTGCAGCTCGCGGGCCTTCTTGTCGGTGATCACACCCTGGTTGGTGGAAATGATGGCAACACCCAGGCCGCCGAGTACTCTGGGCAGCTCATCCTTGCCTGCGTACACGCGAAGACCGGGCTTGGAAATTCTCTTGATGCCGGAGATAATCTTCTCATTCTTGTCAGCGCCGTACTTCAGCGTAATATGGATGGTCTTGAAGCAGCCGTCCTCGATTACGTCATATTTGCTTATATAACCCTCCTCCAACAGAATCTGTGCGATAGACAGCTTCATTTTGGAAGCGGGAACATCTACTGTGTCATGCTTGGCAGTATTTGCGTTACGGATTCTCGTAAGCATATCTGCAATAGGATCGCTCATTGTCATTGTTTTCTTCCTCCTTCCTACCAGCTCGCCTTTTTAACGCCGGGGATTTCTCCCTTGTATGCCAGTTCGCGGAAGCAAACTCTGCAAATGCCATACTTTCTTAAGTAAGCGTGGGGACGGCCACAAATCTTGCAACGTGTATAAGCCTGAGTGGAAAACTTCGGTTTGCGCTGCTGCTTAATCTTCAATGATGTTTTCGCCATGAGAAATTTACCTCCTTATTGTTTTGCGAAAGGCATGTTGAACAGAGTCAACAGCTCGCGTGCTTCTTCATCGGTCTTTGCAGTGGTAACAAAGATGATATCCATGCCTCTGGTCTTGTCGATCTTATCATACTCGATCTCGGGGAAGATGAACTGCTCCTTGATGCCCAGCGCATAGTTTCCTCTGCCGTCGAACGCGTTGGGATTGACGCCTCTGAAGTCACGCACACGAGGCAATGCCAGGTTCACAAGACGATCCAGGAACTCATACATTTTCTCACCGCGCAATGTGGTCTTACAGCCGATAGCCATACCTTCACGAATCTTGAAGTTTGCCACGGAATTCTTTGCCTTGGTGAGAACAGCCTTCTGGCCGGTGATGGTCTCCATGTCGGATACGGCGTTCTCCAGAACCTTGGCATTGTCCTTCGCTTCACCGACTCCCATGTTCACCACGATCTTGTCAAGCTTGGGAACTTCCATAACGTTTTTATAACCAAACTTTTTTGTCATAGCCTCTACGATCTCATCGTAGTAGAAATCTTTTAATCTAGCCACTTTTTGTTCCTCCTTCCTATTGATCAGTCAATCACTTCGCCGGTTGACTTTGCGATGCGGACCTTCTTGTCGCCGTCCATTCTGAAGCCAACTCTGGTAGCCTTGCCCTTGAAGACAAGCATAACGTTTGAGATATCAATAGGAGCTTCCCTCTGAACAATGCCGCCGTTGGGGTTTGCCTGGGAGGGCTTCGCATGCTTTGTGATCATGTTGACTCCCTCAACGATTACCTTTCCCTTCTTGGCGTCTACGGAAATTACCTTTCCCTCTGAATTACAATCCTTACCGGCGATCACCTTTACAGTGTCGCCCTTTCTAATCTTTAAACTGGACATATGACACCTCCTTATAATACTTCGGGAGCCAGAGATACGATCTTCATGAACTGCTTTTCACGAAGCTCTCTTGCTACCGGCCCAAAAATACGGGTTCCTCTGGGTGTCTTGTCGTCCTTGATGATCACTGCTGCATTCTCGTCAAACTTGATGTAGGAACCGTCCTTGCGGCGGGCTCCTTTTACGGAACGAACCACAACTGCCTTGACAACATCACCCTTCTTTACAACGCCGCCTGGTGTTGCATCTTTAACGGAAGCAACAATCACATCGCCAATCTGTGCATATCTTCTTGTAGAGCCGCCCATAACACGAATGCAGAGCAATTCTTTTGCACCGGTGTTATCAGCAACCTTCAGTCTTGTCTCCTGCTGAACCATGATTTTCCTCCTTTGCCGCACCTACGGCCAAATTACTTCACCTTTTCTACAACCTCGACAAGTCTCCATCTCTTGTCCTTTGACAGAGGCCTTGTCTCCATGACCTTGACGGTATCACCGATATTACACTCGTTGTTCTCATCATGAGCCTTCAGCTTGTAGGTTCTTTTTACGACCTTTTTATAAAGAGGGTGCTTTACATGCTCTTCGATAGCTACAACAATCGTCTTATCCATCTTGTTACTGGTAACCTTACCGGTACGCACTTTTCTCAAATTTCTTTCCACGACTTTACTCCTTTCCTCCTGCCGTCCGGCTTATGCTCTGGCCTTCTCGGTGATGACTGTCTGAATACGCGCAATGTTTCTTCTAACGTCCTTGATCCTTGCCGTATTATCCAGCTGATTGGTTGCGTTCTGGAATCTCAGATTGAAAAGTTCTTTCTTTGCAGCAACAAGCTCCTGGTTCAGTTCCTCAACGGACTTGTTTTTTAATTCTTCTACAAACTTATTAGCTTTCATTATTCTACACCGCCTTCCAAATCTGCCTTAGAAACGATTTTACACTTGCAGGGAAGCTTATGCATTGCGAGACGCAGTGCCTCTCTCGCCTGTTCCTCAGGAACGCCGGCAATCTCAAACATAACGCGTCCGGGTTTTACAACTGCCACCCAATACTCCAGAGTACCCTTTCCGGAACCCATACGGGTCTCGGCAGGCTTTGCTGTAACCGGCTTGTCAGGGAAGATCTTGATCCATACCTGACCAGTACGCTTTGTATAACGGGTAAGCGCAATACGGGCTGCCTCGATCTGATTGGACTTGATCCAGCAGGGTTCCGTAGCTACCAGGCCGTACTCACCGTAAGCGAGAGTGTTTCCCCTCATCGCCTTACCGGCCATGGTGCCGCGAAACTGTTTACGACGTTTTACTCTCTTCGGCATTAACATGATTATTTATCGCTCCCTTCCGTCTGATTTCCCTTTGCAGGAAGGATCTCACCCTTGTAGATCCAAACTTTAACTCCAACCTTACCGTATGTGGTATCTGCCTCTGCAAAGCCGTAGTCGATATCTGCTCTCAGCGTCTGAAGAGGAATGGTTCCCTCACTGTAGAACTCGCTTCTTGCGATATCAGCTCCGCCCAGACGGCCTGCACATGCAGCCTTGATACCCAGAGCGCCTGCCTTCATGCTTCTTCCCATGCAGGACTTCATGGCACGTCTGTAGGACACACGGTTCTCCAGCTGCTGAGCGATATTCTCTGCAACCAACTGTGCATCCTTGTCAGGTCTCTTGATCTCCTTGATGTCGATGAGAACCTTCTTGCCGGTCATCTTGGAGAGCTCGTTCTTGGTCACTTCGATCTCGGCTCCGCCCTTTCCGATGATGACGCCGGGCTTTGCGGTGTGGATAATCACTCTCACTCTGTCAGATGCTCTCTCGATCTCAATCTTGGCAACGCCTGCGCTGTATAACTTCTTCTTCAGGTACTTTCTGATCTCGAAGTCCTCCACCAGATAATCGGAAAACTCGCCCTCAGCGTACCACTTGGAATCCCAATCTTTAATAATTCCGACTCTTAAGCCATGAGGATTAACTTTCTGTCCCATTTGTCTGCTCCTTTCCTTACCTCTTCTCGTCCAGCACAACGGTGATGTGGCTCATTCTCTTCTCGATCCTGTAAGCCCTGCCCTGTGCTCTGGGGTGAACGCGCTTCATGGTAGGTCCCTTGTTTGCGTAGCACTCTGCAATATACAGGTTATCTCTGTTCATACCGTTGTTGTTCTCAGCATTTGCGATAGCTGACTCAAGCAGTTTCTTGATAAGGCTGGAAGCATACCTGGGATTGTACTCCAGAATGCCAAGTGCAGTCTGTACATCCTTGCCTCTGATGGCATCCAAAACGAAACATGCCTTCTGAACAGATACCCTTGCATATGACAGCTTTGCGGAAGGTCTCGTGTCCTTCTGGGCATTTCTCTCTCTCTTGATCTGACTTCTATGTCCTTTAGCCATAGATAAATATCCTCCTTCTCAGAATAACGGCAACGCATCTGCTACGGTGCTTTCGCCCGCAGACAGACAGCCGCAACGCCCTCCCGGGCGATTGTGCGTTGTTAGATTACCTAACCTTGGACTTCTTCTCGTCCTTGCCATGGCCGCGATAGGTTCTTGTAGCTACGAACTCGCCCAGCTTATGGCCTACCATATCTTCCGTCACATATACGGGAACATGCTTTCTGCCGTCATGCACTGCAATCGTATGTCCCACAAAGGACGGGAAAATTGTAGAACGGCGGGACCAGGTCTTGATGACCTGCTTCTGTCCGGATGCATTTAATGCGTCTACCTTCTTTAACAGGCTTGCGTCTGCGAAGGGTCCTTTTTTCAGTGATCTAGCCATTGTCTTTCCTCCTGTTTTTCTCAGAAAACATATTATTTCATTGCCTTACCGTTGCGTCTTCTTACAATCAGCTTATTGGAAGCCTTCTTTGCCTTACGCGTCTTCAGGCCCAGTGCAGGCTTACCCCAGGGAGTGCTGGGTCCGGGACGTCCGATACCGTTCTTGCCCTCGCCGCCGCCGTGAGGATGGTCGTTGGGGTTCATAACGGCTCCGCGCACGGTGGGACGGATGCCCATGTGGCGCTTACGGCCTGCCTTACCGATATTGACAAGGTTGTGATCAACATTTCCCACTACGCCTACCGTTGCACGGCAGATGATGGGAACCATTCTCATCTCGCCGGAGGGAAGACGAAGCGTGGCATACTTTCCTTCCTTCGCCATCAGCTGTGCGCTGTTTCCGGCTGCGCGCACCATCTGGCCGCCCTTTCCGGGATACAGCTCGATGTTGTGCACCTGAGTACCTACGGGAATCTCCGAAAGAGGCAGGCAGTTGCCCACTCTGACCTCCGCCTCGGCTCCGTTCATGACCTTCATTCCGTCGGTCAGCCCCTCGGGCGCAAGGATATATGCCTTCTCGCCGTCCGCGTAGCAGATCAGCGCGATGTTTGCGGTTCTGTTGGGGTCATACTCAATACCGATCACGGTAGCCGGAACCCCGTCTTTATTTCTCTTGAAATCAATGATTCTGTACTTTCTTCTGGAGCCGCCGCCATGGTGTCTCACAGTGATCTTACCCTGATTGTTACGACCTGCGTTCTTCTTCAGAGAAGTGCAGAGGCTCTTCTCGGGAGTGGTCTTGGTGATCTCCGAAAAATCGGAGCCGGTCATATTTCTTCTGGAGGGTGTATAGGGGTTATATGTCTTGATACCCATTGTTCTGTCTCCTTTTTCCTATTTTTTAGCGCAGCCGTCCGGCCGCATACTTAAACATCGGGAAGAACCGACAGTCTCTTCCTGATGAGACTCCGCTTTTTACAGACCTGCGAAAATCTCGATATCCTTGCTGTCTGCGGTCAGTGTCACCACAGCCTTCTTGGTCTTTGCAGTCTTGCCGGTGATCACACCGCTCTTGGAATTGCGTCTTCTGCTCTTTCCCTCGCAGTTCATGGTGTTCACGCTCTTTACCTTCGCGCCCTCGAACATCTTCTCCACCGCTTCCTTGATCTGAGACTTGTTTGCCTCCGTATGAACCAGGAAAGTATATTTCTTATCGCCCATTCCGGCCATACTCTTCTCGGTAATAACCGGTTTGAGGATCACGTCATAGTATTTGATATCAGCCATTACGCGTACACCTCCTCGATCTTAGCGACAGCGTCCTTTGTCAGAACCACCGTCTTGGCCTTCATGATGTCGTACACATTGATGGTGCTCACCAGAGTCGTGTCAACATCCGCAGCGTTCCTGGCGGACATAACCACATTGGCGTCATTCTCAGCGATAACGACCAGGCCCTTTCCAACCTTCAGGTTATTCATTACATTCACAAAATTCTTTGTCTTGATCTCGTCGAACTTCAGCTCGTCAACGACGATCAGCCTGCTGTCCTGCACCTTGCTGGTCAGCGCGGACTTCAGAGCCGCTCTCTTTTCCTTCCGGTTCATCTTGAAGGAATAATCTCTGGGAACGGGAGCAAATACGACGCCGCCGCCGGTCCACTGAGGAGATCTGGTGGAACCCTGTCTGGCATGTCCTGTGCCCTTCTGTCTCCAGGGCTTTCTTCCGCCGCCGGATACCTCGGCGCGGGTCTTTGCCTTCTGAGTACCCTGACGCTTGTTCGCAAGCTGCTGTACGACAGCCATGTGTACCAGATGCTCGTTGACTTCCACACCGAAAACGGCATCGCTTAATTCCATGGTGCCAACTTCCTTGCCTTCCATATTGTAAACAGATACGTTTGCCATCTGCTTAATCCTCCTTCCGCACGCGTGCCTGGCAAAGGCACACTGTTATGCCTCCACCTTCGTGGTCTCTTTGATGGTTACTAATGCTTTCCTGGGACCGGGAACTGCGCCCTTGACAAGCAGCAGATTCTTCTCGGCATCCACTCTTACGATCTCCAGATTCTGGACGGTCACCTTTACACATCCCATGTGGCCGGGCATTCCCTTGCCCTTAAATACGCGGCTGGGGGAAGAACATGCACCGTTGGAACCCTGATGACGATGGAACTTGGAACCATGCTTCATGGGTCCTCTGTGCTGTCCCAGTCTCTTGATCGCACCCTGGAAGCCTTTTCCCTTTGAAATTGCGGAAGCGTCCACCTTGTCGCCCTCTGCGAAGATATCAGCCTTGATCTCTGCGCCAGGAGCATACTCTCCTGCATTCTCAAATCTGAACTCTCTGATATATCTCTTTGCGCTCACGCCTGCCTTCTTGAAGTGGCCTGCCTCAGCCTTGTTCACGCCATGTCTGTGAATGACCTGCTTCTTTCCTCCGGCATCCTTGTTGATGATACGCTCCTTCTTATCCACGAAGCCTACCTGCACTGCGCTGTAGCCGTCGTTCTCCTCGGTCTTGACCTGTGTCACCACACAGGGGCCTGCCTGGAGGACGGTCACGGGTACCAGCACGCCGTCGTCGTTGAAGATCTGTGTCATTCCGACCTTCGTTGCCAAAATTGCTTTCTTCATTTTTCCTCTCTTTCTGCCCATGGGCTTTCTACATAGCGGACCACGCGGTTACTGTTGCGCCATAACCACAGGAGTATTGCTCCTTTTCCCTTTGCCTGATGACGCCGGGATGTGTTCTTACGTCTAAGTAGAGGTTTTTGATATTGCTTACTTTGTTTTCATTTTGATGTCAATGTAAACGCCCGCCGGCATCTCCAGTCTCTGCAGTGCATCCACGGTCTTCTGGGTGGGTGCGATGATGTCGATCAGTCTCTTGTGAGTCCTCTGCTCGAACTGCTCTCTGGAATCCTTGTACTTGTGTACCGCTCTCAGAATGGTAACCACCTCTTTCCGGGTGGGAAGCGGCACAGGCCCGCTCACCTCGGATCCGGTCTTCTTCACCGTCTCGATGATCTTCTTTGCAGATGCGTCCACCAGCTGATGCTCGTATGCCTTCAGGGTAATTCTCATTACTTGACTTGCCATAAAAAAAGTCGCCTCCTTTTCGCACTTTTACGAAATGAAAATCAGAAATTTTCATTTTAGTACGACAAGCGGTGACTGTACACTCTCCCGTGTGTGTCCGAAATCCTTGCGCAACATTTCCCGGATTCCGTTGTTTCACACGTCGTTTCTGCCTTGTGCAGACTTTTAATTGGTACAGTGACTTGTCGTCAGTTTTGTAACTTGACATTCGCTCCACGGAAAACCTGACTGCCATTACTGGCCTCCAGCAACCTCACGCTTCACAGCTATCATGCCACAGCAATATGTAGTATAAATGCAAAAAGCCCTTTTGGCAAGGGCTTTTTAAAAAAATGTGTATTTTTTTCAGTACAATCCGTCCTTCTCCCAGTAGCTCTCCAGCAGGTGCGGGCCCGCCAGCACCTCCCGCTCCACGGACAGGTATCTCTCATGGACCGTCCTGACGCTCCATTTCACAAGCGTGAGCCTGCCGCTGTCCAGCTCCAGCGCCGTGATGCTCCTGGGATGGACGCAGCTTCCGTCGTTCAGGTACAGCCCGCCGCCCGGCTCCGGGAGCACGGGGCGGTGGGTATGACCGGCAATCACCATCACCCGGCGCTCCTCTGCCCAGCTCTCCAGCCTTCTCTCCGTCTTCTTCCGTCTCTTATAATTCCGCGCGGCGCTGGTGGGGTCGTAGATGCCCAGAAGCTCAAGCTTGCGCCAGACAAAACGCACCAGAAACGCCGCCAGGGGCCACAGGGTATCGTTCAGCAGATCTCCCTGGTGTCCGTGCACCAGCAATATCTCATGTCCGTTGTCCCCGTACTGCAGCACCGCACCCTCCAAAACCTGCATTCCCGGAAACAGCGTGCCCGCGCATCCCCCGGCGTCACACCAGGCTCCGCAGTGGGTCTCCATAAAACGGCGTCTGCTCTTTTTCCGGTCATGGTTTCCGAAGAGCTGGATCAGCCGCCCCCTGTTATAAAACCGGGACAGCAGTTCAAAGACATCGTTGTGGATCTCCGTGATCCTCTTCAGTCCCAGGTTCTCCCACAGCTCATCCCCGTCCCCCAGTTCCGCATAGGTGTAGCACCGGTTATAATAGTACTCCAGCGCCGCATAATAAAGGTTCTGGTTAAACAGAAAATTGTCCCCTCTGTTTCCCACTCCCCTGTGACAGTCGCTCATGCAGACAATCCTGCTGCAGCGGCCTATCCTGAATCTCGGGGCGCTCTCATAGACCGCATTCAGCCGCGTCCGGGTGCTCATGGCTATCCCCTCCTGCGTCTCCTGCAGCACTTCTCATATCTTCTGCGGCTGCAGCGCATGCCCAGACGTATGAGCTTTCTGTACAGAAGCGGGAAGCAGTATCCCAGAAAGCTGATCCGATCCAGGGTAGTACAAAAAGGTCTGGATGCCCTGAGATAACATTTGCAGTATCTTGCGTTCTTCCTGCAGACCAGGAAGCGGTAAAGGCGGCCGAACCGGCAGTGCTGCCTGGTTTTGGGTCTGTCAAAGGTCAGACAGATCCTGTTGTTTTCCACACAGATTTCCTGTCTGTCATAGCCGGCCTCCAAAAGTCCTCTGCAAAACGCATCCCGCATTGCCCCTTCATGGAAGCAGATGCAGATCTTCATCACCAGATCGCAGGGCCCGGAGTACTCTCCGGGCAGAAATCCCGTCAGCCACCAGTGCAGGCCGCAGCGCTCCATAATGCACTTTCCGTCCTTCCAGAGAGAAAACTGCATGTGCGCCCTCTGGCTGTCCGCGGCACAGGTATAGAAAAGCTTCTCCGGCGGCCTATCCGTCTCCTCATCATTATAGTAGAGCCCGATCTCTGCCCCCGTCGCACAGCCGTACTGCCCCTTCCAGAATTCCATCAGCCAGTTTTTGCCGTTGCACCGGAAGTAAATTGGCTCACAGTCCATGACCATATTCATGGAAAGCGCAAATTCGTCATACTCCGCGCAATAGCCCATGTCCCTCTGCCAGGGGTCTTCTCCCGCCGTAATGCAATCGCAGTCCCTGCACCAGGCAAAGCCGAACACGGACAGCGCGCTGTTCAGACGAAACGCCTTTTCCTCCTCGCTCTCACAGCGAACCTTCTTCGCCGCCCTTTTCCTTCGAATGTGGATACAGATACAGACCAGCGCCGCGATAACCGCAAGCACTGCCAGCCCGATCAGACACCACCAGACATATTTCATAAAACAACCCTTCCTTTCTTGGTATCATCGGTTGCTTTATCATATGCCCGGCAGTCATATTCCGGCACTGCCCCGCATATCATTATGGAAACTCTCGCGCAGGACACAAAAGCGACGACTTCCGTCATGCCGACACAGTCGGCACAAACATTCAATGTAGCGTACTTTGACAGCTTGGAAGATCTTCATTCCCTTCGCACTTGCATCCGGGAAGCTTCTATTATATAGTAAATAGGACAGAAAAAAGATTCAGGACAGACCGGAGGATAAAAAAATGTGGATCGCAGATAACTGGAAAGATTATGAGGTGCTGGATACCTCGGGGGGAGAAAAGCTGGAGCGGTGGGGAGACTATATCCTGATCCGGCCGGATCCCCAGGTCATCTGGAATACGCCCCGGGAACACCAGGGCTGGACGCATAAAAACGGCCACTATCACCGCAGCGCAAAGGGCGGCGGCGAATGGGAATTTTTCCGCCTGCCGGATGAGTGGAGCATCGGCTACGACCTGACCGGCCCCCAGGACACCGCCGGGGAAAACGCCGGTGAGCGCCTGCGTTTCCACCTGAAGCCCTTCAGCTTCAAGCACACCGGCCTGTTCCCGGAGCAGGCGGTAAACTGGGACTGGTTCTCTCAGCTCATTCGGAAAAACAGGAGCGCCTCCGGCCAGCCCGTGAAAGTCCTCAACCTCTTCGCCTACACCGGCGGAGCCACCCTTGCCGCAGCAGCTGCCGGCGCCGCCGTCACCCATGTGGACGCCTCAAAGGGCATGGTGGGCTGGGCCAGGGAAAACGCCGCAGCCTCCGGACTCGGCGGCGCCCCCATCCGCTGGCTGGTGGACGACTGTGTCAAGTTTGTGGAGCGGGAGATCCGGCGGGGAAACAAATACGACGGAATCATTATGGATCCTCCCTCCTACGGAAGAGGGCCCAAGGGGGAAATCTGGAAAATAGAAGAGAGCATCTGGCCTTTCCTTGAACTGACGGCACAGCTGCTCTCCCGGGACGCTCTGTTCCTCCTGATCAACTCCTATACCACAGGCCTTCAGCCCGCCGTACTGTCCTATATGCTGAACGCAGCCGTGGCAAAGCGTTTCGGCGGACGGGTGGCTTCGGAGGAAATCGGGCTTCCCGTCACCAGCTCCGGACTGGTACTCCCCTGCGGCGCATCGGGAAGATGGTGCAGAGAATGATCTGAACGTCACAACACATACTTTCTAAACGGCGGCAGCTTCCGCATCACATACGCCGCAGCCGCCGCAGGCAGGAGCGTCCCCAGGAAAAACAGCGGCAGAGAGAGCCACAACGGGAAGGCAAACGGCGTCAGCCCCAGGAATTTATAATATAGATTCAAAAATACCGGATGAACCAGATAGACTCCGAAGCTTATGGCCGAGGCGCTCTCCAGAAATCCGGTATTTCTATCTTTGCCCTGGCAGGTTTTCTCCGCACTGCCGCATTTCCAGGCGCCCCCAAACAAAAGCACCGACGACACCACGGTAAAGGGATAGTTGTAGGCCATCTGCACGGGAAATCCAAGCAGCCTGCCGCAGCCTGTAAAAAGCAGCCACAGCAGCGCGGCTCCAAGCCACAGGCCGCCGGAAGCTCTGCCCCGTCCTCCTGCCGGAAGCGGGCACTTTTCCGCACCGTCCTGCACCGCGTTCCCTCCGTCCGGCTTTCTGACGGCAAACAGATAGCCACACAAATAATAAAACAGGTAGATCAAATCATCCGGCAAGGCCGGGATCCCCTCCAGCCCTGTCAGTCTTTTTGCAAAGGGAAGGACGCTGCTTCCCACAAGCAGCACCCCAAGCAGACCATACTTTCCGGCCTCCGGAAGCTTTCCAAGCAGCAGACGCAGCGCCGGAGTCAGCAGATACAGAAAAAAGATCAGATACAAATACCACATATGAGACCAGCTCTGCCCCCGGAGCACCATGAGAACCCCCTGAACCGGCATATCCATGCGGAAGGTTCTCTCCAGCGCGATCTGCTCCAGACAGGCATAGGGCACGCCGAACAGAAACAGCGCAAACACCACCCGCCTGCAGTATTTCGTCACCATTTTCCCGAAGGTAATCTCTCTCTTTGGATTCAGGAAGAGATAACCGGAAATCATCAGAAACACCGGAACACACCAGCTCACCAGATCCACCACCGTCAGGAGCACCCTCTTTTCCCAGGGGAAACCGCCCATATCCGTGCGATCCACGACGCCCGTCACCGTATGCAGCAGTACCACCGCGCAGGTGGCTGCCACTCTCAGTTTATCCAAAAACAAATCTCTTTGCCCCGTACTCATTTTTTCCTCCCTGCCGTTCCCATACAGTATAACCAAACCTCAGACCCCGCGCAAGGGAATTCAAAAAAGCATAAGGCAATCTTAAGAATCCGGCAGTCCGCCAAGCAGCGCTTCCAGTTCCTCCTTTGTAAGCCACCCTTCATACTCCAGCCGCAGGCCGCTCTCAAGCACCATGGCAAACCGGATTCCGCCGTCGCTGTCCGCCCCGGGAAGGCAGTCCTCCCAGTCCGCAGCATTCAGAACAGGCAGCGTGCTGTCACCGGTCCAGGCAGAATCCTTTCCTGCCAGCTTCAGGCACAGCGTATGCTCCCCGTCGCTCCAGGCATACTGCATCACATGCCCTCCTTCCTCCCCGCTCACCGCCACACTGCTGGGCACATACTCCGCCGGCGGCTCTATCCTGATCTGTTCTTCTATCCCCGCCAGCGCGCAGGCATCCTCCCAGGAGACAGATATGACAGATATATTCAGGCTTTCGGAAAGCTCCTTCTGCAAATCATCTGCCCGATCCAGTTCTGCAGACTTCTCCTGTGACGCTTCGTCCGCCGCAAGCTCTTCTTTAGAAGACTCCGGCAAAGCTGCCTCCTGCTCTTCGCCTCCCCAGGGCTCCGAATGCAGCTCTCCCGGGACTTCTCCGCCTGAAAGCTGCGGCGAATCATTTACCTGCACAGCGTTCTCCGCCTCCTCACACAGAACACCCGCGTCAGCTTCCTCCCGAATGATCTCGCCGCCTCCGGGAACCTGTGCCCGCCACCGGACGGCACAGATTACCGCCAGGCACACCGCAGCCGCACAGAGCCCGCCAACTCTTCCCGCCGTCTGCCAAAAGCGGCTCCTCCCGGCCAGGATGCCTCCCTGCATGCCGTCCCTCCCCCGCACCGTGTCTTCGGCAGGCTGCGGTCTTCCGCATCGCTCCAGCAGCTCTTCATCCACTCCCGAGAGGGCCTCCATAATGCGCAGTGCCTGTTCCTCTTTTTGCCTGCTCATATGACAACCCCCTCCTTTTCCAGATAGCTCCGCAGTCTGGCTCTGGTTCGGAACAGACTGGTCTTCACGGTATTCAGATTCATGGAATAACGCCCGGCGATGACTCCGCACTCTTCCACATACCAGTACCTTCTCAGAAAAATATTGCAGTCCTTCTCCGGCAGGGTGTGAAGGAAGGAATTGATCAGCCGTTCCAGCTCCGCGGCTGCCACCACGTCCTCCGTACTCTTTGTATCGGGAATACACTCTGCCAGCTCATCCAGCGAAACCGACATCTCTCCCTTTCCGCGCTTCATACTCTTTCTCCTCTTCCATCTGTCAATAGACAGATTGCGTGTGATGGTTCCCAGAAACAATGCCAGCCGTCCCGGCCTGCCCGGCGGTATGGCGTTCCACGCCCGCAGCCAGGTATCGTTAACACATTCGTCCGCATCTTCCCTGTCATATAAAATATGCCAGGCAATGCTGTGGCAATAGCTTCCGTAAGCATTCTGTGTCTCCGCGATGGCCCGCTCGTCCCGCTTCCAGTACAGATCCAATATTTCCGTATCTTCCAAAGCTTTTCCTCCTGTTATATTTCCCTGTATCTCTTCACACCTATAGACGTATTTCCACACGGAAGGTTCCCGTCCCGGCAAGATTTCCCCGGATTGTTCCGCATCCCGGGCACCTTTTTTCCGCAATACAAAAAGGCGGAGCAGATGATTGCATCTGCTCCACCGATTCCTTGATCTTACAGCTTAAACTTCCTTGCGCTTTCCGACAACTCCTCGGAAATATTTACCAGAGAACCCGTAGCCTCACGACACTCCGCCACGATTCTGGCCAGCTGATCCATGGTGGCCGCCGTCTCCTCCGTGCTTGCCGCATTGTTCTGGGATATCTCGTTCAGTCCGTCGATACTTTCTCTCACGCCGTCCTTAAACTTTTCAATATTGTCAAGCTGTACAGAGATCATGTCGATTGCCCCGACCACACGGCGCACCTCTGTATTCAGGTTCTCGAACGCATCCTGCGTAACCCCCAGCTTCTCGTTCTGGTTGGTGATCTCTCCCACCACACCGTTCATAATCTCCACACTGTGATCGGAATTGGTAATCAGCGTCTCCACGATACCGCGGATCTGATTTGTGGATTCCTTGGCCTGATCCGCCAGTCCCCGGATCTCCTCAGCCACCACCGCAAAGCCTCTTCCCATCTCGCCCGCTCTGGCCGCCTCGATGCTGGCATTCAGGGACAGCAGATTGGTCTGGTTTGCAATGCCGGATATTAAGTCGGTAGCCGCACGGATCGCCTGAACGGATTCATTGGTCAGGTTGGTCTGTTTCTGCACCTCATGCACGGAGTTGCTGGTTCTCTCGCTGATGTCGATCAGCTCCCTCAGCGTAGTCTCCACCATCTCGTTGTTCTTCTTCATGGCAGCCGCGCTGGTGCTCAGATCATTGACGCTCTCTGCCGTCTTATTGATGGCATCGTTCATGTCATTCATGCTCTCGCCCACGCTCTGGGTATCCGCCGCCTGCTGGGTGGCACCCTCCGCGATTTCCGTCACCGCAACGTTCACGTTGTCGATGGACTGGGAAATGGTATCCATATTATCGCTGAAGCGGTCCGTACAATCCTTCAGCTCCTGCATGCTTTTATGTATATGAGTAATGGTAAAGGAAAAGCTGGAAACTACGGAATGCACTGCCCGGGCAATCTTTCCCACCTCGTCGGATCTCCTGGTCAGTCTCTCCGGCACCTTCAGGTTCAGCTGCCCGTCCGCTACCTTATCCAGATTTCCGACCACGTCAACCAGCGATTTTACGATCTTCAGAATCACCCATGCCGCTATCACCGCAACCGCCGCCACCAGCAGAACCATGAAGATGGACGTGTTTCTCACATGTCCGCCGTAAACGGCTTCCGCCGTCTTGACGCTGAGAGATGTGACCACCATGCCGTCCGGTTTTCCGGTCTCATTGCCCTCCAAATACATGGGAGCAAGATATGCCATACATTCTTTTCCGTCGATCATCACGGAGGTAAGGAAAATCTCCTCCCCCTTCATGACCCGGTCCGTCACCTTGCTGTCCAGCTCGGCCGTGCCGTCATAGCTGGCTGCCAGCATCCTTCCGCCCATGAAAACGGCAATATCCACATCGGTGTTCTGCTGATATTGAGCCAGCAGTCCGCCGGAGCCCGACAGGGAAACCCCTTCCTTCGTCAGCACGCCGTCCTGCATGGTAAGCGGCTCGCCAAATCTGTTTACAGACTCCAGCGTCATATACTCCACCGCCCTCAACGCCTGATGTACAATCATCTCCGCCGTGGTGTCTCCCACACTGTTCAGCGCAAGACCGGCCATTACCACCAGAATGATCATGGGCAGCAATACCACCGCCATAATTTTCACAAGCAGGTTGGCTCCTTTTCTGCCGCTCACCGCATCCCCGAACGTCCCGCCGGATGCGCTTCCCATTCCGTAAGCTCCCTCTTCTCTCATATCTGCCTCCTGTACCTTTGCCGCCCCTACGGGCAATTTTCCCTGTTCATTATAACACCGGAAACCCATATCATCAATAAAAATAATCAAAGCTCACATTCCAGTCACACCCATTCGCAAAGCCGCGCTGCGCGCTCTTCGCTGCTTCGCAGCTATCCCCCGCATCCCAACAGTTCAGCCACGCCCATTCGCAAAGCCGCGCTGCGCGCTCTTCGCTGCTTCGCAGCTATCTTTGCTCATAAATGGGCGTTCCCTCAACAGCCGCAGGCGACGGGGAAAATTCGTGCGAGCACGATTTTCCCCGTCGCCTGCGGCTGTTGGCTGAACTGTTGGCTTACATCAGCGGAGCCACGATCCGCATGAGCCAGCCCAGCGTTTTCTCCCAGAGCTTCAGCTTCTTAAGAGCCTCCCGGGTCTGCTCCTCACATTTCAGAAGCGTTTCCTGCACGTCCCGCTCGATCTGTGCCACCTGGGAATTTCTGTAAAGAATGACGCCGCATTCAAAATGATGGTACAGGCTGCGGTAATCCAGGTTCACCGTGCCCACCGTCGCCCTGACACCGTCGGAGACAAACACCTTGGCATGAACGAATCCCGGCGTGTACTCATAAATCCGCACCCCCGCCTCCAGAAGCTCCGCATAATAGGTCTTTGCCAGGAAGAAGGCATATTTTTTGTCCGGGATATGAGGCATGACGATCACCACCTCCACCCCCCGCTTCGCCGCATACACCAGCGCCGTCATCATCTGATAGTCCAGGATCAGATAGGGCGTCATGATGTGCACATAGGTGTGGGCCGTGTTGATGATATCCAGGTACACCCGCTCCCCCACACGCTCCGGTCCCAGGGGACAGACACTGTAGGGAATCACATATCCGTCCGGCGGCACGGGCGCCATGTCCCGACAGGCATATCTGCCGAAGTCGTCCGGCTCACGCTCAGACTCGTTCCACATCTCCAGAAACATACAGGTAAAACGCTCCACGGCATCGCCCCGCACCAGAATCCCCGTATCCTTCCAGTGCCCGAAGCGCATCTTTTCATTAATATATTCATCCGCCAGATTGATTCCGCCGGTAAAGGCCGTCCTGCCGTCAATCACCACGATTTTTCTGTGGTCGCGGTTGTTGTAATGAGGGGAAAAGATCGGCTTTATGGGAGCGAACATTTTGCAGCGGATCCCCTCCTTCTCCAGCACTCTCGGATAATAGTTGGGCAGGTTGAACAGCACATCCGTGCCGTCATACATAAACCGGACCTCCACCCCCTGCCGGACCTTCTCCAGCAGAATCTCGTGAATGGTATCCCAAACCCGCCCCTCACTGACGATAAAAAACTCTATGAAAATAAATCGCTGCGCCTTTTTCAGTTCCTCCACCATGGCCCGGAACTGTGCATCCCCCAGAGGATAGTAAACTGCCTGGGTGTTGGTGTAGACCGGGCTGTTGTCGCGTTTGTACAGATAATGGGCCAGCTGTCCCATCTGAGGGCTCTCCTTGCGCAGTCTCTCCCAGGCCTCCCGGTTCGGCTTTACGTTTTCCGCCGTCTGCCGGGCCAGGCTCCTCAGCTTTCCGTACATCATCTTGGTGCCCGGCTGCATGGAAATGGTCGTGTAAAAGATTGCGCCGAAGACAGGAAAAATAGCGATGGGAAACATCCAGGAAAGCTTCATATCCGGGTTTCCCCTGGTATTGAAGATATAGAGGATGGCCACCGCGCTGATAAATAAAAAAAGCCCGTAGAGCAGGAGACTGTAATTGCGCAGCAAAAAATAACCCAGCGCCAACAGAACAAGCTGCCCCAGGAACCCCAGCAGGATCATCACCGTCCTGCCGTATATGATGGTCTTGATATTTCCAAGCTTTTTCTTATTTCCCTCTCCGGTACTCATACGGTCTCCCGCTCTTACAGCTGTTTTTTTCCGGCCTCCGGCTCAAGAAAGCTGTTCAGATTTACCAGACAACGGCACAGGATCTCCATCTCCTCCTCGCTCAGATCCCTGACGATGGCCCTTATCATCTTCCTGTGAAAATCCCGGTGATGATAAAATGCCTTTTTCCCCTTCTCCGTCAGAACCACATAGACCACACGCTTGTCCTCGCTGCTGCGCTCCCGCCGGATGTACCCTTTCTTCTCCAGTCCGTTCATATTGGTGGTCAGAGTACTTACCGTGACGGAAAGCCTGTGGGCTATCATCGACATGTTTCTCGGTTCCTCCATGCCGATGGCCTCGATGATATGCATGTCATTGTTGGTAATATCGCGGAACTCCTCTGTGATCACCGCCTCGCCCTCCAGATCCATGACGTGATTGAAGAGGTTTACCAGCAGCTCATTCAGGGCCCGTTTCGTCACATGCGCCATTTTGTTACCGATGCCTTTCGTTTTCTCTACCCTCCATAATAGCAACTTCCCTCAAAAAGTCAACACTCCCGCTGCCAATTCAGCACGCACGCCCCCCAGGTCAGCCCGGCGCCAAAGCCGGAGAGCACCAGCTTCATCCCCTCCTTCAGCCTGCCCGCCCGGTTCAGTTCGTCCAGAAGGACGGGAATCGACGCCGAGGACATATTTCCCACACGGTCCAGGTTCATGGGGAACCTGTCTGCATCCAGCCCCAGCCTCCTGGCGATTCCTTCTATAATGCGGAAGTTTGCCTGATGCAGCACGAACAGCTCTACCTCCTCCGCCTTCAGATGCGCCTGCTTGAGTGCCTCCGTAATCCCTGTGGGAACCTGGCGCACCGCAAAGGAGAAGACCTCCCTGCCGTCCATCTTCACCCAGGGGGACTGCATGACGCCCCTGACGTAAGGATTGGTCAGCGCCCTGCTGTCACACCGGAGCACCTCCCCCTTCCTTCCGTCGGAATGCTGCACAAAGCTTAAGATACCGCCCCGGTCGCACTGCTCCGCAAACACTGCCCCTGCTCCGTCACCGAAGAGAATACAGGTTCCCCGGTCCGTCCAGTCCACCAGCTTGGAAAGCACCTCCGCCCCCACGATCAGCGCGTTTCGGCAGATTCCGGACTGGACGTAAGCCCATGCCGTATGCAGCGCAAACAGAAACCCTGCGCAGGCGGCATTCAAATCAAACGCAACCGCATTCACCGCCCCCAGGCTGCTCTGTACCTGACAGGCCACACTGGGAATCCCCGTCTCCGGCGAACAGGTGGCCACTATAAGCAGCTCCACCTGATCCGCCCGCCTTCCGGCATCCGCCAGCGCCCTCCCGCAGGCCAGGGCCGCAAGCTCCGCCACGGTCTCCCCTGTGGATACATGTCTTCCCCCAATGCCGGTTCTCTCCCGTATCCACTCGTCCGAGGTATCCACAAGCTCTGCCAGATCATTGTTGGTCACATATTTTTCCGGCAGCGCACTCCCGGTTCCGATTATCCTCATCGACATAACGATTACTCCTTTGGTCTAAAACTTCCGAAAACGCTCATATCTCTGAGCTGCAATCTGCTCTCCGCTCATGCCGCGGTAACGTTCCAGGAATCCTCTGATCTGCTCCTTCATGTAACCGCCGATGGCCTCCGCCGTCTTTTCGTCCGCGCCGCCGAACTCCGGAATGACTTTTTCCACCACATGCAGCAGCTTCAGATCCTGAGCCGTGATCCGCATGACCTCGCTGGCCTCCTTTGCCCGGGAGGCATCCTTCCAGAGAATGGAGGCGAAGCCCTCCGGCGACAGGATGGAATAGATGGCATTCTCCAGCATCCAGACCTCGTTTCCAACCGCGGTGGCAAGGGCTCCGCCGCTGCCGCCCTCCCCGATAAAAATACAGAGCACCGGCACCCGCAGCGCCGACATTTCCAGAAGGTTTCTGGCGATTGCCTCCCCCTGTCCCCGTTCCTCCGCCTCAATGCCGCAGAAGGCTCCCGAGGTGTTCACGAAGCTGATGACAGGGCGGTTGAACTTCTCCGCCTGCTTCATCAGGCGCAGCGCCTTGCGGTATCCCTCCGGCATGGGCATGCCGAAATTCCGCCTCTGGCATTCCCGCACATCCTTGCCCTTGTCCTCCGCAATCACCGTCACCGGCTGCCCGTCCAGAAAGGCAATGCCTCCCACAATGGCCGGGTCATCCCGAAAGGCCCTGTCTCCATGGGCTTCCACAAAGTAGTCAAAAATGTGCTCCATATAGTCCAGCGCCTGGGGGCGCTCCACTCTCCGAACCGCCCGCACCTTCTCCCAGGCGCTCTTGGGGCGCATGGTCCACTCCTTCTCCTTCAAAATCTCATTCAGCTGAAAGCGGGCGGCGCTGCCCGGCGTAAAGCGGGCGTACTCTCCCTCCCTGCACTGATGGGACTTCACCAGAAAATAAATGGTCTTTTTCAGATCCTCCCGCTTGACAATGCCGTCGATGATGCCGTGCTCCTCCAGAAATTCCGCCGTCTGAAAGCCCTCCGGCAGCTCCTGGCCGATGGTCTGCCGGATGACCCTGGGGCCCGCAAAACCGATCAGGGCGCCCGGCTCCGCCATAATCACATCCCCCAGCATGGCAAAGCTGGCCGTGACGCCTCCCGTGGTGGGATCCGTCAGCACGGTACAGTACAAAAGCCCCGCCTCTCCCAGTTTCCGGACGGCAGCCGCCGTCTTGGCCATCTGCATCAGAGAAAGGATCCCCTCCTGCATCCTGGCTCCCCCCGAGCAGCAGAACAAAAACACAGGCAGCCGCTCCTCCAGCGCTCGTTCCAGTGCTGCGGTGATCTTTTCCCCCACCGCCTGCCCCATGCTGGCCATCAGAAACCGGGCGTCACAGATGCCCAGCACAATATCTTCTCCAAACACCTTACAGCGGCCCAGGGTAACAGCCTCGTCCAGGCCGGTCTTCTCCCTGGCCTCCGCAAGCTTCTCCTCATAGCCCGTGTAGGCCAGAGGATTGCGCACCGGGCTGTCCGCAAACCAGGGCTCAAAGCTATGCGGATCCGCCACCATGCGGATCCGGTTGGAGATCTTGACGCGGAAATAGCCGCCGCATTCATAACAGATATATTTTCTCTTTACCACCCTGGCCCGATCCACACTTTTCCCGCACTTGGGACATTTTATCAGATAGACCTCTTCCCGGGGCCCGGGCGTCTCCTCCAGGACGCTCTCCGTGGCATTTTCTGCGGCATTTCCCGCTGCGCCTTCCGCTTCCGCCTCTTCCCTTGCGGAAATATTTCCCAGCGTCTTGTTTATGCTGCTCAGCTTCTGTGCAAAAAAATCCGCCCGCTTCTGTTTCATGAACCTGTTCATACCAGCTCCCGTCCGCCCGCCTGGGCTCTTTCCTTCCTAACTGATGGCAAAGGTCAGCTCCGCCTGGGCCGCCGTTTTGCCGTTTACGGATGCCACCGCTTTTCCCACGCCAATGGGGCCCTTTACCTTGACAATCTCGGTCTCCAGCGTGAGCACATCCCCCGGCAATACCTTCTGCCGGAATCTGGCCTTCTCAATCCCCGCAAAATAAGCGGTTTTTCCCTTCCATTCCGGCTGAGAGAGAATCGCAACCGCCCCCACCTGCGCCAGAGCCTCCAGGATCAGCACGCCCGGCATCACCGGATTCCCGGGAAAATGTCCCTGAAAATAAGCTTCGTTCCCGCTGACACACTTTTTCCCCAGCGCCCTGACTCCCGGCTCCAGCTCCTCGATGGTGTCGATCAGGAGAAAGGGATACCTGTGAGGGATAATCTCCATAATTTCCTTTGCCGTATACAATGACATACTCTGTTCCTCCCCGCAGATTTATCTCAGATGACCGATCAGAAGACTTGCGTTATGGCCGCCAAAGCCCAGGGAATTGCTGAGGGCATAGGGAACCTCCTCCCGGAAGCTTTCCCGGCAGTAATTCAGGTCAAGCTCCTCCTCCGACTCCAGCAGTCCCACGGTCCTGTGGATAAAGCCCTCCTGCAGCTGCTTCACGCAGGCAATAAACTCCACTGCCCCGGCCGCTCCCAGCAGATGTCCGATCATGGACTTGGTGGAATTGATCTTCAATTGATATGCATGCTCCCCGAATGCAAGCTTGACAGCCCTGGTCTCAAAGAGGTCGTTGTGATGGGTGGCCGTGCCGTGAGCGTTGAGGTAGGTCAGCTGCTCCGGTTTTATGCCGCCGTCCTCCAGCGCGTTCAGCATGGCTCTCGCCGCACCCGCTCCGTCCTCCGAAGGGGAAGTGATATGATAGGCGTCGGAGGTACAGCCATAGCCCAGAACCTCGGCATAAATGTGGGCTCCCCGGCTCCTGGCATGCTCCAGCTCCTCCAGAACCACAATCCCCGCGCCCTCGCCCATGACGAAGCCGCTTCTGTCCTTGTCAAAGGGAATGGAGCACCTCTCGGGATCCGTACTGTCGGACAGAGCAGTCAGCGCCGTAAACCCGGCAATCCCCATGGGAGTCACCGCCCCCTCGGTGCCGCCCGCCAGCATCACATCCGCATCACCGTACTGGACGGCGCGAAACGCCTCCCCGATGGAATTTGTGCCGGTGGCGCAGGCCGTCACCACATTCAGGCTCTTTCCCTTCAGCCCGTACCGGATGCTCACATTGCCTGCCGCCATGTTGGAGATCATCAGCGGCACAAACAGAGGGGCTATCCTGGAAGGTCCTTTTTCCAGCAGTCTGCCATGCTCTCGTTCCATGGCCTGCAGGCTTCCGATGCCGCTGCCGATGGCACAGCCAACCTTCCAGGCATCCTCCGCCTCCATAGCAAGCCCCGCGTCCTGTATGGCCTCCCCGGCCGCCGCCACCGCATACTGACAGAAAAGCTCCATGCGTCTGGCAGCCTTCTTATCCATATACAACCCGGGATCAAAATCCTTCACCTCGGCAGCCAGTCTGCATCTGTACTCCCCCGCGTCAAATCTTGTTATTGGTGCAAAGCCGATCTTCTCCTGCCTGATGCTTTCCCAGAATTCCCCCACGCTGTTCCCAACGGGTGTAATCGCTCCCAGCCCCGTGACCACGACTCTTCTCATATCGCCATACCTCCGTCCACACAAATCACCTGTCCCGTGATATAATCCGCACCTCTTCCGGCCAGAAAGGCCACAGCCTCCGCTATATCTCCCGGCTCACCCATTCTGCCCATGGGGATGGCGCTTACCGCGGCCTCTCTTGTCTTCTCCGGCATGGCCTTCGTCATTTCCGTGTCAATAAAGCCGGGGGCCACCGCGTTGACGCAGATTCCTCTGCCGGCCAGCTCCCGGGCCACGCTCTTTGTCAGGCCGATGACCCCCGCCTTGGCCGCCGAGTAATTCGCCTGCCCTGCGTTTCCCAGCACACCCGATGCCGAGGAAATGTTGATGATCTTTCCGCCCCTCTGCTTCAACAGGTATCGGGAGAGATGCTTCATGGTATTGAAGACACCCTTCAGATCAATATCCAAAACACTGTCGTACTCTTCCTCCGTCATCCGCATGATCAGGTTGTCCCGGGTAATACCCGCATTGTTTACCAGAATATCCACATGGGAGTATTTTTCCACGGCGCTTTTTATCATCTGTCCGCAGGCGGCATGATCCGCCACATTGCAGCCCACCGCCTCGGCGCTTCCGCCGTTTCTCTCAATCTCCTCCACCACCTCTTTGGCCTTCTCGGAGGAACCGTAGTAATTTACCAGCACCGTGGCCCCAAGCTCCGCAAGCTTCAGGGCGATGGCTCTTCCGATGCCTCTCCCTGCACCCGTGACCAGCGCCACCTTCCCGTTCAGCTCTCTCTCCATTTTATCAGATCCTCCACTGTCTCTACATTCACCGCTCTTGCACTGCGGTCGATCCTGCGCAGGAAACCGCTCAATGTCTTTCCTGGCCCGATCTCAACAAAGGTATCCACACCATCCGCCAGCATCCGCTCCACCGTTTCCCGCCATCTCACAGTACAGTATACCTGCCTGGTCAGAAGCTCTCTGACCCTGTGGGACTCTGTTACCTGAGCTGCCTCCACATTGCAGTAATAGGGAATCCCCGGCGTCCGTACCGCCGTGTTCTCCAGCTCTCTTCCCAGCTTTTCTCCGGCTCCTTTCAGAAGTGCAGAGTGAAACGGGCCGCTGACCTTCAGGGGGACACACCGCTTTGCGCCGCTCTCCAGGAGCCGTCCGGCAGCCGCCGTTACCGCTTCCTCTTCCCCGCTGATCACAAGCTGTCCGGGACAGTTGTCGTTGGCAATGGAAACCGTGCCCGGCGTCTCCCCGCAAATCCTCCCCACCGTCTCCGCGTCCAGCCCCAGGACAGCCGTCATTGCTCCGCCCGTGGGATACGCCTCCTGCATATAGATTCCCCGGCTGCGGATCAGGCGGAACAAGTCCTCCGGCTCCATGACTCCTGCGGCCGCAAGGGCTCCATACTCCCCAAGGCTTAAGCCCGCGCAGCAGTCCGCCTTTCCGCCCAGTTCCTCCATCACCTTCAGAATGGCCACCTCGGTAGCCAGCATGGCAATCTGAGTGTACTCCGTGATATTCAGCTTATCGTTCTCCGTAAAGCACAGCTGCGCCACATCCAGCCCTGCGGCCCGCCCCGCCAGATCATAGACCTTCCTGGCCGTCTCGTATGTCTCATAAAAGTCCTTCCCCATGCCGGCGTACTGGGCTCCCTGCCCCGGGAAGACAAACGCTGTTTTTCCCATGATTACATTTCTCCTTCCCCTGCGGCCAATACAGGAGGCTGACGCAACAGCTTTTCCGCCTGAGCCATAATCTCCTCCAGCATCTCCTGACAGGTCTGCTCCTGTTTAACCATTCCGGCAATCTGTCCTGCCATGACGGTTCCGTTTACCACGTCCCCCTCCATTACGGCCCTGCGCAGAGCTCCCAGCCCCAGCTTTTCCAGCTCCTCGAAGCCTGCGCCCTCCTGCTCCAGCCTCAGATATTCCCTGGTCATCCGGTTGCGCAGAGAGCGCACGGGATGTCCGGTGCTCATCCCTGTGACCTCAGAATCAATATCCTTGGCCTTGATCAGCTTTTCCTTATAATTGGGGTGCACAATGGATTCCCGGGCCACCACAAAGCGGGTTCCCATCTGAACCCCCGCCGCCCCCAGCATCAGCGCTGCCGCAAGGCCCCTTCCGTCACCGATTCCTCCGGCGGCGATTACCGGTATGGAAACCGCATCTGCCACCTGGGGAACCAGCGCCATGGTGGTAAGGGAGCCGATGTGTCCGCCGCTCTCCATGCCCTCCGCCACAACGGCATCTGCCCCGGCCCGCTCCATCAGCTTCGCCATGGCTGTACTGGCTACCACGGGAATCACCCGGATACCGGCCTCTTTCCAACGTACCATATATTTTGCAGGATTTCCTGCACCGGTGGTCACGACCCTGACGCCCTCCCGGGCAATGATCTCCGCGATCTCATCAGCCTCAGGGTTCATCAGCATCAGATTGACGCCGAAAGGTCTGTCCGTCAGTTCCCGTGCCTTCCTGATTTCCTCTCTCACAACGGCTGCGGGAGCACCGCCCGCACCGATGATCCCCAGCCCTCCTGCCTCGGACACGGCCGATGCCAGCCGATGCTCCGCCACCCAGGCCATACCGCCCTGGATAACCGGATATCTAATCCCAAGAAGCTCTGTCAGCTTTGTTTTCATACCGATTCACATTCCTTTCTGCAACCTGTGCACCCGGGCGTTTTGCCCGCTCCGCCTCATACGGATTCCTTCTATGCTTATGCCTCTATGCCCTTGTCCGCAAGATACTCCATCACCTTGCCGACGGTCTCCAGCTTTTCCAGATCCTCGGAGGGAATTTCAATGGAAAACTCATCCTCCAGAGCCATCACCAGCTCAAACAAATCCAGCGAATCCGCATTCAGATCATCCTTAAAACTGGTTTCCTCCGTAATATCCATTCCGTCCGCGTTCAGCTTCTCCTCAATCAATTCCTTCACTCTCTCCAGCATGTCTTTTCTCCTTCCTCTTTACCTGGTTTTTCATACCACCTGAAACGGTATACTTTTCTATTTGTTTGACAATCAAACTATTTGACTATCAAACTATCAGAATAATACTACTCCTTTGCTCTCCCGTCACTGGGAAATAAGTACTATTTTCATTGAAAACGCATTTGCAATTAATTAGTCCTACCGTCAATTTTCACGAAATATTCTTTTTCTTAATTGTAATTTTAGAAAATTTGTGTATAATAAATATAAGGGAATACGGTTTCCCTGAAAAAAGCCTGTCTACAGGTACGGCAGGAGGACAGTTGTATGAGTAACAAACCTCAGGTTCCGACTTTTGAAGTGTTCTGTCGTCTTGCAGAGGAATTTTCCCCCTGCATGAACGATTATCTGTTTGTCTGTGATTTCGTCAGAGATGTCTATTACATTACGGAAAACGCAATGGCGCGTTTCCTCCTTCCCAGCAACATGTTTGACAATGTGACGGAAACGCTCCGCGGTTTTGTGTCTCCCGATGACTTTCCCATGCTGGAGCTGGATCTGATGCAGATCAACTCCGGCAAAAAGGATCACCACAATCTGGAGTACCGCTGGATCGCCAGGGACGGCTCACCCGTCTGGATCAACTGCCGGGGAAGAGTCATCCGCAATCCCGACGGCTCACCCGCTCTGATGGTGGGCTGCATCAACGAGATCGGTAACCAGCAGAAGGCCGACAATGTCAGCGGTCTGCCCGGGGAAAGCTTTCTGCGGGAACATATGCAGATGATGAAGCCTCTCCTCACCGGAGGGATTCTGATGCGCCTCGGCATTGACGATTTCAAGGTCATCAACGAACGGCACGGCATTGAGTATGGAAACTTTGTGCTGAAAAAGGTGGCGGACTGCATCCAGCAGTCGTTGGGACCTCTGCAGTACGCTTACCGCATTGTCTCCGATGAATATATCGTCCTGGACGCCTCGGGCAGTCCCGTGGAATCCATGAATCTCCTCTATCACCGCATCCGTTCCGCCGTGGATCATCTGGTGGAGAAGGAATGCTACAAGGCGCTCTATACCATTTCCGGCGGTATCGTCCCCCTTGGCCAGGTGGATGCCGCCACCGAAGAGGAGATCCTGAAGCTGACGGAATTCTCTCTTGCAGAGGCAAAAAACCGGGGCAAAAACCAGGTTTACCTTTTCAACAATGATGATTACCAGATATTTTTACGTCGTCGTTATATCCGCTCCTGCCTGCGCAGATCCATTGCCCGGAATTTTGAAGGGTTTGAACTTTACTATCAGCCCATCGTCATGAGCGGCGGGGAAGAGCTCTATGCGGCGGAGGCGCTGCTGCGCTACAGCACCCCCGAAGGCGATGCCATCCCTCCTTATGAATTGATCCCCATTCTGGAAGACAGCGGCCTGATCGTGCCCGTGGGAAAATGGATTATCCGAAACGCATTGGATATGTGCATGCGCTGCCGGAAAAAATATCCGGATTTCCGGGTATCCATCAATCTCTCCTATATTCAGCTTTTGAAGAGTCCTCTGTTTGAGGAGATCATGGACGCTCTGGCGCAGAGCTCGCTGCCACCCTCCTGTCTCATTGTTGAACTCACGGAAAGCGGACATCTGGAAAACAGCCCCGTGGTGCAGAATGTGTGGAACAAGCTGCGGAATATTGATGTCAATATTGCCATAGACGATTTCGGAACCGGCTATTCCAACCTTCAGAATATCGGAAGTCTGCGTCCCAACATTGTTAAAATAGACCGGAGCTTTACCTCAAAGGCATTGCAGAACGAATATGAATTCGAGCTTCTGATACATATCATCCGCATGGTACACAGCATCGGCCTCTGCCTGGTGGTGGAGGGAATCGAAACCCAGGACGAACTGACAAAGGTCACCTCCCTGAAGCCCGATTACATTCAGGGTTACTTCTACAGTATGCCTTGTCCCAAGGATGAATTTTTGAAAAAATTCGGGCTTAGTGTTGCCTGAAAAAGTGCCGCAGGCGGCACTGGTCATGATGCAGTTTCCTGCAAGTAAATAGGCTGACGCAGTTACATGGCGTCAGCCTTTTGTTGTCACAGGCACAACCGTGCTTTTCTGTGGCCTTTGGGCACTTCTACAACAGCATTTTTCCCTCAATGCCTTCAAAATCTATGGTTTTCTCACTGCCGTCCTTCATCCTTACCGTCACGGGGCCATAGCCTCCATAACCTTCTTCGTCCGTGTAAACCACCTCTTGAATGGGAAACAGCTCTTCCTCCCCAAACTCCTCATGGCTCTCTCTCGTGAGCACCTGGGAAATCAGGATATAGGGCTCATAGCCATAGTGCTTCCGCCGCTTCATGGAGGCTGCAATCACAATGGAATGCAGGGAATCGGGATTGGTTCCCGTGCTGTGCACCAGCCGCAGCTCCTCCCAGCCGTCATAGACCGTCATGGCCATCTGCTTTTGATTTCCCTGAGAATCCGTTCCCTTCAGAATAATTGCCTTTGCACCTTTACAGCTGAGCTCCTCCACCTTCGTCCCGTTGTCGGGAAATCCATAGGAACCCAGCGTCAGCTCCACCGGGCACCGATGCAGCCGCAGCTTATCCACCCGCATGATTCCGAAGGGCACCGCGAAGTCCGCCAGATTCAGCGCCTGCATCCAATGGCATTCCGTCTCCAGCCGGTAGCCAAAGAACTGCCTGCGGTACAGAACTCCCTTCTCCTCCCCGTGCCAGAAGGTGACGTTAGCCCGTGACAACACTCCTGTGGTCGTATCCCTCAAAACATACTGCTGCGACTCCACCTCCTCCGCAGGAGACGCCTCCCAGGGATATTTTGTGTTAAAGCACAGCTTGGAATAGTTCCACATGCCATGTCTGTCGCCTGTGTCCTTCACTACCTTGCCCGTGCGCAGTATGGTCTCCCCGCTGGCCTCGTGGTTGGAAAAGCACAATGCCGGCCCGTCCAGCGTCGTCACCTTCACCTGATTTTTCCGAAGCACTTCCCAGGTGCCGTTGTTCTCCCGGGCCGTCCAGAAGGGATGCTCCGCCGGCAGGTGCAGGCACAGGAATGCCTTGCCCAGCCAGAAGGGCGACTCCGCGCAGGAATAATACTGCACCAGCGGAGTAAACTGTCCGTAAAAGCCCAGGGTCGGCACTCCCTGACAGAGAAAATCCTCCCTGCCCAAAAATTGCAGCAGGGAACCGGATGAGATCCTTCTGGCCCGCCCCGGATCCGCCTTGCCCCCCGGCAGCATCAGGTTTCCGTCAAAGGCACTGGTGGCGGCATTTCGGTAAATATTGCTCCGTCCCCACATATTGGTCCAGCCGTCCCGGTCAAAAAAGTCCCCGTAGGTCTCCATCAGTTTGTTGGACTGCTCCTCAAACCGTTTTGCAAAATAAGGCGCGTTCTCATAGCCGTACCACAGATTCCAGATAGGCGCGTATACGTTGAATGCCCAACAGGAATAATAGTCGAAGCTGTGCCCGTCCCTGTACCAGCCATCCCCCGCATAATAATTCAGGATCGCCTGGGCATGATCCAGCATCACATCCTTCTGAACGGGATACCCCTCCATGTGCAGAAAGGCCATATCCAGCATGTTGAACAGTCTCCAGTTCTGAGGTACTGTGCTGGCATGGGCATAGGAGGTCAGAAATCGGGCAATGGTATCCCTCTCTTCCTTTGTATAGGTATCCCAGATCTGCTCCCTGCAGACCCAGAGGCAGATCACCAGGGCACAGGTCTCCACGGTCTGCTGAAAGGCCCGGAAGGTATCCGTAGCTCCTGTGATCTCCAGCTGATCCTCATAGGCTCCCACAAACAGTTCATCCCCCCGGGTACAGATCCGAAGCACCTGATTTTTGTAATACTCTGCCATGGAATACCCGCAGACCTTCAGATCCGGAAGATTATGTATCACGGGCGCGGCGATGAAAAAGGTGCGGGTCAGACCCTCGAACACCTCCGCCAGACGCTGTGTCTTCTGCTGCTCCTCCGGATCCCTCAGATGAGGATAGGTGATCTCCGTCTCCTTTCTGGGCATGACCACCGGCTTTTCAAAATCGTCAATATTCCGAAATACCCCTTCCAGCAAGTAAATTCCCGCCTCCAGCCAGCCTTCTCTGGTCAGGCCGGTATAGGGGCTTAACTCAAAATCCAGGGTTTTGGGCTCAAATTTCATGGCATCCCTCCTGTCCGTCTCCGCAGACAACCATTCGCCGACAGCTACGCAATATCCTCCATCTGGGCCGTGTACAGATGATAATAGTATCCCTTTTTCTCCATCAGCTCCTCGTGAGTGCCGCACTCCATGATACCGCCCTGATCCACATACATGATCTTATCGCAGTTTTTGATTGTGGAGAGCCTGTGGGCAATGATAAAGGAAGTACGTCCCTGCAGCATGGCATTCAGACCCTGCTGCAGCGCCCGCTCCGTCTGTACGTCTATGCTGGAGGTCGCTTCGTCCAGCACCAGAATGGACGGGTCGGACAACAGCGTTCTGGCAAAGGAAATCAACTGTTTCTGTCCCTGGGACAGCAGATTGCCCCGCTCCTTCACCTCCGTCTGATACCCTTCACTGAATCGCCGGATGAATTCGTCGGCACACACGGTCCGGCTGGCCTTCACAATCTCCTCCTCCGTGGCGTCCAGCTTGCCGTAGCGGATGTTATCCTCAATCGTACCCGAGAAGATAAAGCTGTCCTGGAGCATGATTCCCATCTGGGAGCGCAGGGAATGCAGCGTCACCTGCGAAATATCCTGTCCGTCGATCAATACACGTCCCTGATTTACATTATAAAATCTGGAAATCAGGTTTACAATGGTACTCTTTCCCGCGCCGGTAGGCCCCACCAGAGCCACGCTCTCCCCGGGCTTTACGGTGAAGGACAGATTCTTCAGCACCTCCTTGCCTGCCTCGTAGGCGAAGGTCACGTTTTCAAAGGTCACTTCACCCCGGATCTTCGGCATCTCTGCCGCATTCTCCGCGTCGTCCACGGTCACAGGCTCATCCATGGTCTCAAAGATACGCTCCAGATAGGCGATGTTGTTGATAAAATTATTAAAAATATTGCCCAGGTTCATAATGGGCTGCCAGAACCGGGAAGCGTAGGAGGAAATGGCCACAATGGTTCCCAGGCTGGTATTTCCCTGTCCGAAAATAATCAGGCCGAAGATAAAGATGGCGGCTCTGACCCAGACGGAAATATTGTCGATGCCCGGCCAGACCAGGTTGCTGTATTTTACCGCCTGCATCCATGCGCCCCTGCAGCGGTCGGACAGCGTTGCAAAGGTCTCCGCGTTCTCCTCCTCCCTTGCAAAAATCTGCGTAATTTTTGCACCCACAATATTTTCCTGCAGGTAGGCGTTCAGGTTGGAATTTTTGTTGGATACCTGCTGCCAGGCCTTCCTCTGGCGCTTCTTGATCCAGAGCAGGAACGCCGCCAGCACAGGCACGCCGGCCAGCACCACCAGGGAAAGCTTTACATCCACGCAGAGCATGAAGATCACGATAAAAATCAGGTTCAAAATCTCCAGCACCACGTTGATCAGCCCGTTGGAAAGCATATCCGACACGGAATTTACATAGTTTACCACACGGATGAGAATCTTCCCGTGAGGTCTGTCATCATAGTATTGAAAGGGCAGCTTCTGCAAATGTGCAAAAAGATCCTTTCTGATATCATAGATAATGCTCTGGCTCACATTCACCATAATCCGGGAGCGGATGGTGGTAAAAATCACGCTGGCCACAAAGGTCAGAAACAGCAGCCCTGCCAGCAGGAACAGCAGCCGGACATCCTTATCCGGAATCGCCTCGTCCAGCGCCCGCTGGTTGAGCATGGGGGAAAACAGCGCCATGATGCCGCCTACGGCGCTCAGAACCAGCGCCAGGATCATCTTCCCCAGATACTTTTTAATATACGCCGATGCGCGGAGGAGGTGGTGGAAGTCAAAGGGCGTCTCCAGAACCTCGTCCTCTCTGTATGTATTTCTTCTAGCCATAATATTTCACCTTTCCCATGCCGCCTGCCGCGGCACGGACAAATCCGATTTTAAGCTCCCATCTGCAGCTGTACCAGACTGTAATAATATCCCTTTTTCGCCACCAGCTCATCGTGTGTACCGGATTCCGTAATCTGTCCGTCCTGGATCACAAGTATCCTGTCCGCAAACTTTGTGGTGGATATTCTCTGTGCTATAATCAGCTTGGTGCAGGGAAAATCCAGCTCGTTCAGACTGTGCTGAATCTGCTTCTCCGTCTCCATATCAACCGCAGAGGTGGTATCGTCCAGAATCAGAATGGACGGTTTGACCGCAAGCGCTCTGGCCAGGGAGATCCTCTGCTTCTGCCCGCCGGACAGACCCACGCCACGCTCCCCTACAATGGTGTCGTACCCTTCCGGCATTTTTGCGATAAAGTCCGAAGCCGCGGAGTATCTGGCAAATTTTACCACCTCCTCCGGCTTGATGTGACTGTCGCCGTAGGCAATGTTCCCGTCTATGGTATCCGAGTAAAGCAGCACATCCTGGGTAGCCAGACCGATATTTTTCCTCAGCTGGCGGAGCTTCATGTCCTTCACATTGATGTCGTCCAGCTGAGGAAAACTATCGGTCTGGCTACCCAGGATGTGGTGCTGTACTCGGATACCATAGACGGGAACATTGCCTACGGCGACAGTCACATCA
>ERZ779624.116-NODE-116-length-32920-cov-9.630093_pt1 | contig 32920 bp, 23 predicted proteins | sample MGYA00514190_ERZ779624 | MGnify/ENA primary metagenome ERZ779624 (study PRJEB29562, sample SAMEA4376706) | mouse gut metagenome | isolation source: Cecum | study: EMG produced TPA metagenomics assembly of the A DSS colitis mouse model was used to assess the... | reverse complement strand
ATCCGAAAGGCCTGATGGTAATTTGCAATCCCCTTCCAGATGGGATTGCAAATTACCATCAGGCCTTTCGGATAGATCCGGAGTTTACCAGGCTGCTGTGGGAGGAGATCTCCCGCATGGTGCTCTATTCCATAGCGATCATGGTCTTCAGTTTCTTTGTGGCCTTGATCCTGAACCAGAAATTTAAGGGAAGGGCATTTGTGAGAGCCATCTTTTTCCTTCCCGTGATTCTCTCCTCCGGCGTCATTCTGGGGCTGGAGTCGGAGAACTCCGTCATGGATGCCATGAATGTAGCCATCGAGGAGACGGCTCAGGGCATCAGTATCACGGGGGCTCTGGAGCAAATCCTCAGGACGGCGGGCGTGGGAACCAGAGCTTATGAATTTGTGTTTGAGGTCATTGACAATATCTATGATATTGCGATTGCCTCGGGAATCCAGATCATCATTTTCCTCTCCGGGCTGCAGACCATATCCTCCAGCATGTACGAGGCGGCGGATATCGAGGGCTGTACCAAGTGGGAGAGTCTGTGGAAGATCACTTTCCCCATGATCAGTTCCCTGCTTTTGGTAAACTGGGTCTACACCGTGATCGACTTCAGCATGCGTTCGGACAACGAGGTCATCGAGAAGATTGACAAGATTACCGTAGAGTCTCAGAATTACGGTTTCGGCTCGGCTATGTCCTGGATCTATTTTGTGATCATCATGGCCATTGTGGGTGTCAGCTCACTCATCATCTCGAGGAGGGTTTACTATTATGACTAAGGCGAAGGCTAAGGCGAGGAAAACAAAATATAGTGAATTCATGGAGAGAAACAGAAAGTCCAATGGCTATCTGCTGAAGCGGACCGTGATGAAATATGTGGTGGGGTTCTGCCGGTTTCTGCTGATGTTCGGTCTGTGCTTTCTGATCCTGCAGCCGATCTTCAACAAGATCTCCATCAGTTTTATGACGGAGAGCGACCTTTACAATCCAACGGTGGTTTCCATTCCGGAGCATTTTACTACCAATAATTATATTCTGGCGGTACAGCTGATGGAGTATGGGAAGGCGCTCACAAATTCCTTCGTGATCTCCATTACCATTGCCCTGCTGCAGATCGGCATATGTACCCTGGTGGGATACGGGTTTGCCCGGTTTGACTTCCCGCTGAAAAAGTTCTGGTTTGCCTGTGTGATGATGGTAATCCTGATTCCGCCTCAGACCATTTCCGGTTCCCTGCATCTGCACTTCCGGTTCTTTGATGTACTGGGAATTTTTAAGGCTATCACGGGGAGCACCATCAACCTGCGGGGGTCAAAGCTGCCCTATTATCTGATGAGCGCCGGCTGTATGGGTCTGAAGAACGGGCTGTATATCTATATGATCCGTCAGTTCTTTCGGAATATTCCCAAGGAACTGGAGGAGGCAGCCTATGTGGACGGCTGCGGAACCCTGAAGACCTTTATCCGGATTATGCTTCCGGACGCAAAGCCCATTCTGACCTCCTGTTTTCTGTTTGCCTTTGTGTGGCAGTGGACGGACGGCTTTTACTCCAAGATGTTTCTGGGGCAGACAGTGCTGGTCAGCACGGGACTTGCCCGGATTGTAGACAGTCTGGGGGCATATATTCAGAGGCTTACCGGGGCTACGGTCACCATTTCCACGGCATATGCCAACTGTATTCTGGCTACGGGCACGCTGTTGATTATACTGCCCCTGATCATATTGTATCTCTTTGCCCAGAAGGGATTTGTGGAGAGCTTAAGCAGTTCCGGTATCAAGATGTAACTTGCGGCTGTATATAATTTCCTTTGGACTGATGAGGGGGCATCCCGGAAAAGAAATATGTCCCCGGGGAGGAAGAAAGGGATTTATATAAATAAAAGGAGGATAAAAATGAAAAGAAAGATGTTTAGAAGACTGATGGCAGCATCTCTTGCCACCATCATGACAGTCAGCATGGCAGCATGCGGCAACAATGACAACACACCTGCCAGCGGCAGCAATTCGGAGTCTACTCCCGAGAGCACACCGGAGTCCACTCCCGAGAGTACTCCGGAATCCACTCCCGAAGGGGAAGGCGAAGGCGAGGTAGGACAGTACACGGTTCTCACCGACGAGAACGGAAACGTATATGACCTGGGCGGTATGGAAATCATCCTCCGTGACTGGTTCTCCAGCACGGACGGTTCCAGAAACGAGGCAAAGAGCGATTTTGAGGATGCACAGCACGAGTATTGGGACTGGCTGCAGGAGACCTATAACTTTACCTTTAAGCAGATGGGTATGTCAGACTGGGGCAGCGCTCCCGCAGACTTTGTGGAGTATGCGACCACCGGCGACGACGGAAACAACTATCTCTTTGTCATCCGCGATGAACCGTCCATCGCATCCGGTATCAAGAACGGTCTGCTGTATGATCTTTCCACACTGGACTGCCTGGATTTCACCGAGGAGAGATTTACCGTAAACCAGGTACATGAGAAGTACGGAAATGCCAACGGTATCTTTGCAATGTACTCCGGCGTTCCCGAGCCCCGTACCGGTATCTTCTTCAACAAGAGACTGCTGACAGATGCCGGCATTGACCCGGAAAATCTCTATGACTGGCAGGCATCCGGAGAGTGGACCTGGGAGAAGTTCAGAGAGTGTCTGGAGACGGTGCAGCAGGATACGGATAACGACGGCGTTATCGACGTCTATGGTCTGAATCTGAACAATGCAAACCTGTCTCAGATGGCTGTATTCTCCAACGGCGGCCAGTTCTTCGGCAAGAGTGCAGACGGTACCTATACCTATGAGCTGGAGGATCCCAGAACATTGGAGGGACTGGAGTACGCGGTGGATCTGCTGACCAACTTCAGACAGACCGATCCCGAGGGAGCACAGTGGGATTACTATAAGCAGGCATTCCTGAACGGCGAGTGCGCATTTACCGTTGACGATGCATACAGCCTGTACTACAATGCCGAGGACAACAAGGGCTGGCTGTGCGACATGGAAGACGATTTCGGCTTCGTAATGTTCCCCAAGGGACCCAACATGGATGACTATACCAACGCATGGTCTGACAACCCGGTGGTTATCCCTGCATGCTATGACGCCGACAAGGCATGGAAGCTTGCTTTCGCATGGAGCCTGTGGACCGACGACGTTCCCGGCTACGAGGGATATCAGAATAAGGCACACGTTTACGCGGGCGCACGCGACACCAGATGTGTGGACGAGACCTATGAGATGATGAAGACAAAGGGTATGCTGGCATACCAGAACGTTATTCCTCAGGTTAACTTCGGAGAGGACTTTATCTGGGGGATCGCGCCTGGTGCGGTTGTCTCCGAGAAGGTTGAGGCAATCAGAGAGACCTGGAAGGCTTATGCTGAGGCTGCAACCCAGAAATAATCAGACAATGAGTTTGCTTCACGGAGCATAAATGAGGGAGGGGTGGTGTTTTCCGGGCACCATCCCTTTTTTTCGGAAGCTTCCAAAGTCCCTTTTGAGGGATTTTGGAAGAAATCGAAAAAGAGCGAAGAAAAAGACACGATAAACCTATCAGGACAGGGAGGAGAAAGATATGGAGGTCAATTTTCATTTGCCGGGTCTTCGGCAGAATTTTCCGCTGAATATGCTGGTGCTGAGTTTGATGGAGCAGAAGCCGGAATATTTCAGGGAGGGCGTTCGGATCGCTTCGTTTTTCGGTGAGTTTCCCATGTCTCTGTGGAATGGCGGCCGGCCTTCCAACTATGACCAGTGCGACGAAAACTTTGTGAGAGGCGTGATCAAGACTGTCAATGACAAGGGGATTCCCATCCGCTATACCTACACCAACATGTTGTTGAATCAGGAAGACCTGAAGGATCCCTGGTGTAATTTCTGCATGCAGGCCGCGGACAACGGGAGAAATGAGGTGATGGTCTTTTCGCCTCTTTTGGAGCAGTATATCCGGGAAAATTACCCGGGCTATAAGCTGAACAGTTCCACCTGCAAGGAGATCCGGGAGATCGACCAGGTAAATGAGGAGCTCGATAAGCCCTATTATCTGGTGGTGCTGGACTATAATTTCAACAATCGGTTTGAGGAGCTTCAGAAGATTCGGGATAAGGGGCGGTGCGAGATTCTGGTAAATGCGGTATGTTCTCCCGATTGTCCCAGACGGGGAAAGCATTACGAGAATGTGGCGAAGAATCAGCGGATCATGCTGAAGAACCGGAAAATGCCGCCGGACAGGCAGATTCCCCTGGAGAGCTGGCACTGCGAGTACGGCGAGAACAACTGTATCTATACCATTCAGGAATACAGTACTTATGTGGCGCCGGAGGATATCTGGGAGAAGTATGTACCCATGGGCTTTCGCCACTTTAAGATTGAGGGCAGGACGGCAAATCTGTTCTCCCTGGTGGAGACCTACTGTCACTTTCTGATCCGTCCGGAGTATCAGGGAGTTGCCAGGCTTCAGCTTCTGAATAATCTGGTGGCCAACAGGGTGCTCACCATAAACCGTCCCAGGCCTGCCAAATGGCCCAAGTAGGAGAAGGAGGAAACGTTTCATGGCGGCAAGAGAAATCTACTGGCATCTGCCCGGATTCTGCTATTTCCGTCTGCTGAACCAGGTGGTGATAAACTTGATGAAGGATTATCCGGATGCCTTCCGGGAAGGGTATCGGATCGGTTCGGTTTACGGCGCCTTTCCGGGAGCAATCTGGAACGGAGGCCGTGTGGTCTTCGGCATCACGGGTAAGTCGGAGATAGAGTCCATCCTGCAGATTTATAACAAGCGGGGAATTCCGGTGCGGTTTACCTGGACCAACTCGCTGCTGGAGGAAAAACATCTGCAGGACACCTACTGTAATCTGATCATGCGGCTGGCGGACAACGGACTGAACCAGGTGCTTGTGAACACACCTGTCCTGGAAGAGTATATACGCAGGGAATATCCCCGTTTTCCGGTGATATCGTCTACCACAAAGCGAATTACCGAATGGGGGGGGCTCTTGGGGGAACTGGAAAAGGATTATTTTCTGGTGGTGCTGGATTATGACCTGAACCATGACGAGGCGGTTTTAAAGGCGGCTGAGCCTTATGCGGGCCGGGTGGAGATTCTGGTGAACGAGGTGTGTTATCCCGGGTGTGTAAAAAGGGCTGAGCACTATACACAGCAGTCCCGGCTGCAGCTGGAGTTCGATGTGAACACGGGCTTTCCCTGTCCCCATAAAACCGGGGAGAGAACCTTTGAGGACTGTAAAAAGCGTCCCTCCTTTGTCTCCAGCCGGGAGGTTTCGGAGCTTGCGGAGAGGGGCTTTGTCAATTTCAAGATTGTGGGGCGGGGAATGCCTCAGAGCTTTGTGGAGGAATCTTATCTGTATTACCTGGTGAAAGAGGAGCAGCAGGATTTTATCCGCGGAAAGATCGACGGTCTGATGCAGCAGTTTCGCAGCGCCATGCCGGTGCAGAGAAGACGCTGAGGATGCGGGGACATCGGTTTGGAGTCAGGCTCCGTCTGTCGCCTGACGGACAGGGGCTGCGCAAGGAGTATGAAATGAGAAGGAACTTAGCAGAGAGAGGAATGCGGCTTGCAGGGATCTGTATGCTGCTGCCGCTTCTTTTGAGCGGATGCGGACAGGACGCACCGCAGCAGGAAGATATGGTCATTGTGGAGCAGGAGGATGAGGGATTGTCCTACAGCATGGGCACGGTGGTCAGAGGTGATGTGGTGAAAACGGAAAGGCTCAGGTGCACATACCGCCAGATGAGCGAGCAGGCGGTGAGCTTTCCCATGAGCGGAAGGCTGGTGGATCGGGTCTATGTGAAGGAAGGCGACACCGTAAAGAAGGGACAGCTGCTGGCGGAGCTTTCCAGTGAAGAGCTGGAGCGAAAGATCAAGGAGCTGGAATACCGGATTGCCAGAAACGAACTGCTTTTAGGCTATACGGATATAGATGAGGCCCAGGAGATTTCAGGTATGTGGGTGAATTATCTCTACTACAGCGGTATGACGGAAGGGGACAAGAAGAATCTTGACAGCAGGATTGAGAGCACCCAGCGCAGCTACCGTTATCAGCGGGAGGATTATGGCGATGCCCTGGAGACAGATCGGAAGGAACTGGAAAAGCTGCAGGGGGAACTGAGATCCAGCCGGGTCTATGCGGTGACGGACGGGGTGGTATACAAGCTGAAGGAGAGGCTGGAAGGGGCCACGTCCCAGAAGGATGAGGTGGTCATGACCATAGTGGATACCTCGGAATGTCTGTTTGAAACGGAGGCTCCCGAGGCTGCCGGATATTTCCGGGAGGGGGAGACGGTATCCATGAACATTTCCTACAGCTCTGCGGCGGGGCAGTATGAGCTTCTGCCCTGGCACATGGAGGAATGGGGAGACACGCAGCTCTTTCTGGTGGAGAGCGGGCCGGAGAACGCCGGGATAGACGTGGGCACCGCGGGAACCATACAGGTGGTGGCGGACAGACGGGAAAATGTGCTCTGCATACCCTTGAGCGCCATCCACACGGCGGACGACGGAAGCTATGTGTATGTTCTGAATGAAGATAACATGCGTGAGGTGAAATGGGTGGAGACAGGTCTTGCGGGGGACGATACGGTTGAGATTCTGAGCGGTCTCACGGAAGGGGAGAGGGTGATTCGGAAATGGTGACAGGAAAGCTGAGAAGGCTTTTTCCGGTATTGCTCTGCACCGCTGTGCTGTTGGGGGGCTGCGGGCAGGAGACAACGGAACCGGCCATGGCGCAGATCGAGCTGCTGGAGCCTGTGGGCGTGGGCATGAGCTATGTGGAGGCGGAGAGAAGAAACCTCTATGAGGCGGAGGTCTATTCCGGAATTGTATGTCCCTTTGTGGAGGAGTATGAGATGGAAAAATCCTTCTCCTTCGGCGGGTTTGACGCCTGGCCGGGCGAGGCGGTGCGGAAGGGAAGCGCCCTGCTGCACGCCGATACGGAACAGATAGACGATAAGATCAGGGAGATGGAAAAAAGCATTGCCGCCATGGAGGAGGAATACCTGGAATACGCTGCGGAGACCCGGGAGGCGATGATTGAGCCCAAGGGAGAGCGGGACAGGTGCAAAAGCATCCTGGATAACCTGGAGCGGGATAAGCCGGAGCAGTATCTTCCCGCCGGTGAGCCGGGAGCGGGACAGGAGGACAGTACGCCGGGCGAAGGACAGGAGGACAGTGCGCCGGGGGAGGGGGAGTCTTCCGAACCCCGGGAGAACCCGGCCTACACGGCCTGGGCCCAGGATTATAAACGATTTGACGGCCAGTACCGGAATCTTGCGTTGTCTGTGGATATTCTGGAGGAGAAGCTGAAACAGAGGACGGAGCTGTATGAGCTGGATCACGCCTGGATGCTGACGCAGCTGGAGCAGCTGGAGAAAGAGAGAAGCCGGTCCGTGCTGACGGCTGGAATGAACGGTTATGTGGCTTCTTTGGGGGAAAACATGTACGGCCAGGCCAACGGCAAGGAACCGCTGGTGGCGGTTGCGGACACGGACCGTCTGGAGCTGCGCTGTGACTATATCAACAAGGCGGCGGTCAGCAAGGCGGAGGAGGTGTATGCCGTCGTGAACGGAAAGCGGTATGAAGTGGAGTATCATGCGCTGGAGTCCGACGAGTATAACCGGCTGAAGGAGCAAAACGACAAGGTGTACTCTACCTTTACGTTTCTGGGAGACACGGAGGCTGTCTCCATGGGCAGCTATGCCGTCATCATAGTGGTGAAGCAGTCCGCCAGGGATGTGGTGGCAGTGCCCAGGGACGCGGTGCGCAAGGACGACAGCGGCAGCTATGTCTATGTGGTGAAGGATGGGGAGAGTGTGTATACGCCCGTGAGAACGGGGATGCGGGACGGCCTTTACACGGAGATCCTCTCCGGAGTGGAGGTGGGAGATAAGGTGCTTTCCGAACAGTCGCTGACAGCCGGGGAAAGCCGGGTGAAGCTGGAGACCGGAAAGACAGGCAGCCAGTTTAACGGCGAGGGTTTATGCGTCTACCCGGACAGAGAGGCTGTGGTAAATCCTGTGAAATATGGCACCTGCTATTATGTGGAGCGCCAGGTTTCCCTTTATCAGCAGGTTAAAAAGGGCGATGTTCTGGCCACCATCCGGGTGGTGGCGGATCAGACGGAGCTGGAGAGAAATGAGCGGAAGCTTACGCGGGAACAGGAACGGCTGGCCGATCTGAAGAAGCTGGGGGAAGAGGAGAATAAAAAGGCCATCGCTGCGAAGGAAGAGGTCATCCGGGAATTGGAGGAGCTGATCGCGGAGATGAAAGCGGACTTTGCAACCAGTCAGATCCGGTCGCCAATGGACGGCGTGATCACCTATGTGAATGAGTTTGAGAAGGAGCAGCTGCTGCCGGGGGAAAGCGTGCTGTTTTACGTTGCCAACGATGAGTTGAATTATATTGTGGTGGAGGACAAAAACGGACAGCTTACCTACGGAAACAGAGTGTCTGTTTTCTACACAGGAGCCAACAACGAGAAACAGGAGGCCTTCGGCACGGTGGTGACGCTGAATCATATGGCGCTGAGCAAGGCGCTGCTGACGGATCCGCAGGAGGCTCTGATTCTGGTGGATCCGGAGTATGTGGGAGATATCGCAGGCACCACCGTGGACGAGGACGGCTGGTGGCATAATTACTGGTATAAGGTCAGCGTTCCCATCAGAACCATGGAGAATGTGCTGCTGGTGCCCAGAAAAGCGGTGACGGAGGTCTCGGGCAGCACCTATGTGAAGGTGTGGACCCAGGACGGCGGCGTGAACTATGTGAGCTTTATCGCCGGGGGATCTGACAGTGCGAATTACTGGGTGGCAGAGGGGCTGACGGAAGGAATGGAAATATGTTTAGAATAATGCTGCAAAAATTATGGCATAAAAGATGGATGAATCTTTGCCTGCTTCTGGGAAGCATATTGCTCATCGCCACGGTGGTCAGTTTTCCCCTGTATCAGTCCGCGGCCTGTGAGAGAATGCTGCAGGATGAATTCCGCAGCGATATGGCAAAACAGGGCAGGTGGCCTGCCATGCTTTCCATGATTACCGTCTCCAAAAAGGACAGACAGGGCACGGCCATCCGGAGGATGGAAGAGCTGATGACGGGTCTGGAGGGGCAGCTGGGCGTCGCGGTGAAGGAGACGCTGTACTATTATCTGCTGAATGCCCAGGAGGTTCACTCCGCCATGAACCGGACGGATATGGGGGATCAGTCCCTGCGTCTGGGAACCCTTTCCGGTCTGCCGGACCACGCCGAGATGCTCAGCGGGGAAATGTTTTCCGAGCAGGGGCTGACGGAGGACGGAAGTATAGAGGTAGTGGTCAGTCAGGCGGGAATGGTAAAGCTGGATCTGCTGGTGGGCGAGACCATTCTGTTTGACAATCTGAAGGACGCGGAGGGCAAACCGTTAAAGCTGTTCATCAAGGGGGTGTTTGCGGAAGGCTCCGGCGATGATTTTTACTGGCAGGTGGATCCGGACGAGATGGAAAATGTCTGCCTGATGCAGACGGATCTGTTTCGCCGGATGTTTACGGGAGAAAATGCGGCCAGATACACCATCACCTGCAGATACCTTCCTCTGCTTGACTATGAAAGTATCCGGTCGGATCAGGTGGCATCCCTGGCGGTGGCCACCCGCTTTCTGACGGAGGAGAGTGATTTCCGCAGTACCACGGACAGGCCGGCTTATCAGGATATCCTGGAAAACTATCTGAGCAAGCAGGGCAGAATCCAGGCTACGCTGCTGATTCTGCAGGTGCCGGTGCTGATTATGCTGGGGGCGTTTCTCTTCATGATCTCCGGCCAGATGTATGAGATGGAGCGGAACGAGATCTCCGTCATCAAGAGCCGGGGAAGCTCCGGCGGGCAGATTTTCCGGCTGTATCTCTACCAGAGCACCTTTCTGACTCTGACGGGAAGTGCGCTTGGCATTCCTCTGGGCGCCGTGTTCAGCCGGGTGCTGGGGTCGGCCCGGAGTTTTCTGGAGTTTGAGGACAGCGGTTCCCTGCAGATTGTCTTTACCGCCGGGACCTGGGGATATGCGGCCGGAGCCATGGCTGCCTCCCTGTGCATTATGGCGCTGCCCGCCATCAGGCACAGCCGGGTTACCATCGTGAAGCTGAAGCAGCAGAAGGCACTGAAGAAAAAGAGCTGGTGGGAAAAGATCTTTTTGGATGTGATCCTGCTGGCGCTGTCTCTCTACGGCTATTACAGCTACCACAAAAACCAGGAGCTGCTGGCCCAAAGCGTGCTTATGGGAGAACCGCTGGATCCGCTGCTCTATATCAGTTCCTCTCTGTTTATCGTGGGAGCGGGGCTTTTGTTCCTGAGGCTGCAGCCGCTCATCGTGCAGCTGATTTATCTGGCGGGGAAGCGGTTCTGGCGGCCGGCCAGCTACGCTTCTTTCCTGGAGAACCGAAAGAACGGCAGGAAGCAGCAGTTTATCATGCTGTTTCTGATCATGACCATCTCTCTGGGAATGTATCACGCCACGGTGGCCAGGTCGATTCTGCAGAATGCCAGGGAGAACGCGGAATATCTGGACGGTGCGGATATCATCATCCGGGAGGTCTGGCCGGAGCTTCGGGATGAAAACGGAGCCAGCACGGGAAACTATCTGGAGCCGGATGTGACAAAGTACATAGAGCTGGACTGGGCGGAGAGCTATACCCGGGTGCTGTATGACGAGCACGGCTATATCGGAGAAAGCAAGTCCTCAAGGCAGGAGGTCACGGTGATGGGGATCCACACCAGGGATTTCGGAGAGATCACCTGGCTGCCTGTGGGACTGACCGAAAAGCATTATTACGAGTACTTGAACGAGCTTGCGGTGGAAAAGGACGGCCTGCTGGTCTCGGAGGCATTTCGATCCAGATTGGGGATGAAGGTGGGGGATACGCTTACCTGTTATAACAGCCAGGGACTGAGCACCACGGGAAAAATCGTGGATTTCTTTGACTACTGGCCGGGATATACGCCCACCGCCACCGTGGTGAATCCGGATGGCACGGTTTCCGTGGGAGATAACTATCTGGTGGTGACGCACTACGACCGGCTGCGGCAGCTTTGGGGTGTGGCGCCATATGAAATCTGGCTCCAGCTGAAGGAGGGGTATGACTCTCAGGATGTGATTGCCTGGATTCAGGACAATGATGTTCATGTGAGAAAGTTCACGGACAAGGCGGCCGACGTACAAAACGCAGTGGAGGATCCGCTGCTCCAGGGCACCAACGGCGTGCTGACCATGGGCTTTATCGTGACGATCCTGTTGTGCGGGGTGGGATATCTGATCTACTGGATTATGTCAATCCGTTCCAGGGAGATGATATTCGGTGTGCTTCGTGCCTGCGGTATGCACAAGGGAGAGCTGTTCCAAATGCTGATGAACGAGCAGATTTTCTCGGGCGTCTTTTCCGTGTTTGCGGGCATTGGGATCGGCAAGCTTGCCTCCGTCATGTTTGTGCCCATTCTGCAGCAGGCCTACGCGGCGTCCAACCAGGTGCTGCCCATGAAGCTGGTAGTCAATGCTTCCGATATGATGCGGCTTTACGGCGTGATTGCCGGGGTGATGATCGTCTGTCTGCTGGTACTGATCCTGCTTTTGCTGAAGATGAACGTGGCAAAGGCGCTGAAATTGGGTGAGGAATAATGGAAAATAAATTTGTGATCGAAGTGAGCGGGGTAAACCGGATCTTTTCCGTGCCCGGGGGAGAGTTTCAGGCGCTGAAGGATATCAATACAAAGGTGCCCTGCGGAAGTCTTGCCATTCTGCGGGGGCGTTCCGGATCCGGTAAGACCACTCTCATGAATATCATCGGCGCCCTGGACGATCCCACCTCGGGCTCGGTGAAGATAGACGGCAGAGAGGTGGGAAAGCTTTCCGGCAGGGAGCGCGAGAACGTAAGGCGCAGGGAGATGGGATTTGTATTTCAGGCGGTGTCCCTGATCCCTACCATGAACGCCTTCCAGAATGTGGAGTTTTCCATGCGGTTGGCGGGGATCAAAGCCGGACGGGAGCGGGATAAACGGGTGGAGGAGTGTCTGAAGCTGGTGGGGCTGGGCAACCGTATGCAGCATATGCCGGCGGAAATGTCCGGCGGAGAGCAGCAGCGTGTGGCCATCGCCAGGGCGTTTGCCCACAGACCCAAGCTGATTTTGGCCGACGAACCTACGGCGGAGCTTGACAGCGCCATGGCGGCCCGTGTCACCAGGCTTTTCCATGAGATGACCAGAAAGGAACATGTCACCATTCTGATGACCACTCATGACGTGGGACTGATGGATGCCGGCGATATGATCATCGAGCTGGAGAGCGGCCGACAGGTTCTGCACGACCGGGAAGAATTGTGAGTCGCCGTCAGGCGGCATGGAGGTTAATATGCCCGAGGAAATGATAAAGGCGGACGGCCTGGTTAAGATCTACAAGACGAAACAAACGGAGGTGCTGGCGCTGCAGGGGCTTGATCTGACGGTGGAGGAGGGTGAGCTCACCGCCATCATCGGAAACAGCGGAAGCGGCAAATCCACCTTTTTGAATATGATAGGCGGCCTGGATCGGCCCAGCGCCGGATCTCTGTCCGTGGGCGGCAAAAATCTGTTTACCATGACGGAGAAGGAGCTGGTGCTGTACAAGCGGGAGACGGTGGGATTTGTGTGGCAGAACAACGGCAGAAACCTGTTGCCCTATCTGACGGTGCTGGAGAATATCATGCTTCCCATGAGCCTGTCGGACACGAAAAAGAAGCGGGAGAAGGCGCTGGGGCTTCTGGAGACGGTGGGACTTTCCGCCAGACGCCGCAGCAAGATGAACATGCTTTCCGGCGGCGAACAGCAGCGGGTGGCCATCGCCATCGCTTTGGCTAACTCGCCCAGGCTTCTGCTGGCGGATGAGCCCACGGGAAGCGTGGACGTAAAGACGGCAAACTATATCTTTGACATCTTTTCGGAGCTGAATAAGAACGGCCAGACCATCCTGATTGTGACCCACGATGTGGCCCTCTCCAGGAAGGTGAAGCGTGTGGTGGCTATCCGGGACGGAAAGATCAGCAGCGAGCGGGTGCTGAAGGAGGCTTATGCAGACCGGATCCAGGAGAGCGGCATCGACTGGCGTCAGGAGGAGACCCAGGATGAATATGCCATTGTGGACCGGGCGGGCAGAGTGCAGATTCCGGCGGATCTGCTGGAGGAGCTTGGACTGAAGGACAACAAGGTCAGCATCGGCCTGCATGACGGGAAGGTGGTTATTTCCAGGCCGGAGTGACCGGTTTTTGCGCCGCGGGGTGCGGCAGATTGTGAGACGGTATGAAACATACAGCGGTTGTGACTGTAAAGGGGAATAATCCGGTGATTCATGCGGATTATCCGGACGGGGACGTGATCCGGGCAGGAGACGTTTATTATATGCTTTGCTCCACCCTTCATTTTCTGCCGGGAGGAGTGATACTGCGCTCCTATAACCTGGTGGACTGGGAGATCGGGGGATATGTCTTTGATGCCTTTGAGGGTACGGAGGAGGCCAGGATGACCAATGAGCGCAGCAATTACGGCTGCGGCATGTGGGCCGGCTCCCTGCGGTTTCACAAGGGAAAATTTTATGTGAGCTTTGCGGCCAAGGATACGGAGAAGACCTATTTTTACTCTGCCGACAGGGTGGAAGGGCCCTGGCAGGGCAGCTGCATCGACACCTATTTTCACCACGGTTCTCTGTTTTTTGACGATGACGACAGGGTGTATCTGATCTTCGGACATTGCGAGCTTTGGATTCAGGAGCTTTTGCCGGATCTGAGCGGACGGAAGCCGGGAGGCCTTCAGCGTAAGCTTCTGACAGAGCGGGAGGATGTGTGGCTGGGCTACGAGGGAAGCCATTTTTACAAAATCCACGGAAGGTACTATCTGTTTACCGTGCACTGGCCCAGAACCGGAACCGCCCGGAGAACCCAGCTTTGTTTTTCCGCGGACAGCCTGGAGGGGGAGTTTACCGGAGGCCCTGTGTTTGACGACGATCTGGGCTTTTGCAACAACGGCGTGGCCCAGGGCGGTATTGTGGAGGCCAACGACGGAAGCTGGTACAGCATGTTGATGCAGGACAGAGGAGCGGCAGGCCGGGCGCCGGTGCTGGTTCCCGTGACCTGGCAGGAGGGGCGGCCGGTGTTCGGGAAGGAAGGGAAGACACCCCAGCCGATTCAGACCACGGACAACCGTCCCTATTACGAGTATGAGCCTTTGTACTGCTCCGATGATTTTTCCTATGAGACGGACGAGGCGGGACACTGCAGACTGAAGAAGCCCTGGCAGTGGAATCATGAGCCCAGCCCCGGGCTTTGGGAGATCATCGGCGGAAATCTGAGAATCACTACGGGAAAGCTTTGCACCAATGTGACGCAGGCGGTAAACACGCTGACCCAGAGGATGTTTTTTCCGAAGAGCAATGTGAGGGTGACGCTGGATGCCTCGGATCTGAACGAGGGGGATTATGCCGGAATCTGCGCGCTGCAGGGCTGTTACAGTATGCTGGCGGTGACCAGGGAGCTGAGCCGGTATTATCTGGTGCTGGTGGAGCGGGAGAACACGGAGAAAAACCGTAATACCCGGGTTCCGGACTATATGCCGGGGGTGGTGACGGAGAGGATCAGCCTGGTGTCGCCGTTGGTGCGGCTGAAGCTGGAGGCCGATTTCTCTAAGGGGGCAGATACGGTTCATTTCCATTACAGGGAACCCCGGGAGGGCGGACGCTGGAGAAGAGTGGGAAAGGGGTATCGGCTGCACTTCGGCCTGGATCATTTTGCAGGCTGCCGCTTCGGACTTGCGGTCTATGCAACAAAAAAGGCGGGGGGATCCGCCGCCTTTCGGAATTTTAAATATGAAGTATCCTGAAAGAGGGCAGCGGTTCGGCAAGTAAGTTGAACCGCTGCCTTCCGTGTCAGGGCCCTGTCACGGAGTTGCCCCGTCCATTCGGTGAGAGCCCCTGAAATGAGAGTTCTTTTCCCGGTACTCGCTGGGAGTACAGCCCTTCGTCTGCTTGAATACGCGGTTGAAGGTGGAGATGCTGGGAAAGCCGGACTGGAGGGAAACCTCTGTGATGGAGAGGTTGGGCTGCTCTAAAAGTCCCTCCGCGATCTTGATTCTCCGGTGAGTGATGTAGGCGCAGAAGGTATAGTTGGTATATTGCTTGAAGAGCCTGGAAAAGTGATATTTGCTGAAGCCGATGGACTCTGCGATGGCGTCCAGGTTCAGATCCTCCATGTAATGGTTGTCAATATAATCCATGATGGAGTTGAACTTATCCGTGTATTCCTTCTGTTTGTATACCCGCATGTTGGGAAACAGGTTGGCGTTCTCCAGGTGGTTGGTGCCCAGCTTTACAAAGATATTCAAAAGCAGCGAGTAAATGGTCAGATCCGCGAACTCGCTCCGGTTGAAATATTCGTTTCTCATCTGTACCAGCATCTGATAGATATCGTCATAGATATTCGGATAGGCGGCACGGGTGAGGTGAATGGGCTTGGAGAGAAGGGGCTGTATCGCCGCAAAGCCCTGCAGCCTGGAAAAGGGAGACAGATCCAGCAGGAAGACAAAGCGGTTTCCCGTCTCCGGCGCTCTCAGGGCGTGCAGCTCCCCGGGAGGGATCATAAGGATATCCCCCGGTGTCAGATGATAATAATCCTGCCGGATCGTTGCGTCATACCAGTTTTCCACCGGCACAATGATCTCCAGGGCGGTGTGCCAGTGGGGTTCATAGTCCGTGGGCAGGTCGTTGTACCAGATCCGCAGGGAACTGTCTATGTAATATTGAATCAGCTCCTGCCCGGTGTCTACCAGAATGCGGGCGTGATCGATATCTGAATTTCTGTTATAAAAAAGATCCCGATTTTCCGAAATGGGGGGGGTATTTTGGGTCATTGTTTTCTGCATGCGCGCATGCTCCTTTCCTGTTATTTTATTGTAGCATCAGTTTCAACAAATGTAAATTCCAAATAAAGCAAAAAGTGGGGGACAGGAAGCAATGGATGGGGGGAAATGCCCTATCTCTTTTTGTATAATGAGTTATATTGCGGAAGGATTATGTCGAACAGGAGGTGTTTGAGATGCGGAAAAGAATAATTGGTTTTCTGTTGATTTCCGCGCTGGCTCTGTCTTCTCTGGCGGGCTGCGGCAGAGGGGAGGACGGTTCTTCGGGAAGCGGGGAACAGAGTCCGGGGAATGCGCAGGAGTCGCAGAGCCGGACGGGAACGGACGCGCCGGATCAGTCGGGAACGGAAGGAGCGGAGGACGCGGCAGGCCAGACGGGGACGCAGCAGAGCGGCGCCGGACAGGACGGCACGGAGAATGAGGAAAAGGAGGTTCCGATTTTGAAGGACGGAGTTATGGATACCATGGGCTGCCGTGTGGGATGTGCGGCCACGGCGGCGGAGCTGGAGGATGAGAAGGTCTGGGAGATTATCACAACCCATTTCAACGCACTGACCATCGGCAATGAGCTGAAGCCGGACGCCATGGTGGGCTACAGCGTGAGCAAATGTCCCGGAACAGAGGAGGCGGAGCTGAACGGGGAGACGATTGTGGTACCGAAGCTGGATTATTCCAGGGCGGAGAAGATGCTGGATAAGATCTACGACTGGAACCAGGAGAACCCGGACAATCAGATCATGGTCAGGGGACATGTGCTGGTGTGGCATTCCCAGACGCCGGAGTGGTTTTTCCATGTGGATTATGACAAGAACAAGGATTATGTGGATGTGGATACCATGAATAAACGTCTGGAGTGGTATATCCGCACCATGCTCACCCACTTTACCGGGGAGGACAGCAAGTACAAGGGGATGTTTTACGGCTGGGATGTGGTGAACGAGGCGATCAGCGACGGCACCGGCTCCTACCGCACGGACAATGAGAAGCCGGAGGAGTCGCTCTCCGAGGACAGACACGGCAGCAATTCCAGCTGGTGGCATATCTACCAGAGCAATGAATACATCATCAACGCCTTTCTCTATGCCAACAAATATGCGCCGGCAGACCTGGAGTTGTACTACAACGATTACAATGAGTGCGACGGAAAGAAGCAGAGGGGCATTGTGGAGCTTCTGAAGGCGCTGAAGGAGCGGGAAGGGGAGCCCGGCACGGGCACCCGGATCACGGCTATGGGCATGCAGGGGCATTACAACATGGAGAGTCCTGACATGGGTAAGCTGGAGTACGCGGTGAGCAGCTATGCCCAGGTGGTGGGAAACGTGCAGATCACCGAGTTTGATTTAAAGGCGAGAGACAGCTATGACGGCAGCGAGGAGGCCAAGGCGGAGGAGTACAAGAAGCAGGCGTCCCGTTACCGGGTGCTGTACCTGGTGCTGAAGAATCAGAATAAGACCGAAGGCGTGAATATCACGGGCATTACCTTCTGGGGCACCGTGGATCACTATTCCTGGCTGCAGACCCGCTCCGACGTGGGAGGCGGCAACACGGGCAATCTGATGCAGTGTCCGCTTCTGTTCGACGAAAATTATGAACCCAAGCCGGCGTTCTATGTGTTTGCCGAGGATAAATAAGGAGACAATCCATGACTTTGATTGCGAAAAATCCCATTATGCCGGGGTTTTACCCGGATCCGTCCATCTGTGCGGTGGGGGGAGACTATTATCTGATCAACTCTACCTTTGCCTATTTCCCGGGTCTGCCCGTCCTGCACAGCCGGGATCTGGTGCACTGGGAGCAGATCGGGAACGCCATGCACAGGCAGGAGCAGCTGCCGCTTCAGGGGGCAGGGCATTCCCAGGGGCTGTTTGCGCCCACCATACGATATCATGAGGGGATCTGGTATGTGATCTGTACCAATGTCTCCCACGGCGGAAATTATGTGGTGACGGCAAAGGATCCGGCGGGTCCCTGGTCAAACCCCCATTATCTCGAGGGGGCGGACGGCATTGATCCCAGCCTGTTTTTTGACGAGGACGGGAAGTGCTATTACATCGGTACTCATCCGAATCCGGAGGGCTGCAGCTATAACGGGGACTATTATATCTGGATCCAGGAGCTGGATGTGGAGCAGATGAAGCTGGTGGGGGAGGCTCACAATGTCTGGAACGGAGCCATGAAGGACATTCCCTGGCCGGAGGGGCCGCATCTGTACAAAAAAGACGGCTGTTATTATATCGTGCACGCCGAGGGCGGAACCGGCCCCGAGCACGCGGTGACGGTGTGCAGGAGCAAAAGCATCTTCGGGCCTTACGAAAATAACAGATGTAATCCAATTATCACTCACAGGCATCTGGGGAAGGATTATCCCGTCAAGTATGTGGGGCATGCGGATATGATCGAAACTCCTTCGGGAGAATGGTATATGGTGATGCTGGCAGTGCGTCCCCTGGAGGGTTATACCACCATGGGACGGGAAACCTTCCTGGCAAAGGTAGTCTGGGAGAACGGCTGGCCGGTGGTGAATCCGGGCGTGGGGATACTTACGGAGCAGGTGGAGATTGAGCTTCCGGAGTGGAATCCCGCAGGGGATGCCGTGTTTGACGGGAGGGGCAGCTGTGTGCCCGGCAGCAGCCGTACCTATGAGTTCGGCAGGATGGAGCGGCTGGGAGACGAGTTTCTGTTTCTCCGGAATCCCGGGGAGGGAATGTATGCGCTGGGGCAGGAGGGACTGGAGCTTTCCTTCCGCCATGTCACCTTAAAGGAGAAGGACAGTCCCTCCTATGTGGCGGTGCGGCAGCAGCATCACCTCTTTGAAGCCTCCGTGATCCTGAAGACGGACACGCTGGAGAAGGGCAGGCGGGCCGGGATGGCCCTGATGCAGAGCGACGAGTATCATCTGCGCGTGGAGCTGTGCCGCCATGACGGTGAGGCTCTGCAGGCGGAAGTGATTCTGTGCCGGAAGGGTCAGGATACGGTGGAGAGCAGTGTGGTGCTGGAGAGCGGGGCGCTTTCGCTGACCTGGAAGGAGCCCGGGGTAATCCTGCGGGTGGAGGGGCTGAAGGCATCCGTGGAGCTTCTGGCGGATGATGGGGTGTCAAGATCCGTGCTCTGTGGTGATCTGGATATCCGAGAGCTTTCCACCGAGGTGGCGGGAGGCTTTGTGGGCTGCACCGTGGGAATGTACGCGGTGGCGGAGGACGGCTGCGGCGAGGGCCGGGTCTGCTTCCGGCGCTTCTCCTATCTTGCGCTGTAGGCGGTGACGGTCTATGAAAAAGAAGAGATTGATTTATCTGACAGGAGTTTTCTGTCTTCTGCTGTGTGCCTGCGGGCAGACACAGCCGGGGGATACAGGGAGAGAGGAGGGCGGTGTGCCGTTGGAGAACGGTTCCCGGAGCGGTCAGGCGGATGAAGTGGAGTCCGGCGCGGAGGGCGGTCAGGCAGAGGGCGCGGAGGGCACGCAGCAGGGCGGTCAGGCAGAGGGCGCGGAGGGCACGCAGCAGGGCGGTCAGGCAGAGGGCGTGGAGAATGCGCAGAACGGGACGGGAGAACAGGACTGGGCGGCATGCTTTCAGAATATGAAATATACGAAAAGTGATAAGGGAATTTCGGATACCAATCCGGTGATGACACAGCGGTTTGGAGCGGATCCCTACGGAATGGTGTACGGGGACAGGGTATACCTGTACATGACGGCGGATGCCCTGGAGCGGGATGCAGACGGTCAGGTGACGGAAAACACCTACAGCAAAATCCGCAGCATCAATGTGATCTCCACGGATGACATGGTGAATTTTACGGATCACGGCAGCGTTGCGGCCGCAGGGCCGGAGGGCGCGGCCAAATGGGCCCACAATTCCTGGGCCCCTGCCGCCGCCTGGAAGGAGATCGACGGGAAGGTAAAGTTCTTTCTTTATTTTGCGGACAACGGCGGCGGAATCGGCGTGCTGGAGAGCGACAGCCCCACGGGACCTTTTACCGATCCGTTGGGGGAGGCGCTGATCTCCCGAAAGACACCCAACTGTGCCGATGTGACCTGGCTGTTTGACCCGGCTGTCCTGGTGGACGATGACGGCAGGGCTTATCTGTATTTCGGCGGCGGGGTTCCGGAGGGCAGGATTGCCGATCCGGGCACGGCCCGGGTGGTGGAGCTGGGAGAGGATATGATCAGCATCAAGGGAGAGCCCCGGGTGCTGGATGTGCCCTACCTATTTGAGGACTCCGGTATCCACAAGGCAGGAGATAAGTATTATTACACTTATTGCTCCAACTGGCAGGTGGATGATGAGGGAACGGCCAGATATGGTTTCCGGAGCGCGGAGATCGTCAGCATGGAGGGGGACAGCCCCATGGGGCCGTTTACGGTGAAGGAGAGGATCCTGGAGAATCCCGGAAAGTACTGCGGACTGTACGGAAACAATCATCACTGTGTGTTTTCCTTTCAGGACAGATGGTATATTGCCTATCACACGAGAGTGTTGGAGAAGGCTATGGGACTGGAGAAGGGCTATCGCTGTACCCAGCTGGAGGAGTTTGCCATGGGAGAGGACGGCGTCATCGGAAACATTCCCCAGACCAAGACCGGAAGAGAGCAGCTGAAGTATGTGGATGCATATGCGGATAACAGCGGGGTGAACATGGCCGTGCAGGCAGGGCTTGACACGGTTTGTCTGGAGGACGGCCGAACCATGGTGCTCACCGGTATCGACAGCGGAGATTACATGAAGGTGCAGGGAGTGGACTTCGGGGAGGAGCCGGCTGCCGGAGTGGAGATTCTGGTGCGGAAGGTTTCGGAGTCGGAGGAGCCCTGTGTCATTCAGGTAAAGACAGACGCTCTGTTCGGAGACATTGCCGGGTATGTTCCGGTGGAGCAGCAGACGGAGGCGGAAGACGGATTTTACCGCTGTCGTATCGCGCTGGAGCAGGAGCTGACTGGGGTGCATGATCTGTATTTTGTGTTCTGTGGAAGCGGATATGAGGTAAAGTCCTGGAGGTTTGAACGATAGGGGAAAGAAGAATAAGTTTGTCAAGGATAGAGGGAAGAGGCTAAAGCATCTTCCCTCTATGGTTTGTGCTCCTTTGTCAGTGCAGGGCTTCTGTCACGGAGGCCAGAAGCTGCAGGAAGGCGGAGTTCCAGTAGACGGTCACTTCGTTGGTGGAGTAGCTTCCGGTCATATCGCACAGACATTTTGCCGGGGGAATGGGGGCTGTGAAAACGCCCTTCACGGTCTCGTCGGCAAGCCAGCTGCAGGGGCCGCCGGAAAGCATGCCGGGCATTGCCTTTCCCTGAAAGCCGGAGGGTCTGTGGTGCGGATGCCGGATGGCGTCCGAGCCGCATCCGGTGACATAGCACAGTCCCATGGGGTTGCGGCCCAGAAGGTAGTGCAGCTGTTCCGCGGCGGCATCCAGGTATTTTCTGTCTCCGGTCAGCTTCCAGGCGTCAAACAGATGAAGTCCGTTGTTGGCAAGATTCATATTGCTGCCCCAGACATACTCTTTTTCCGTCAAAGAGACGCCGTAACCATCCGCGGACACCACCTGAAGGAGGGTGTCGGCATGGGAGAGCATTTCTTTTTGAATGGCGGATTGCAGGGCTTCGTCCACGGGATGCTCCGTGGAGAGATAAGCCAGGTTTCCGTAGGTGCCCATATCTGCCCAGCCGTAGCCGCGGTAGATTTTTTCGGCGGCGAGTTTCTCGAAATCCTCCCGGTATTCCGTGTCACCGAAGGTCTTGTACAGCTCGGCGGCAGCCCAGTACCGCTCGTCTCTGTCACAGGCGTCGCCATATTCTCCGGTGCTGATTTCGGGCGGATTTTTGAAGCCGCCCGGCAGCTCCATGACTTTCATGGCCTGGTAGGCCTTTTTGGAGGCGTCCGCCAATTCGGCGGCGTAGGCGGGCAGGTATTTTTCGTAAAACCGTACCGCCATGGCCAAGACGGCGGCAAAGTCGCCGGTGGCGGTGACGGAGACGGGGCTTAGTACGATTTCCTCCTGCTCCTCCTCGGGCATAATGAAACCGCAGAAGCTGCGGCAGGAAGCCTTGTGGTAGAGAGCGCCGTCCTCACGCTGCATTTTTTTCATCCAGTCCAGCTCGTATTTCAGTTCCTCCAGCCAGGCGGGGAGGGGGCAAGCCGTCTTGGAAGCCGGGGAGAGATAACTGCCGCAGAGGGAAGGATTCCGCTCATAGGCGTAGAGCAGCTGGGCTACCGCCATGGCCCCGGGGCCCACATAGCGCCCGTAATCTCCGGCGTCATGCCAGCCGCCGGAAACCTCTCTGTGTTCCTCCGTGCCATACACAAGGGCGGAGCCGGTGTGGCATGCCCTGTGAGCGTAGGCTCCCGCCGCTTCCTTTGGCAGATCGCAGCCGCATCGCTGGAGATAGAAGAAGGCGAAGGATTTCTGCAGGACATGGTCATAGGCATTCTCCGAGATGACAAAGGTGTCGGACTCGCTGCGGTTCTCCGTCATGATATAGTAGCGGCCCGGCTCCGTCAGGGAGGAAAAATCTCCGATATAATCGGTCTCTCCGGCGGAAGCGTTCTCCACTCGTTTGTCTGCCGTGCCGCTTAAGACGAATTCACCGCTGCTCTTATGTACGGAGAATGGGGTTGGCTTTTCCGACCGGATGGTGACTTTTTTCTGCATTCCGGGCAGATAGCCGCACTGGTTTACAAATACATTCTTATACATAAATACCTCCTTTCCCGCCGGGGCGGGTATTATTCGCTGTCTTCTGCTTCTTCCTCCGGGCCGGTGCCGGGACGAACGGTGATACCGTTAACCACCACGCCTCCGTCCAGCCGGATGACCAGGCATTCCAGGCCGTCGATGCTGCGGGTCTCGATGAGATCCGTGCGGTCGGGGCTGATCTTGATGACCACGTCGGGTGTTTTTACCTCAAAGGTTCTGGTGTTCATGACGTTGCTGGCCAACAGAGAGGTGGTTTCCCCTGCGGTTTCGTCATAATGTTTATCGAAGGTCTCCAGCTTTTCATCGGAGACGCCGCTGTCGGCCAGAATGGATCTGACCTCGTTTTTTGCAAGGACGAGAGGCTGGGGTTCTTCCTTATGCTCCTCGGCCATTTCGGTGAGTTTGTCGTGGATGGATTTGACCATCTCGATTCCGCATTCCTCTCCAAGGGTTTCTTCGATCAGTGTCTGGAAGGTTTCCATCTGGTCTCCGGCGGAGAGAGGAAGGGGACAGCCCAGCAGCTCGTCCACAAAGTTGTCTTTCAGATCCTCGGGATCCTTGGAATAGTATAGGGTGCTGTGGAGGTCGCAGCTGCGGTCGGTGAAGGCGGGGAACAGGAAGCCGCACTCGGGCAGTCCCACCACCCAGTCCCGCACCCGGTTGCGGAAGGTGTTTTCCGCCGCGTCATAGGACAGGCCGGGCTTGGAGAGTTCCACCGGGCAGATGCAGGTGAGCAGGTATTCATAGATTTCATCGGAGGCGTCCTCCATTTCAATACCGTCCGAGGTTCGTCCGGGAATGTCATACACGTCGTGAATCACCAGGATCAGATAATTTCCCACGAACTCATAGTTGGAAATGATCTTGTCATAGAATTCCTCCAGCAGCTCGTCGTCCTTGAGCTTGCTGTCCCGGAGGCGGAGCAGGAATTCCTGGGGGCCGCCCTCCTCCTCGCTTTTTAAGGGGAATTCCAGGGTCATCAGGTTTTTGCCCGGGGTGCCGGAGAGGGTTTTGCGCAGCAGCTCAAAATATTTGAACATTTCCTCCTCGGGCAGTGCCAGAAACGCCTGCTTTAATTCTGTTTTCTTGTTTTTCTCGCCGTCCACATAGCAGCCGCAGATGCGGGTGATGGAACAGTTCTTTGGTGTGAACAGTTTTTTGATTTCCGAAATTTCCTGTTTTGTCATGCAGGTATACCTCTTTTTTCGTAAATATGTACCGTGCCGGTTCGGGCGCCGCATACGCAGGATGCCGGTTCCTGACGGGATAATTCCAGTATATAACAGTTTTGCTCTCCGGGCAAGGTGCTTTGCCGCTACAGTTTGCGGAAGGCTGAACACTCACCTTTGGCCTTGTGGTGCAGGCTGTGTTGTGGTACTATATACTTACGCGAAAAAATTGGACAGGCAGACCCGGGAAAGGAAATTGCCGGCCACACCAAATTGCGGTGCGTCCCGGGCGGGCCCGGAAAAGGAGGAAGGATTCAGGATGAGCGGGGAAAAGGGAAAAGGTTTTGTTGCGGAATTCAGAAAGTTTATCATGCGTGGAAATGTGATGGATATGGCGGTGGGTGTCATTGTGGGCGGTGCGTTCACATCTATTGTGACCTCGCTGAATCAGGATATTCTGACGCCCCTTCTGGGTATTTTCGGAGGGACGGATTTCAGCTACCTGACGGTGACGCTGGGACAGGGGGAGAATGCTCCCGTGCTGAATTACGGCAGTTTTCTCACGGCGGTGATCAATTTTCTGATTACGGCGCTGGTTATTTTCTGTCTGGTGAAGCTGCTGAATAAGCTTGGCAACAGGCTGAGCCGCAAGAAGGAGGAAGCTCCCGCAGCGCCCACCACAAAGAAGTGTCCCTACTGTCTGAGTGAGATAGCGCTGGAGGCCACCAGATGCCCGCATTGTACCTCCAACCTGAGCGAGTGAAAAAGTGCCGGGTTGTCGGGATGTTTTACGAGGGAGTCGGATTCCGGGGAGCGGCGCATGTCGCCGGAACAGGTTTGGGAGAATACGGATGACAGGAAATAAAATTTGGAAAAAGAGTGTCTGCGCGGCTGTGGTTTTTGCGATGGCAGGAATGCTGTGCGGCTGTGGGGAACCGGGAGAGAAGACTGCCAGCGCCACGCTGCTGATCCAGAGTTTGGACTATCAGGGGGCGCTGGAGGAGCTGACCGCCGCAAGAGAGGCGGGGGAGGACGAACGGCTTATCGACCGTTCCGCCGGAATCGCCTACATGGGGCTGACGGATTACGGTCAGGCCGTGGAGGCATTTCTGGCCTGTCTTGCCGGGAGCAACGGGCTCATCGGGAATCTGGATTTCGACACCAACTATTATCTGGCGGCAGCCTACACCAAGAACGGGCAGTTTGCCGAGGCGGAGGACACCTATGACGCGATTCTGGATCTGAGGCCGGGGGAGGCGGACGCCTATTTCCTGCGGGGGAATGTGCGTATGAGCCTGGATAATTACACGGGAGCGAAGGAGGATTTCGACAAGGTGATCTCCATGGAACCGCGCAATTATGACAGGCTGATCAAAATTTATGAGGTTCTGGCCCATTTCGGTTATCGGGAGGTGGGGCAGGAGTACCTTCGGACGGCGCTGGCCTCCGGCGACCGACAGATGGATAACTATGTGGTGGGGCGCATTTACTTTTATCTGGAGGATTATCAGAAGGCCTGTATGGCTCTGGAGGAGGCGAAGGAAAAGGGCAGCGCGGAGAGCTATCTGTATCTGGGCCGTGCCTATGAGGCTACGGGAGACTATAATTATGCTTCCAGCGTGTACAACAGCTATCTGGGGAAATATGAGGGAAACGCCGAAATGTACAATCAGCTGGGGCTCTGCGAGATGGCAAAGGGCGAATACCAGAAGGCGCTGGAGGCCTTTCAGGCGGGGATGCAGCTGGAAAACAGCGGCATGATACAGAGTCTGGCCTTCAATGAGATTGTGGCATATGAGCATCTGGGGGAGTTTGAGAAAGCGTATGTGCTGATGGGCAGCTATCTGAACAGCTATCCGGACGACGAACAGGCCAGGCGTGAGTATGACTTCCTCTCTACCAGATAGGAGAACATACAACATATTTGGTGTATTATGAAAAAGCAACACTATATCTTGTATCCTTCATTGACTTTTGGAAGGGGTGATGCTATATTAGAAATAATTGTAAGCAGCCGGGGAGTCCGGAGCGCTGGAAAGGTATGGTCATAACTGTATGCAGGTTATCAAGAGAGACGGAGAAAGAGCGGATTTTACGCTGTCAAAAATCAATGATGTCATCAGGAAGGCATTTACGGCCACTCATATGAATTATACGAACGACATTGTGGATTTGCTGGCGCTGCGTGTCACTGCAGATTTTCAGGACAGGGTGAAAGAGAACGCGATCCATGTGGAGGACATCCAGGACAGCGTGGAGCGCGTGCTGGGGCAGGCCGGCTATGAGGAGGCGGCCAAGGCCTACATTCTCTACCGCAAGCAGCGGGAAAAAATGCGTACCATGACCTCAACCATTCTGGATTACAAAGAAGTGGTAAACGGCTATGTGAAGGTGGAGGACTGGCGTGTGAAGGAGAATTCCACCGTGACTTATTCCGTGGGCGGACTGATTCTGAGCAATTCGGGGGCGGTGACGGCCAATTACTGGCTGTCGGAAATCTACGATCAGGAGATTGCCGACGCGCACAGAAACGCGGATCTTCATATTCATGACCTTTCCATGCTCACGGGCTATTGTGCGGGATGGTCTTTAAAGCAGCTGATTCAGGAAGGTCTGGGGGGCATCACCGGCAAGATTACCTCCGCTCCGGCCAGGCATCTTTCCGTGCTCTGCAACCAGATGGTGAATTTCCTGGGAATCATGCAGAACGAATGGGCGGGGGCGCAGGCGTTTTCTTCCTTTGACACCTATCTTGCACCCTTTGTCAAGGCGGATAACTTAAGCTACGGCGAAGTGAAAAAGTGCATTGAGGCCTTTGTCTACGGCGTGAACACGCCCAGCCGCTGGGGCACTCAGGCGCCCTTTTCCAACATTACGCTGGACTGGACGGTGCCGGAGGATCTGGCGGAGCTTCCGGCCATTGTGGGCGGAAGGGAGATGGACTTCAAATATAAGGACTGCAGACAGGAGATGGATCTGGTCAACAGGGCGTTCATCGAGACCATGATCGAGGGAGACGCGGACGGAAGAGGGTTTCAATACCCTATTCCCACTTATTCCATCACAAGGGATTTCGACTGGTCCGACAATGAAAACAACAGGCTGCTGTTTGAGATGACGGCCAAGTACGGCACGCCGTATTTTTCCAATTATATCAATTCCGACATGCAGCCCAGTGATGTGCGCAGCATGTGCTGCCGTCTGCGCCTGGATCTGCGGGAGCTGCGCAAGAAGACAGGCGGCTTTTTCGGCTCCGGCGAGAGCACGGGAAGTGTGGGAGTGGTCACGATCAATCTGCCCAGGATCGCCTATCTGTCCTCCAATGAGGAGGAATTTTTCACAAGGCTGGGACACATGATGGATGTTGCGGCCCGCTCGCTGAAGATCAAGAGAGGGGTTATCTCCAAACTGCTGGAGGAGGGATTGTATCCTTATACAAAGAGGTATCTGGGTTCCTTTGAGAATCATTTTTCCACCATCGGGCTCCTCGGCATGAATGAGACGGGGCTGAACGCAAACTGGCTGCGGGAGGATATGACAAGTCCGAGGACCCAGGCCTTTGCAAAAAAGGTGTTGAACTACATGCGGGAGCGGCTTTCCGACTACCAGGAGCAGTACGGGGATCTGTACAATCTGGAGGCCACGCCTGCGGAGAGCACGTCCTATCGTCTGGCAAAGCATGACAGGAAACGGTTCCCTGCCATCAAAACGGCGGGAAAAGAGGGAGACACGCCTTATTACACCAATTCCTCCCACCTGCCGGTTGATTATACCACGGATATTTTTGAAGCTCTGGATGTCCAGGACGAGCTGCAGACTCTGTATACCTCGGGAACCGTATTCCACGCGTTTCTGGGGGAAAAGCTTCCTGACTGGAAGGCGGCGGCAGCGCTGGTGCGCGCCATTGCCGTCAACTATAAGCTGCCCTATTATACCCTGTCTCCCACCTATTCCGTCTGTAAGACCCACGGATATCTGGCGGGGGAGGTGAAAACCTGTCCTCACTGCGGCGCAGGCACGGAGGTTTACAGCAGGATTACGGGATATTATCGCCCTGTGCAGAACTGGAACGACGGCAAGCTGCAGGAGTATGCGAACCGCACGGAGTATGAGATTGACTCTTCGGCGCTGAAGAAGCCGGTGGAAAACGCGGTGGCTCTGTGCCGGGCCGGCGGGGAGGAAAAGGCGGCAGCGGAGCAGAAGACTGCAAGGGAACAGAAAACTGCAAGAGAACAGAAGGCTGCAATGGCGCAGCCTGAGAATATCAGGTATCTGTTCACCACGAAGACCTGTCCCAACTGCAGGGTGGCGAAAGAGTATCTGAAGGATGTGAGCTATGTGACCGTGGACGCGGAGGATAATCCGGAGCTGGCAGGCCGCTACGGCGTGATGCAGGCGCCCACGCTGGTGGTGGTGGACGGAGAGCGGCAGCAGAAGTATGTGAACGCGTCCAATATAAAACGATATGCGGATGGCATGGGGGAAGTATTGTCCGCCATGAGCGCAGGAACAGGGAGATAACGATGATTCGGAAACTGATTGATGGAATAAAGAATACGGGGGCGCCCATTGTGGTGGGGCTGGATCCCATGCTGAAATTTGTGCCGGAGTACATCCGGCAGGAGGCGTTCTCAGAGTTTGGGGAGACGCTGGAAGGGGCGGCGGAGGCAGTCTGGCGGTACAATAAGGGTTTGGTGGATGCCATCTGTGAGCTGGTGCCTGCCGTGAAGCCTCAGATCGCCATGTATGAACAGTTCGGGGTTCCCGGGGTGGCGGCTTTTCAGAAGACGGTGAATTATTGTAAGGAAAAGGGTCTGACAGTCATCGGGGACATCAAGCGGGGGGATATCGGCTCCACCTCCGAGGCTTACGCGGTGGGACATCTGGGCTCGGTACAGGTGGGGAGCAAGGTATGCATAGGCTTCGGGGAGGATTTCGCAACGGTCAACCCCTATCTTGGCTCCGACGGAGTGAAGCCTTTTCTCAAGGTCTGCATGGAAGAAAAGAAGGGTATTTTTGTGCTGGTAAAGACCTCCAATCCCAGCAGCGGGGAGCTGCAGGATCGACTCACGGAGGGAAAGCCTGTCTATGAGCTGGTGGGAGAACAGGTGGCCGCCTGGGCGGAGGAGTGTATGCCGCAGGAAGGCGGATACAGCTATGTGGGCGCCGTGGTGGGAGCAACCTACCCGGAGCAGGGCAGGATTCTGCGCAAAATTATGCCGAAGTCCTTTATCCTGGTGCCGGGCTACGGAGCTCAGGGCGGAAAGGGTGCGGATCTGGTACACTTCTTCAACGAGGACGGGCTGGGGGCCGTTATCAATTCCTCCAGGGGCATTATCGCGGCATATCAGCAGGAGCAATATGCGGAGTACGGTCAGCGGGGCTATGCGGACGCCGCGAGAGCTGCAGTGATTGCCATGCGGGAGGACATTGCCCGGGCCCTGCAGGACAGATAGGACGGAGAAAACGGGAAGTGCGGGAGAGAGCGGAATATGTGGGATAAAAATGCCCATCAGAGCGGGTTGTTGAGAAGGAATGGGAAAAAACTGGCGGCTGTGCTGATGATCGCGGCGGGGAATGCCCTGTACGCCCTGGCTATAAAGCTTTTTGTGCTTCCGGTGGGGCTGATGACGGGAGGCACTACAGGTGTCGGACTCACCGTGCATCGTTTTACCGGAATTCCGGTTTCCGCCTTTGTGCTCTGCTTTAATGTGGTGATGCTGTTGCTGGGGCTGGTGATCCTGGGAAAAAGATTTGCCATGACCACCGTCATCAGCTCTTTTGTGTATCCCGCGGCGCTGCATGTGTTTGACAGCCTGCTGGGAGATCTGGTTTTGACAAGGGATCTCTGGCTGTGTACTGTCTTTGCCGGACTTGGTATCGGAGCGGGGCTTGGCGTGGTCATCCGTCTGGGCGCCTCCACGGGGGGCATGGATATCCCGCCGCTTCTGCTGTACCGGTTTTTCAGAATCCCGGTATCCACCAGTCTGTATGTGTTTGACTGTCTGATTCTGCTGTCCCAGGTGGTCAGCGGGTCGGTGGAGAGGCTGCTGTACGGCATCGTGCTGGTGATGATTTATTCCTTTGTGCTGGATAAGCTGCTTCTCATGGGAAGCACACGGACGGAGGTCAAGGTGGTGAGCCGGCGGTATGACGAGATACGGGAGGCGATACTGCACGGAATCGACCGGGGCGTGACCATGATTTCCGCGGAGGGCGGGTTTATGGGGGAGGAGACCCGGATGGTCTTCAGCGTGGTCTCCAACAGAGAGCTGCCCAGGCTGGAGAAGCTGATCCGCGGGGTGGATCCCGACAGCTTCATGGTGGTCAGCCGGGTCAGCGAGGTGCGGGGGAGAGGCTTTACCGAAAAAAAGGAATACCGGAACAGGCAATGATTGACAATGGTTCTGCCATCATGTAAAATAAAAGAGTATCTGAGGCCAGAGGGCCGGCGGAAGGCCGGCGGGGCATCGGGGGAGACACCCATGAGAAAAAACGTAAGATACAAGGCAGGATACAGGTATTGTTCGAGGGGGAGGACACCCATGGAAAAAAACGGACAGACCATACTTGTTCTGGATGAACAGGGTATGGAGATCGGCCATACTTATCCGAAGAGAGCGAAGGGACTTGTAAAAAAGTGTCGGGCCGAGTTTGTTTCCGACAGAGAGATCCGTTTGTGCAGGCAATGCCCGACATATGAAAATATGGAGGACAAAGAAGTGGATAAGATTCATTATATTACCATAAACCCTGCAGAGTGGTACAGAAGTTCCGGCAGCAGCAATACAGTGTACGATCAGTTTGTGATCAGCAATCCTCTGGCGGAGGAGATTCCTTCCGCGGAGACGATGACAGAGATTTTGTCTGTGGGTGCGTGGAACTGGGACAAGACGAGTTGTGTGACCAACGGCTTTCAGGAGCTTACGCCGGGCCAGGAGTATCATTTTATATTCTGGCTCAACGGCGGGGAGAACGACAGAAGTGACGAGGTCTGCCAGCTGCGGATCCTGTTTCTGGACAGGGCGGTTGATCCAGAGGGCATAGGTTTTCCCGTGAAGGAGCTGCGGTACAGACTGAACCGGGGATATATCAAGCCGCTGAAAAAGTTCAGAGGCTGGGAGTATTATGACATTCCCTTTACGGCGAAGAACACGAGGTATACGCAGTTTCAGCTCGTTGCGGACCGGGCGCCTATGGCGCTGATGGCGGCGGAGCCGCCGGAGGTGTACAGGGATCTGGAGGATGAACCGGATCCTTTTGAGGCGTACAGACCGCAGCGTCACAATATTATCTTTGAGGACGGCTGGCCGGTCAAGACATGGTATTCCACGAAAAAGCTGGCTCGTTCCGCGGGCGTGGTCAGGGATGAAGCGGAAGCCAGGCGGAGAGCCGGGGACAAAGAGGAGCTGACGGATATCAGTGTAGATCTGACAGACATCAGTATAGATCTGGAGGAGATCGATAAGCTTCCCGGTACACTTGAGAAGGCTTTCGGGGACATTGCGAAGGGTTTCCGGTAATAGAAGGAAAGTCATTCAGACACGGAATAAACGCCTGCACCGTCAAAAGGCGGGCAGGCAGTAAAAATCCGGAGAACCCCCGGGCATGGTGCCCGGGGGTTCTCTCGGTCAAAGAGAGTAAGAGGGACAGGAGGCAGTTATGTATATTGTATGTTTGGACCTGGAAGGTGTGTTGGTGCCGGAGATCTGGATTGCGTTTGCGGAGGCCAGCGGTATCCCGGAGCTTCGCAGAACCACAAGGGACGAGCCGGATTATGATAAGCTGATGAAGTGGAGGCTTTCCATTCTGAAGGAGCACGGGCTGGGCCTTCAGGAGATTCAGGATACCATTGCTGCCATCGACCCCATACCCGGCGCAAAGAAGTTTTTGGACGAACTGCGCAGCTTCTGTCAGGTCATCATTATCAGCGATACCTTTACCCAGTTTGCCACTCCGCTGATGGAAAAGCTGGGATGGCCCACGATCTTCTGCAATTCTCTGGAAGTGGCGAAGGACGGCAGTATCACGGGCTATAAAATGCGCATTGAAAACTCCAAGCTCACTACGGTGAAGGCACTTCAGTCCATCGGCTATGAGACGGTGGCCGCAGGAGACAGCTATAATGATCTTGGCATGATTCAGGCAAGCAAGGCAGGCTTTTTGTTTAAGAGCACGGAGCAGATCAAGTCCGACTATCCAAAGCTGCCCGCCTTTGACACCTATGAGGAACTGATGGAGGCAATCCGGACGGCGGTGAACCGGTAGGGCTGCCTTTCGAAATACAGAAGAAAAACAGCGCAGGCATTCCGTCTGCGCTGTTTTTTTCATCAACTTTCACAATGTCGAAAAACGTTTTCCGCTGCGGAACTCAAATCCCGACAAAATTTTACTAAACTTTTTCCTGGAAGAAATCGGAGAAATACGCATTTTAGCCGATTTTCGGAAGCGATAAAGCGAAAAGTGACAGAAGATAAGTTTCGAAACTTTTAAACGAAATTATTCGGGGTGACACGAAAATTGCACAAAAGTGATAGCGTTTTTTTTTTTTTTATGTGTAAACTGCACAAAAAATATATTGACGTTGACCAAATCCTATGTTAGTATCAAGACATGCGAAACAACTCGAAATTCATTCGCAAAAATTAAGCAGGAGGATAACTTATGAAAAAGAAAGTATTAGCAGCTTTACTCGTCATGTCTATGACAGCTGCCATGATGGCAGGCTGTGGTTCCGAGCCCGGCAGCAGCAGTTCCGATCAGGGCGGCCAGGAGAGCCAGGGAAGCCAGGACAATCAGGAGAGTCAGGGCAATCAGGAGAGTCAGGGCAATCAGGAGAGTCAGGACAATCAGGAAAGCCAGGGAGGCGGAACCGAGGCTCCCGCAGATTTTGACTATGGTTCAGGCAACATCACTATCTGGGCGGCAGATGCCGTGACCGGTCTGACCCAGGAGATGGCAGAGAAGTTTATTGCGGACAAGGGTCTGTCTGACAAGTATACCGTAACCGTTGAGTCCGTTGGCGAGGGCGATGCCGCATCCAACATGATCACCGACGTGGCAGGCGGCGCGGACATCTTTGGTTTCGCGCAGGATCAGATTGCACGTCTGGTATCCGCAGGCGCTCTGCAGCAGATCACGGGAACCGGCTTTGACACTTGGATTGCAG
>ERZ779624.115-NODE-115-length-33022-cov-9.565899_pt1 | contig 33022 bp, 28 predicted proteins | sample MGYA00514190_ERZ779624 | MGnify/ENA primary metagenome ERZ779624 (study PRJEB29562, sample SAMEA4376706) | mouse gut metagenome | isolation source: Cecum | study: EMG produced TPA metagenomics assembly of the A DSS colitis mouse model was used to assess the... | reverse complement strand
ATCATTACATTTCAGAAAAATGAAATACCGCTCTTTGGAAGAGCGGTAGAAGTTGCAGGTTGGCAGTCCATTTTTATTGTAATCCTTTGTACACTGAAGCAAGCGAAGGACAATTAAATCTTATTGCAAAATTCTATGATTTCACCCTTCCTTTCTTCCACATCATTTTTACATTCCACGGAACATAAACCTAATCTGTCACAGCACTCAATCGCCAAATGCCCATAAAAATGTTCCACACTTTCAAAAATGCGCTGACATTCTCTCATGCTTGTTCCTGTTCTTAATGCCACCACATACCCTTTCTTTCCAGTGCTTATAGTTGCATGTGGTTCATGGGTATTACACCAGGGCGTACATCTGTCAATAAACACTTTAAACTGTCCGGGGATATCTGCCCAATAAGAGGGCGATACCGATATGATAATGTCGGCCCATTCATAATGCTCGATTATTTCAGCGACATCATCATGCTGAACGCATTTTGCCGTATTATGGCATGTTCTGCACCCTTTACAATAACGAATATCAAAATCGTCAATACAGATCGTTCTGACCTCGTATCGCTCCTTTAGACAATTTGAAACTATGTTTACTATTTCTGCCGTTGCTCCATTTCTGACAGGACTGCAATTCATCACTAAAGCTTTCATTTTGTCCACCTTTCTTAATCAAACGGGAATTTACTTGCTTTTTTCTTGCTGCGTCTTATCAAAGCGCTGATTAAATCTTTGGCAAATACCAATTTCCCGGATTGTTCAACGCTTTTATTTTACTACAACTGCCGGCACAATTCCATGAAATTCTGCCGGATTTCTCTTTGTCTGCCCCGTTTGGTTCCCTGACGGGCGGGTTTTCCAAAATCCGCTGTACGGTTTCAAAGGCGGCGCGGTCAACAAACGACGAAGGGATAAAAGGAGCAGCTTACGCGGGGCTTGCGAAAGTCCCGTGAATCTGTTATAGTGATTTGGCAGAGCTGTTTTGAGACAGGAAAACGGGAGAACAGGGAAAGAACGATGCAGAGAAAGCGTACAGGGGCGCAAAGATGGATGTGCCTGCTTGTCATCTTCATTCTGATGTTTATGGGAATGCGCATGGAGGAGTTCCATGTGGATTCCTGTTCCGGTTATCCGGATTTTGGCAGGGTAAGCCTCCAGAGGGTCAGCGGGGAGCAGGCGGCTGTTCTTTACCGCGACACCAGGACGCTTAGTCAGCTGGAGAATTTTACCGCTATGCGCTTCGCTCACCGTTCCCCGGCGGGAATGCGGCTGGGCCAGTGGATGGCGTTGTTCCTGATTCCTGCAGCGCTGTTTCTGAACTTTTGTTTCCGGGAGAGGTTTCTTCCTCTCTATGCTGCCTGTGAAAATCAGTACAGGCGCAGAACTCTGGAGTATATTCACCACATGGACGGTAAAAAAGCATAATTGCCATAGGAGCATCTGTTGAAAACGCTTGTGCCGGGCGTCTTGTATGCGCGGCCGGGTTTTCTTTTTGTGCGCGGAGGTCTGTCTGCCGGAAGCGTTTGTTTTTGGTATGCAGATGTTTTCTTTGCGTGTCTGTAGGAGGATTCTGTTATGGTAGAAAAAATCGTCTTTGTACTTATTTTAATCATCGCCGTGGGCGGCGGCGTCCTGGGATGCATTTATGAGTTTGGTGGAAGAAAGGTTACACCGGAAGACCGGGCGGATTCCGGAAAGAAGGAGGGCGAAGAAGCATGAGTATCGGATTGTGGATTTTGGTGATAGTCGGTGGGGCGGCAGGGTTTATCTCCACCATGTATATTATGGTTTCGCTGTTTGTCGTAATTTTTTATAAGTTATTCCGCAAGATCAAGCACGGCGTTTCCATGTTTGAATAAAGAAGCGGTCTTTCAGGAATAAAAAAGCCCTTATCATAAGGACAAGGTCAGTGTGATCCGCAAAAAAACAGGACGCCCCAGACTTTGTCCTTATTTTTTATCACCAAACATGATATAATGTATTAGCCGCAAAGGAAAAACAAGTGGCTGCGAAGCAGGGGGAAAGCGTATGAAGACGGAAGAGATCAAAGAGAAACTGAAAACAAAGGAATATGATTTCCTGAGAGATGATGAGCGGCTGGGGAACCGGATCTTTCTTCTGACCCTGGGAGGGAGTCATGCGTATGGAATGGACCAGGAGGGCTCAGACCTGGATGTGCGCGGGATCGCCTTAAATCCGAAGGAAGATATCCTGCTGGGAACAGATTTTGATCAGGTGGTTGATGTAGAGACGGACACTACGGTGTATTCCTTTCAGAAGATGATTCAGCTGCTTACCTCCAATAATCCCAACACCATTGAAATCCTGGGGTGTAAACCGGAGCATTATCTGCATTTGACTGAGATCGGCAGAGAGCTTTTGGAACACAGAAAGATGTTTCTCTCCAAAATCTGCATTCATACATTTGGAGGATACGCCGGAAGCCAGCTGCGGAGAATGGAAAATAAGGCGGCCAGGTTAGTGAGCCAGGCGCAAAACGAAGCCTATATTTTAAAAAGCATCAGTAATGCAAGGTATGATTTTAAAAACAGATATTATCCTCATGATGACAGCGACGTAAAATTATATATAGACAAGGCGGTTCAGGAGGGGTATGACAGCGAGATTTTTATGGATGTATGCCTGAGACATTATCCGCTGAGGGATTGGGCCGGTATGTGGAACGAGATGAAGGCGATTGTAAACGGCTACGGCAAAATCGGCAAAAGGAACGAGAAAGCCATCTCCCATGACAAGCTGGGAAAACATATGGCGCATTTGATTCGTCTTTATATGATGTGTATTGATATTCTGGAGAAGGAGGAAGTCGTCACTTTCAGAACCGAGGAGCATGACCTGCTCATGAGAATCCGCAACGGGGAGTATCTGGATGAAAACAGACAGCCCACAACCGCGTTTTATGACCTGTTGAACGAATATGAGAAGCGGCTCGACTATGCGAAGAACCACACGGGTCTTCCCGATGTCCCGGATTATCAGCAAATCAATGAGTTTAAAATGTATGTGAATGAGAGAATTGTGAAGGGAGAGATTTGATGGAGATATCTGCAAGGGCAAGCCTTCGCGCCCTGGGAGGATGAAATTTTGCCAAGAGGAATCAGGGAGGATAAATCGTATGGAAAAGTGGGATCTGTATACAAAATACAGGGAAAAGACAGGGGAGGAAATGATCCGGGGAGAACGGATGCCGGAGGGACGCTATCATCTGACGGTGGATGTGTGGATACGCAATTCCAGGGGACAGTACCTCATTTCCCAGCGGGCCGCAAACAGACCCTCGTATCCGCTTCTGTGGGAATGTGTGGGCGGTTCGGCGGTGAAGGGGGAGAGCAGCCTGGAGGGAGCGCTCCGGGAGGTGAAGGAGGAAGTGGGACTGGATCTGAAAGAGGAGGACGGCAGACTGCTTTTTACCAAAATACGGGGACAGGAATACCGGTACAGGGGCAAGGCTTATAACGACATTAAGGATGTGTGGCTCTTTGATTATGACGGGGAGCCGAAGCTGGAGGCGGCCACCACGGACGAAGTGGCGGATTGCAGGTGGATGACAGTGGAGGAGATCCGGAAGCTGTACCAGGAGAAAAAGCTGGTGCAGTCGCTGGATTACTTTTTCTGCGCCATGGAGGCCGGGCGGCCGGATTACGGAGAGATCATCGGCAGGAGGGTCAGGGGAACCGTTGACAGACCCATGGGAACGGCCCACCCCAGGCACCCGGAAATGATCTATCCCCTCAACTACGGCTATGTGGACGGGGTTTTTGCCGGAGACGGGGGAGAGCAGGATGTGTATCTGTTTGGAACGGATAGACCGCTGGAGCGCTTTGAGGGCAGGGTGATCGCCGTTTATCACCGGTTTGACGATGTGGAGGACAAGTGGATTGTCTCTCTGGACGGAGAGGATGTTCCGGATGAGCGGATATTGGGTGAAATTTCCTTTCAGGAACAGTTTTTCTGCGGGAAGCTGTACCGGTAGAAGGAGTCAAATGCAGGGGCGGGTCACCAATGCCTGACGGGAGGAAGCGGACATGAAATATGACTGTCTGATCATAGATGATGAAAAACTGCTGGCGGACAGCACGGCGGAGTATTTTAATCTGTTCGGCGTTAAGACGGCGGCAGTATACAGTGCTTCGGCCTGCAGGACCTTTCTGGAGGAAAATACGGCCGAACTGCTGCTTCTGGATATCAATCTGGGAGACAGCAGCGGTTTTCTGCTGTGCAGGGAACTGCGGGAAAAGACGGGAGTGCCCATTTTGTTTCTCTCTGCCCGAACCAGCGATGACGATAAGCTCATGGCGCTGAACATCGGGGGAGATGATTATATTCAGAAGCCCTATTCTCTGGCGGTGCTGCTGGCCAAGGTGCGGGTGGTGCTGAAGCGATACTCCCAGAGCGGCGAGGGTGTGGTGTATTCCGACGGTCGGCTCACAGTGGATATGGAAGCGAAGCAGGTGACAATAGACGGTGCGCCGGTCAGGCTCACAGCGCTGGAGTTTCGCCTGCTGGCTTATCTGATCCGCAACAGGAACAGGGTGGTTGCAAAGCAGGAGCTGTTCGACCAGGTCTGGGAGGATCGGTTTACCGGAGACGGCACCCTGAATGTACATATCCGCAGGATCCGTGAGGCTATCGAACGCACTCCCGGCAGGCCGGAATATATCATTACCGTCTGGGGGGACGGCTACCGGTTTCAGGGAGAGGAGCGTTGAATGGGATGTTTCGCCGGAGGGAACAGGAGGTGGGGGCGGGAGTGAAAAACAGAGTTTTCCGCGGGACGATGTTCTTTGTATTGGCGGCGGAGCTGGCTGTGTTGGTCTTATTTGCGGTCTGGGACGGCAGCGGTGAACAGGATACGGTTCTGGTTAACGATGCCGTTCATTCCATACAGGCTGACTGGGGCCGGCTGGAAGAGCACCAGAGAATTGAGGGGTTGGACTATGTGGTGCTTGACCGGGATGGGGGTGTTCTGTACCGGACCGGGGAGGGACTCAGCGAGAGCATCAACGCGGCAGTGGCTCACAGGGATACCATACTGGATATCCGGGCAGATGGAACGGCAGTGGGAAAAATAATCATTTTGAATGACAGCGAAGGGAATCTTCGAATGCGAAAGCAGGCCACGGTACTTTTTGCGGCGGCTGCCATAGTGGTGCAATGTATTGTGTGTGCGGGCTACGGCCATTACCTGAACCGCAGGGTGATCCGCCCTTTTCGGAAGCTGGAGCGCTTTGCGGAGCGGGTGGCGGGCGGCAATCTGGATCTTCCTCTTGAGATGGACCGCCGGAATATTTTCGGGGCCTTTACGGAGAGCTTTGATCTGATGCGCTCGGAGCTGAAAAAGGCGAGAAGGGCGGAGGCGGAGGCCAACGCGGCCAAAAAGGAGCTTGTGGCAAAGCTGTCCCACGATATCAAGACGCCTGTGGCCAGCATCAAGGCGGCTTCGGAGGTGGGGGCGGCGCTGGCTCAGGAGGAAAAGGTCAGAGAGAACTATATGCAGATCATCCGCAAGGCGGATCAGATCGACGGGCTGATTTCCAATCTGTTTTCCGCTGCGCTGGAGGAACTGCGGCAGCTGCCCGTGACCCCCGGGGACATGGAGAGCCGTGAGCTGGGAGAACTGCTGGAAAATGCCGACTACCTGCATCGGGCTGCCGTTTCCGCTGTGCCGGATTGTATCCTGTATGCGGACAGGCTTCGTCTGCAGCAGGTCTTTGACAATCTTTTTGCCAATTCCTATAAGTACGCGGGTACTGGGATTGTGGTGACGTTTTACAGGGAGGAGAACCGTCTGGCTGTCTGTGTGGAAGACAGGGGAGGCGGCGTGGGAGAGGAAGAGCTGCCCTTTCTGAAGGAGAAGTACATACGGGGAAGCAATGCGGAAGGGCTGGAAGGAGCAGGGCTGGGACTTTTTATCTCCGACTTTTTTCTGCGGGAAATGCAGGGGGAGCTGCTGCTGGAAAACGGAAAAGAGGGATTGAAGGCTACGGTGTTCGTTCCGCTGAGCGGAAAATAAAATGACATATGGGAGGAGCTTTTCATGAAAAACTTTGCAGTGAAAATATTGGCAGGATGCGTCTGCGCCGGGCTGTGTCTGGCCGGCCTGGCGGGGTGCGGCACGGAAGACAAAGCGCCGGACATAGAGGTGACTACATTCCCGCTGCCGGACGGGCCGGAGCAGTCAGAGATTCAGGTGGAGCCCATACCGGATATTTCCGATGACTTTATCCGGGGAATGGACGCTTCCTCCGTGCTGGTCAATGAGAGGAGCGGCGTTGTCTATTACGGCTTTGAAGGGCAGGAGCAGGACGTCTTTATGACCATGGCCCAGGCCGGCGTGAATTATATCCGTCTGCGGGTGTGGAACGATCCCTACGACGAGGACGGCCATGGCTACGGCGGCGGAAACAATGATCTGGAGACCGCGGTGGAGCTGGGAAGGCGTGCCACTTCCTACGGCATGAAGGTCTGCATTGACTTTCACTATTCGGATTTCTGGGCGGATCCCAAAAGGCAGCACGCTCCCAAAGCCTGGGAGGGTATGAAGATCGAAGAAAAGTGCGACGCCCTTTATGAATACACCAAAAAGAGCCTGAAGGAGCTTCTGGACGCGGGGGTGGACGTCTGCATGGTGCAGATCGGCAACGAGATCAACAACGGCATGGCCGGTGAAAAGAATCCGGCCAAGGTCATGCAGCTTCTGGAGGCGGGAAGCCGCGGAGTGCGTGAGATCTCAGAAACTTATGGAAGAAAAATTCAGATTGCCGTACATTATGCAGATATCCAGCAGGCGGACAGAATAGACCGTCATGCAAAGAAGCTGTCGGATTCCGGGGTGGACTATGATATTTTTGCCATATCCTATTATCCGTTCTGGAACGGCACCCTGGAAAACATGCAGAAGGTAGTCCGGAATATCCGGGAGAACTACGGCAAGGAGGTAGTCATTGCGGAGACTTCCTACTGCTATACCGCCGAGGACGGAGACGGCAGCGGAAACAGCCTGAGCGGCAGCGGGGACCTGGTGGAAGGGTACGACGCGTCCGTGCAGGGGCAGGCATCCATGATTCGGGACATCTGTGCAGCGGCGCAGGAAGCCGGCGCTCTGGGCGTATTCTACTGGGAAGGCGTCTGGATCCCGGTGGGGGAAGCCACGGCGGACAATTCTCCCATATGGGAGGAGTTTGGGAGCGGCTGGGCCAGCAGCTATGCGGCGGAGTATGACCCGGAGGACGCCGGACTCTACTACGGAGGCTGTTCCTGGGATAATCAGGCCATGTTTGACTTTAAAGGGTATCCGCTGGCTTCCCTGAAGGTATTCCGGCAGCTGAAGTATGGGACGCAGTGAGCAGGATTTAAGAAACCGTTAAGGTCTGCGTAAAGTCATTTAAGAACAGGAGGAGTAGAATAGAACGTGTAAAAAGGAGGACTGACATGGAACAAATTTTGTTGAAGACGGAGAATCTGAGCAAATCCTTTTCCAGCGGAGGGGTTTTGCAGCACGTTCTGAAAAACATTGACCTGGAGCTTTATCAGGGAGACTTCACCGTTATCATGGGAGCCAGCGGAGCGGGAAAGTCCACGCTTCTCTATGCTCTTTCCGGGATGGATACGCCGTCGCTGGGAAAGATTACCTTCGGGGACAAGGTGATTTCCGATTACAGCCAGGATGAGCTGGCGGTGTTCCGAAGAGAGCACTGCGGGTTTGTATTTCAGCAGATTTATCTGCTGGAGGGAATGTCCGTCATGGATAATGTTCTGGCGGCGGGGCTTCTGGTCAATCAGGATAAAAAGGCTCTTTTGGAAAAAGCCCGGGCGCTGTTTGACGCCGTGGGTATCTCCGGGGAGACACAGAAAAAGTTTCCGGCACAGATTTCCGGCGGCGAGGCCCAGCGGGCAGGAATCGTCCGGGCACTCATCAACAGGCCGGAGATCCTGTTTGCCGACGAGCCGACCGGAGCGCTGAATTCTCAGACGGGTCTGGACGTGCTGGATACGCTCACGGCGTTTCATGAGCAGGGGCAGAGCGTGGTCATGGTGACCCATGATATGCGTTCGGCCAGGCGGGGCAACCGGATCCTGTACCTGAAAGACGGCGTGATTCTGGGAGAATGCGGGCTGGGCAAATACCGGCACGGTGACAGGGCCAGACATGAAAAGCTTGCCGCTTTTCTCTCGGAAATGGGGTGGTAGAATGAATAAAAGTATTCTTCTGGCACGCATGAATCTGCGCAGGGCAAGGGGGCAGGGGGCGGCTATCGTGGTGCTGATGCTGCTGGCGGCCATGATGCTGAATCTGTGGCTCATACTTGCCACCGATTACCGACAGAATTTTGACCGGTGCCACGACAGGCTGAATGCGGAACACGTCACGCTTTCCGTGGACGGCGACAGCCGGGAACTGAGGGAACTGCTCACAAGAACCATGGAGGAAGACAGCCGGACGGAATCCTTTTTGCTGGACGACGCCATGCACATGGTGGGGATTTTTGAATATAACGGCGGTGATGTGAATTCCTGGTTAATCTTTGTGGAAAAGGAAGCGGCCCTCTCCCGTGAGGTGGGCAGAGCCGAGATCGTGGAGGACGGCGGCTTTGACAGCGGAATTTATATGCCCATGCTGTATAAATCGGAGAACATCGACGTGGGGAAAACGGTGAAGGTCAGCATCGGCAGCAATCAAGTGGAGTATACGGTCTGCGGTTTTTATAACAGTGTCATGACCGGTTCGCACAACTGTGCAATGATGGAGATGATTTTGACGGAGGATAAATACCAGGAGCTGAAGGAGGCAGGGTATGCGGTGAGATCCACGCTTTGCTCCGTAAGGCTTCAGGATAAGGACGAGGGTTCGGCATATGAGGGAATGCTGAAGAATACCGTATCTTCCCGTTATCCTCAGGCCAACATGGCCAGCAATACCTATGAGCTGGTAGCACAGTCCAGGTACATTTCGCAGATGATCTGTGCGGGGATCCTGAGCGCCATGTCATTTTTTATTCTGCTGATCGTCCTTGTGGTCACGGCATCCAACATTGTCAATTATATTCAGGAAAACATGAAAAGTCTGGGCGCTCTGAAGGCTGTGGGCTATACCAGCAGTCAGCTGATCCGTTCGCTTCTGCTGCAGTTTCTGGGGCTGTCGCTGACGGCTGCCGGGGTGGGCGCAGGGCTGTCCTACAGTCTGTTTCCGGGGATAAACAGCATGATGATCGCCCAGACGGGCATTCCCTATCAGAGTCATTTCCTGCCGCTGCCCTTTTTGCTCACCCTTTCCGTTTCGGGCGCAGCCGTAGGACTGACGGTGTGGCTGTCGTCCCGCAGGATCAGGAAAATAGAGCCCATCGTCGCGCTGCGGCAGGGGCTTTCGACACATAACTTCAGGCGGAATCCGGTTCCGCTGGAGGGGACGGGCGCGCCGCTTCAGCTGGCGCTTGCCCTGAAAACCACGTTAACGGGCATAAAGCACAATGTGACCATCTGCATCACCATGCTGGTGTTGTCCTTGGTGGTAGTGTTTTCGGGGCTGATGATCAGAAATGTCATCATGGATATGACGCCCTTTCTCAACATGATTGTGGGGGAGGTGGCGGACAGCTGCATCAATGTAAACCGGGAGACGGAGGAAGCCTTTCTGCGGGAGATGAATGCCGATGAACGGGTGGAGAAGATTTATCTGTACAGCTCCGAGGAGATCCGTCATGTGGGCGGCAGCGGGCTGATGGCCACCATGTCAGAGGATTTTTCGATGGCAAACAATCAGGGCGTGGTGTTTGAGGGCAGATTTCCCAAGTATGAGAATGAGATCGCAGTGGCGGCGAAATATGCACGGGAAAATAATCTCAGGCCGGGGAATGAGATCGTGGTAACCGCAAACGGAAAAGAGGCGGCCTATATCATATCCGGTTTTACGCAGATCACAAATAATCTGGGCAAGGACTGTCTGCTCACCAGGGCCGGCTACGAACGGCTGGGAGAGATGCAGACTGCCAGCTATTATTTGAATCTGGCGGAGGGTATTGATATTGACGACTTCAATGAGGAGGTGAAGGAGCGGTTCGGGAATGCCGTGAATATGGTGATTAATGTAGACAGCACCATTCAGGGAGCGGCTTCCGTGTATATCTCGCTGATGGCGGTTCTTGTGGCGGCGGTTCTGGTGCTCAGTGTGGTGGTAATTGCCTTTGTACTGTATCTGCTGGTGCGGACAATGCTTACCAATAAGAAGAGGGATTATGGGATTTTGAAGGCGCTGGGCTATACCACGGGGCAGCTGATTCTGCAGACCGCGTTGACCTTTATGCCGACCATCGCCATTTCCACGGCGGTGGGAGTGGCGGGGTGCTGCTTGATCATCAATCCGCTGGTGGCTTTGTTTTTGAGCAGCATCGGGATTGTAAAATGCACGTTTTCCGTTCCGGTGGGACTCATTGCCGCAGAGGCGGTTTGTCTGATCTTCTTTGCCTTTTGCATCGCCTGCCTGCTGTCCCTGAAGATCAGGAAGATCGCGCCCAGGGCGCTGCTGATTTCCTGAGTCTGACTTACACCCGGGCAAAGCTGTGTCATGTGTGTTTTTGGCCGTGGCATGGCTTTGCCGGGACAGCACTGCGTAAATAGACTGAATATTCCGACAATAGAAATACAAAACAGCAGTAATAAAAATATTTAAAAATTTTTCAAAATATGTATTGACAAATAGAAGATTGCATACTATAATGAACTTACAATAAAGAAAGGAAAACATTACTTCCATAAAAAACAACTTAACATACTAAGTTGTAAAGCTGAAAGAATCGTGCACAAGTATACTCAATCAGTAACGCATTTCGGAACGTTCAGAACGTTACGGTACACAAGGTACAAGAGGAGAGGAACGGCACAACGGTAGAAATGGAAGAGGATGCGAACCTGAAAATTTCATAAGGAGGGCTGGTCCATTGGACGACGAGCAGACATGAAGAGGCGTGTTGAATCAGAATGATCAATGCGCCTCTTCGCCGTCCCTGTTTTTGTGCTTATTTCTTTATTTTTTCAAAACATGCCCGCGCCAGCTTTTCGTCGGCTGCGGCTTCGATATCGTGTCCTGACAGTTTGAGCTCTTCGATTACTTCACACCACATTTGATAGGCGGTTTCATATGCGCCGGTTTCTTCATAGTAGAATATTTTGGAATATCTGGCGGCATAAAATGCAGGATCAATTTCAAGTGCCTTGTCCCAATAGGAAAGCGCTTCGTCGTATCGACCGAGTTTTTTGCAGGCATCGCCGCCGTAAATGTAAAGAGCGGCCTTATCGGGAAATTTTCGGAGGGCTTTTAGAAACCATTCATAGGCTTTTTCTTCATTTCCGCCGTACCGATATGCGGCGATCAGGCAAATCCAGTCTTCCGGATCCTCCGAGCCCCTATTGATGATTTCCAGCGTTGCGTCAATGTTTTCCTGCCCTCTTCCGATCTGTGCATACAGGAGCATTTTTTGGTGCTTTGTCTGCCAATAGGTGTCGTCTTTTCCTTCTTTCCCCTTTTCAATAACCTTGTCAAATAAATCTACGGCCTTGTGAATGCAATAATGCATCATAAAGTAATGCATAATTCCGTACAGTCTTAAGTCCTCCGCAGAGCAGTCCCCTTTCTTCAGCATTTTTTTGAATTCCAGGTCGGCAGGCATGAAATCCTCTGGTTCCCGTGTGGCTTCATAGACTGCTGCCAGCCGCTGGGCATAATTTTCGTACGCCACAGAGGTTTCCCTGAAAAAGTCGTCAATGGTCACGCAGTAAAGCTTTGCTATTTTCGGAAGCATTGTGACATCAGGCAGGGTTGTGTTGCATTCCCACCTGGAGACGGTATGTGGGCTTACGCCCAAAATTTCTGCGGCCTGCTCTTGAGTGAGATTTTTCTGCTGTCGGAATTTCTTCAGGTTATCGGAAAATACAGTATTCATCACGTTTGTCCTTTCCTTTTCATAATATTCATAATAGAAGCTTCTAAATCAAATTATACTGTCTTTTTATGCCAAGTCCATATCACATTTTATGGAGAGACTTGCGGATTCTGTTCAGTTGGGACTGGAAAAGAAGGATTAAAAATTATTGCAAAACAATAATTATTGTGCTATAGTAACTGTAAAATTATCGTGAAACAATAATTTGCAAGGGTTCGTACAATACGAACAGACAGGAGAAGATAAATGAAATATCTGGCTTTTCCCTGGGGGCCCCTGGGAAATATGTTAAGAAGACTTTCTCTGTCCGGCGGAGCCGGCAATGTGACAGCGTGGATTTTGTTCCTGGCAGCTGGGGCTTTACCCGTTGTATGCTGGGGAGTTCTCTTTTTAAAAAAGAGAGCCGTGAAAGCGGACTGGTTGTTGTTTCTGCTGTCAGCGGCGATGTTTGCCGGACTTTGGCTTCTGGTCAATCCCTCTTATCTGGAACAGAGACTGTTTCCGCCGGGGATTGGGGAAATGGGAAGACCTGCCGTTGCGCTGACAATAGACAGCATTCTTTTGACATGGGTATTCGGCCGTTTCCTGGAAAAGTATGAAAAGCTGGGAATAAACAGATTGCTGAGGAGCCTGCAGGTATTGCTTGTGATTTTTATTTTGCTGACCGGGATTTCTGCTGCCTTTGAGGCGGGTTATGGTTTTGCAAAAGAATATGCGGCATTAAAGAGCGGCAATACGGCTCTGAGGGAAAAACAACTGATGCCCAGTATTGTTTTCCTCTTTTTGCAGACAGTATGCGCCTTTCTGCCAAAAGTGCTGGAGCTTTTTCTCTGGAGCAGGATTGTCTGTCTGCTGCGTAGTTTTGAGAAAGACTGCTTCAGCCGGGAGAGTCTGGGCAGGGTGGAAGGGATCAAGCGGCTGAGTGCTTTGTTTCTGGTGGCAGTGTTGTTTGGCAACCTTGGTATGAATCTGCTGCAGCTTATACTGGCAAGCCGGATCTACAGCAGCCATTATGTGCTGGTTCTTCCGCTGCGGGAAATTATCGTACTGCTGGTTATGGTACTGCTGTCCCGCTTCTACCTCCTGACCAAACACCTCAAAGAAGACAATGAACTATTTGTATAACCCGGTTCAGCCAAGAGCAAAGCAAGCTGCGAAGCAGCGGAAAGCGCGCGGGCATATAAAAGGAAGGTAATTATGGCAATTCGAGTCTGTCTGGATGAAATTTTGAAGGAGCGGCACATGACCTCCAAAGAACTGTGCGGGCTTGTGGATATCACGGAAGCAAATCTGTCCGTTCTGCGCAGCGGAAAGGCAAAGGGTGTGCGCTTCGGCACGATCAACAAAATCTGCTATTATCTACAGTGTGACGTGGGCGATATATTGAAATTTGACGGGGAGCTGTGAGAGATATTCCCGGGCGATGGGATCTCTGAAAAGGCGGGCCAGGGTGAAAAGACAGTTTGGGGGGAAGGATGAAAGCCAAAGTAAAAGAAGCAAAAATGGAAACAAAAATGGAAACAATAATTCAAACAATGATTGAAAAAATAAGAGAAAAAATAAGAGAAGCAATAAGAGAAACAATAAGAGGAAAAATGAGGGGAAAAATAATAGGAAACAGAACAGAGAAACTCAAAGAAAAGAAGCTCAAAGAAAATGTCAACGGCAACATCAACGGCAATATCAAAGACAATATCAAAGACGAAATCAGGGACAACAGTAAGGACAACATCAGGAAAAAGGTTTGTCTGGCTGGGGTGCTTCTGGCCGGGGCGGCTGCTGTGGGAGGCTGCAGCCTGGCCCGGGAGGAATTGCCCGCAAAGGAAGACGATAAGCTGGTGGGAATCTATGTGACCAAAGAGTACCCGCGCGGAGAGCTGCCGGAACTGGAAATCAGTCAAAGCGGTGAGGTGCAGTTTGTGCAGGAAGAAGTCAGAATACCAGGAGAGATTTTGTGGAATGAGGGGGAGGAAGGCAGGAGTCTTTCCGGAATTTCGTTTGAAGGCGCGGAAGGCTTTGGAATTTATTCCATTGATCTGTGGAACGAGGATCAACAGAGCCTTGCCGGGTATTCTTTCCAGGAAGAAATTTTTCAGGAGCTTCATCTGACCACGGGGGACGGGACGGTTTCCATGGAAGCGGCGATTTATGTGGAGGAGACAGACGGGGTGGGGAAATTTTATATGAATCCTGTCTATCAGACGTCGGACGGGGAAATTTACCTGATGCCCGGGAGTTCGCTGTCGGCGGTGATGACGGATGGGATGTCCATGTCTCAGACACTTTCCTGGGAGAAGAAAAAGAGCCGGTATGGGGCATCCGGATTGTGGGGGCCGCTGCCTGACGGTGATCGTGTACAGTCGCAGAAGGTCAGCTTTACCGTGCATGTCACTTGCAGGCAGAGTGATGAACCTGTCGGAATCCTCTTTCTGGATGAGGGAAACAGGATCATTGATGAGCTGGACCGAGAGCAGCTCAAAGCGATTTGCAAAGGAGAGCAGTCGGAACTGCAGATACCGCAGGAAACGGCGTATCTGCTGGCGGAGTGGGAGAGCGGGGACGGAAGTGTGACACGCACGGTGTGCAACAGGGGAGAGGAAAGCCTTTTCTTTATGCGGTCAACAGGCACCGGATATTTATACGGGACAAATCTTGCTCTGATTTGGGAATAAAGAATCTGAGTAGAAAGAACAAAAAGAAGAGTGTTCTTGTCAAGGGGCTTCCGGGCAGGTATAATTCTTGGTAAGTCAGTCTGTCTGCGTTTGATCGGCAGATTTTGCGGGGTGTCCTGCCGCAGAATCCGTACAGACGGCAGGCAGGAAAACAGGAGGTTAATGGAAAGATGAGTATTCTGCACGGAAAATTTTTACATGGCGGGGACTACAATCCCGATCAGTGGCTGGACCGCCCGGATATTCTGGAGGAGGATGTCCGGCAGATGAAGAGAGCCGGGGTTAATGTGGTGTCTCTGGGAATCTTCGCCTGGGCCGCGTTGGAGCCGGAGGAAGGGAAATACGATTTCTCTTTTCTGGAGGAGCGTATTCAGACTCTTTATGAAAACGGTATCCACACCATTTTGGCTACGCCCAGCGGGGCGCGTCCCATGTGGATGGCCTATCGTTATCCGGAAGTGCTGCGGGTGCGGGCAGAGGGACAGAAGGAGCTGATGGGGGAGAGACACAATCACTGTTACACCTCCCCGGTTTATCGGGAAAAGGTGTGGGAAATGAACAGGCGCCTGGCAGAAAAATTTGCGGGGCACCCCGGGGTGATCGCCTGGCATATTTCCAATGAGTACGGAGGAGCCTGCTGGTGCGAGAAGTGCCAGGAAGCTTTTCGGGGATATCTGAAACAGAAGTACGGCAGCCTGGAGGAACTGAACAGACAGTGGTGGACTTCTTTCTGGAGCCATCGCTATGACTGCTGGGAGCATGTGCAGGCGCCGTCTCCGCTGGGAGAAAGCGATACGCACGGACTGAATCTGGACTGGCGCAGGTTCTGCTCCCGTCAGACGGCGGATTTCTGTGCCTGGGAGAAGAAAGCGCTGGAGGCGGGAGGCTCCTCTCTGCCTGTGACAACCAACCTGATGGGTTTTTATGACGGGCTGGACTATGCGGATTTCAGAGATATCCTGGAGCTGTCTTCCTGGGACAGCTATCCGGAGTGGCACAGCGGGGAGAAAAGCGATGTGCAGACCGCTGTAGAGATCGCCTGCACCGCGGATTATATGAGATGTATTCAAAAGGACAGGAAACCTTTTCTGCTGATGGAGAGCACACCCAGCGCCACCAACTGGCAGCGTTTTTCCCGGTTGAAGCGTCCTCGTATGCATATGCTTTCCAGTCTCCAGGCCGTGGCCCACGGGGCGGATTCCGTCCAGTATTTCCAGTGGCGGAAAGGCCGGGGCGGAAGCGAAAAGTTTCACGGCGCGGTGCTGGACCATGATGCCACCGACGATACCCGGGTTTTCCGGGATGTGGCGGAGGTGGGCAGCCGGCTGCAGGGTCTGGAAAAAATCTGCGGCAGCCTGGTGCGTCCCAGGGCGGCAATTCTTCTTGATCAGGAAAACAGGTGGGCGCTGGAGGACAGCCGCGGCCCGCGCAACGACGGCATTCATTATCTGGAGACGGTAAAGGCACATTACGGGGCACTCTGGAAGCTGGGGATTCCCGCGGATGTAATCAGCTCAGACTGCTCTCTGGAGGAGTACCGGCTGGTGATCGCGCCCATGCTGTATCTCCTGAAGGGGGATATCGCGGAGCGGCTGAAGGCGTTTGTGGACGGGGGAGGAACCTTGGTGGGCACATATCAGACCGGACTGGTGAACGAAAACGATCTCTGCTTTGAGGGCCGGGTTCCCCACGGTCTGACGGAGGTGTTCGGCCTGTACCGGGAGGAGATTGACGCTCTGTGGGACGGGCAGTGCAATCATATGGTGTGGAACGACAGGGAATATGTGCTGACGGAGCTCTGTGAGCGGATCCATCCCTCATCCGCGGCAGTGCTGGCCCGGTATCAGGAGGACTTTTATGCGGGTGAACCGGTGCTTACGGTGAATGAGTCCGGCCGTGGAAAGGCGTACTATATCGCGGCGCATACGGGCATGGATTTCCTGTATGACTTCTACCTGGAGACGGCCCCTGCAGCGGGAGCAGTTCCCTGCATGAAGGCGGCTCTGCCGGAGGGAGTGACAGTTACAGTGCGGACAGGGGAAGAAACGGATTACCTGTTTGTACAGAACTGGAACCCGGAGGATATGACTGTGACGGTGGAGGAGAAGCTGACGGATTTTGAGAGCGGGGAAAGGATCGGCGCCGGGGACAGTCTGAAGCTGCCCGGTTATTCGGTGCGGATTCTGGAGCGTCCTGCCGGATCAGGGAATACGGAACACTTTGAATAATCGGAGAAATATACGGTTCTGGAAAATGCTTTGTCGTTCCTGCCCCGGGGATTTGGGGCAGGGGCGGCAGGGCAGGGAATAACAGGAATCGGCGCTTCCGGTTTTGGGATCTACTTTGGGAGCAGACAAAAGTGAAAATGAAATTATACGGAAAAGGACACAGTCAGGCCGGGCTGCCGGGAAAAACGGGCAGAGTTTTCCGGTGGGTTTTGGTGTCCTTCTTTGTTATGGCAGTAGTGACGGCATTTGCAGTGGCTTCGGCCTATATGCATACGGACGCGGACGTGCTGATGCTGAGTCCCATATTCAGTGATGCAATTGGATGGGATATTTACCGTCTGGATGAAGAAGGCGCCTCCGTTCCCGTGACGATGGAGGAGCTGTTTGAGACGGAAGAGACGGTATATCTCACAAGGGTATTGGATGAGAGCTGTGAACAGGCAGGTTATACTTTTGTAAAGCTGATAATCTTTTCATGGCAGATCAGCGTGTTTCTGGACGGGGAGCTGCTTTATACAACGGCGCCCGGAGCCGGGATGACGCCGGAGAAAACCGTCTTTCCGGAGGAGTTTGACGAAACCACAAGAGCCTGGGAGTTCGCGGTTGCGTCGCTGCCGCCCGGCTACGGCGGCAGGACGCTGACGCTGGTGGGCAGGCATTTGCCGGGAGAGGTCGGCATGCCTGTAATACACTTGTCATCCTGGAAAACGGAAGAATCAATTATGACTTCCGCAGTCTCTTCCGTGGCTATGCCGGCGGCGGCCTTCATGACGGCTGCCCTGGTACTGCTGGGGTTCTGGCTCTACAGCGGAAGCAGCGGACACATGGAGATATGGCCGTTTCTGCTGGTTTTGACGGCCTTGATGCAGGCGTTTTATTATCTGAGAGAATATGGAATGCGGTTTGAGGGGGAGTTTATGCTGGATGTGCGGGCTGCTGCGCTGATACCGCCCCTGTTGGTTATTCTGCCGGCGGTCTGGCTGCTCGCTCAACTGAAACGGGTCAGGCGGTGGCAGATCGCTTTGTTTGTGTTCTCCCTGTCGGTTTCTCTGGCAGTGGGATTTTGCAATATATTTGGGGTTTCTGTGCCGCAGAAATCCTGGATTACAGGTATGTGGCTGCTTCTGTGCACAATCGTCCTTGCGGTGGGGTACGCCGTCCGGGATGCGGTGTCTGGAGGGCGTGTGGCCCGTCTGTTTCTGACAGAGCTGGGAATTTTTACGGGCATTGTGTTCCTTGGCTGTGCGGGGAGCAGGGTGTTTGCGGAATATATGAATAATCTGTTCGTGCACCTGACTTTGGGCTTTATGGAATTTCCGGTTCACTGGTTCGGAACGGTATTGTTCCTGCTGTGCGGTGTGCTGAGCCTGTTGGAGACGGTACGGCAGCTGTCGGAGGAAAGGCTGCGGGCACAGCTGCTGTCCGTGCAGGTCAACGGGATGCTGAACCGGATAGAGGCGGTCAGGGACTCGGAAGAAGCGATGCGCATTGAAAGACATGATATGCGGCACAGGCTGCTGTTGTTGGCTTCCCTGGTGGAGAAGGGGGACAGGCAGGCGGCACTGGATTATATCGGCGCGGCCAATCATCATCTGGATGAAAGGATGCTGACGTTCTGGTGCGGGCATTCTTTGCTGGATGCGGTCTTCCGGACCTATTTTCAGCAGGCGAAGGCAAAAGAAATCTGCGTGGAGTCCGGAGTGTCCCTGCCGGATCGGCTGCCGGTGGACGAATCGGAGCTTTCCATTGTGTTTGCCAATGCCCTTGAAAACGCCATCAATGCCTGTGCGGCTTTGCCGCGTGAGAATCGTAAGATAGTGGTCAAATGTGTGGATAAGCCTCGTTTTATGATACAGATCGACAACGCCTGTGCGGGAACGGTGCGTCTGAACGGAAAGGGGCTGCCTGATACGGAAGAGGAAGGCCACGGCTGCGGAACCAGGTCGATCATCGCTTTCTGTGAAAAATATAACGCTCTGTGGGATTACCAGGCGAAGGAAGGGTGGTTCAGCCTGAGGATCTTGATGCAGGGTTGAAAATTCCGGCAGACAAGGATGGAGTCGGACGCTATTTGATTACGGTGAAAGGGGACGATGCGGAAAAATGGCAAGGTATCTTTTCAGGCTTTGCGCAATGATGCTGGCAGGGCTGGCGGTGTGGCTTTTGTACCAAAGACCCGGGAAGGAAGAGCGGGTGAGGGTGTGGACGGAGGGAATCTTTTATGCGTATCTTCTGGCGCTGCTTGCGTTTGCGCTGGAGGGGGAGTATGGGAACCCTGTGGGGATGGCGGAGTCTGCGGTGGGCAGAATCCGGTCAGGATTGGGGATCAACCTGGTTCCCTTCCGCACCATATGCGCTTATTTTGTACATTTTTCCCCGGAGCTTTTTCTGATTAACATTGTGGGAAATGTGGTGATGTTCCTGCCCTGGGGCTTTGGTCTTACGCTTCTGTGGAAGAAGAATCGGAGTCTTATTCGTGTGATTCTGTTTTCTGTTGCATTGCCCGTTCTGATTGAGTTCAGTCAGCTGTTTATCGGCAGGAGCGTAGATGTGGATGATTTGATCCTGAATTTTGCGGGGGGCTGCCTGGGAGCGGGGGCGTATTTTGGGGGAAGAAGGATTTCGCTTTTCCGGGGCTTTTTCGACGCGGTGGAAAAGGAGAACAGGGATGTGGTCTGAATGACTGCATCCCTGTCTTTTCTTCAGGTGTGCCTTGACATGCTACAATTTCTATAATATATTGAAAGGGATAACAGATATAGAAGGAGGTTTACATGGCTAAGGTACTGTTGGAGGAAGCAAAGAGGATTGCGGACACCGTGATGGAGGAACATCCGGGATTGATCAGCAAAAAATGGTCCTACGACGTGGGACTGCTCCTGACCGGCATGGAGAGGCTGTATCAGGAGACAGGGGAGGAAAAGTATTACGAGTATCTGAAGGCGTACTTCGATTACTTTATCCTGCCCGACGGAACGATCCGGAATTATGACTGTCAGGAAAAGAATATCGACCATGTCAATTGCGGAAAAAACCTGTTCTTTCTATATGAAAAGACGGGGGAGGAGCGTTTTCGGATCGCCATGGAGCATCTGGAGGAGCAGACCCTGATTCAGCCCAGGACGGAGTCCGGAACCTATTGGCACAAGCAGATTTATCCCAATCAGATCTGGCTGGACGGCCTGTTCATGGGACAGCCTTTCCGGGCACAGTATGCGCAGACCTTTGGGCGGGAGGACTGGTACGACGACATTCTCAATCAGTTCACCACGGCGGAGGAAAAGACCTACGAGCCCAGGTGCGGTCTGTATGTGCATGCCTGTGACGAGTCGAAGACCGCTTTCTGGGCGGATCCCTGTACGGGCAGATCCATGAATATCTGGGGAAGAGCCTGCGGCTGGTATTCCATGGCGCTGGCGGACACACTGGACTTTATCCCGGCGGGCAGGGAGGACGTTCGTTCCCGGCTGATTGCGCTCCTGAACAAGCTGATGGAGAATGTGGTGAAATATCAGGACGAGACGGGCTGCTGGTATCAGATCCTGGATAACAGGCGGGAAGACAATTACAGAGAAGCCACCTGTACCTGTCAGTTTGCCTACACCATGGAGAAGGGAATCCGGCTGGGGTATCTGGAGGAGGCGAAGTATCGCCCCCGTCTGGAAAGAGCGGTGGAAGGCATCCGGGAACAGTTCCTGAGCCAGCGGGACGGCAGGCTTTATCTGACCAGATGCAATGCGGTATCGGGACTTGGGCCGGAGGATAACACCAGGCGGAACGGTACGCTGGATTACTACTTCAGTGAACCCATTGTGGAGAATGACGGAAAGGGGCTTGGGCCCCTACTGAAGCTGGCGGCTGCCTACGAAGGTGTGTAAAGCTTATTCCGAGAAGAATGCAGGGACAGTGTTCTTCTCGGAACTTTCGTTTTGGGGAACTTTGGTTCCGGGAGCTTCCGCTCCCGGGGGCAGGAGGATACGCCGACGGAGTCGGTATGTCAGAAAGGAGACGAGGATATGAAGACCTGGAGCAGGGACGCATTACATGTCAGCGGGAACGGCCGCTACCTGATGGAGGGGGAGAGCCCCTTCTTCTGGCTGGGGGACACAGCCTGGCTGATGCTGCAGAAGCTGGAGGAGGAAGAGATCAGGATCTATCTGCGCAATCGGAAGGAGAAGGGCTTTAACGTCATTCAGACCGTGCTTGCCCATACGATTCCGGGGAAGGAGGTAAATTCCTCCCTGGCGGACGGGATAAAGGATGTGACAAAGCCGGAGTACTGGTGTTTTGTGGATCGGGTGGTAAAACTGGCCGAAGAGGCAGGGCTGTATCTGGGCCTGCTTCCGGCGTGGGGTTCCCTTGTCAAGCAGGGGATTCTGAACGGGGAGAATGTAGACAGATATGCGTCGTTTCTGGGGAAGCGCTATCAGAGCGCGCCGAACATTATCTGGATTTTAGGAGGGGATGTCCGGGGCGATGCCGGGGAGGAGGTGTTCCGCAGGGAGGGAGAGATCTTTAAGAGCTATAACCCGGATCGGCTGGTCACTTATCATCCCTTTGGGCGAACCTCTTCCTCCCTCTGGTTCCATGAGGAGCCCTGGCTGGACTTCAACATGTTCCAGTCGGGCCACCGCCGTTATGACCAGGCCAGCCTGGGAGAATGGGACGACAATCGGGAGAAGGAGACCTTCTTCGGGGAGGATAACTGGAGATATGTAGAGCGGGATCACGGCTATGAAACAGATAAGCCCACACTGGACGGAGAGCCCTCCTATGAGGGGATTCCCCAGGGGCTTCACAATCCCCGCAATCCCTTCTGGGAGGAGTGGGACGTCAGGCGCTATGCCTACTGGGCCGCTTTTGCCGGGGCTGCAGGGCATACCTACGGCAGCAATGCCATCATGCAGTTTTGCGATGACCTGACCGGAAAGGGTTCCTATGGTGTGCGGGAGGTCTGGAAGGATGCCCTGCATCATCCCGGCGCAGGCCAGATGAGATATCTGAAGGAGCTGATGGAAAGCGTGGACTTTGTGCAGGGAAGGCCGGAGGATTCCATGCTCCGTTTTGGCCAGAAGGAGCGCTATCACAGAATCAGCGTTTTTGCGGGGGAGGATTTTGTATTCTGTTATGATTACAGCGGCGATGAGTTTCTGTTGGATCTGACCCGCTATCAGGATAAGGAGATGGACGCCTGGTGGATGGATCCCCGGAGCGGCGTCTACAGCTATATCGACACCCTGAAGGGGCAGGAGAAAAGGCTTTTTGGTCCGGCTGCCAGAAAGGAAGGGGCCAACGACTGGGTGCTGGTATTGAAAAAGAGCACTCGGGGCGGGGAGGGAAGCAGATATGAAGATAATTGATTTTCACTTACACCCGTATCTTACGGAGGAGGAATTTATCGGCAAGTTTCCGGAGAGCTTTTCTCCTTCTCCTACCCAGGCCGGGGAGGATCTGCAGGGCTGCGGGATCAGTCATATCTGCGGTTCTGTGATTGCCAGGACGCCGTATGCTCCGGAAAAGGGCTTTGCGTATTTTCGGGAGCTGAACCGGAAAGCGCTGGAGCTGAAGGAGCGGTTTGGAGCCTGGTACACCCCGGGGTTTCATGTGCACCCGGACTATGTGGAGGAGTCCTGCCGGGAGATGGAATTCATGCAGGAGAAGGGTTTACGGCTGATCGGGGAGCTGGTGCCCTATATGCATGGCTGGAAGGATTATTCCTGCGGCGGCTTTTCTGAGATTCTGAAGACCGCGGGAAAATATCACATGATCGTCAGCTACCATACCGTTCTGGGAGAGCAGGAGGAGATGGAAAAAATGGTGGCCGCCCATCCGGAAGTGACCTTTGTGGCGGCACACCCCGGCGAGCGGCAGTATTATGAAAAACATCTGGAGCGCATGGCAAAATATGAAAATCTGTATCTGGATCTGTCCGGCACGGGGCTGTTCCGTTACGGCATGTTGGCTTACGGCGTGAAGAAGGTGGGAGCGGATCGGTTCCTGTTCGGGACGGACTATCCCATCTGTAATCCCCGGATGTATGTGCAGGCAGTGCTGCACGAGCCCATATCGGAGGAGGAACGGGAGCTGATCTTTTACAAAAACGCGGAGCGGCTGTTTGGCTGCTCTGACGGAGAGACCGAGAAATTCAGGTGACGACAAATGGCGGCCCCGCAGGGCCGAATCACGAAAACGGAGGAAATCAAAGTGCAGAAATCAGAAAAGGATCCCGGTACAGACAGGAGAAAAAATGACCCGGCAGAAAGGGAGGGCGGTTTTCAGGTATTGCTTCCCCGGATTCCCGACAGAAGCTTTGTGGTGCCGGGAGAAGGAGCGCTGAAGGACGGCAGGGGGAAAAACACGCAGGTCATTCAGCAGACTATAGACCGGGCCGCGGAGGCGGGAGGCGGAAGGGTAATCCTTCCCGCCGGAATCTGGTACACAGGCCCTGTCCGGCTGCACTCCAGGATTGAGCTGCACCTGGAGAGCGGGGCGGTGCTTCTGTTTTCCAAGTCGCAGGAGGAGTATCCCCTTGTCCGGACGGATTTTGAGGGAATGGGGGCGCTGCGCACGGTATCTCCCCTGTCGGCGGAGGATGCGGAGGACGTGGCCATAACGGGCAGCGGTATCATAGACGGCAGCGGGCAGCTGTGGCGGCCGGTAAAGCGCTTTAAGGTGACGGAGTCGGAGTGGCGCAGGCTTATGGGTCAGTCAGAGCATGTTCTGGGTGCGGAGGACGGGCAGATCTGGTTTCCCACGGCATCCGCCCGGGCGGGGGCGGCAGGCGTTCCCTGTGAGGATCCGGCACAGCAGTACGACTATTACAGGCCGGTTATGGTGCAGTTTATGCGCTGCAGGCGGGTGCTGGTGGAGGGCGTGACGCTGCAGAATTCTCCCGCGTGGAACCTGCATCCCTGTTTCTGCGAGCATGTGACGGTTCGAAATGCAGTGATCCGCAATCCCTATTGCGCCCAGAACGGTGACGGCCTCGACCTGGAATCCTGCCGCTACGCGGAAATCGCACATACCTCCTTCGACGTTGGGGACGATGCCATCTGCCTGAAGTCCGGCAAGGGGGCGGAGGCACGCAGGCTGGAGTTTCCCACGGAGTATGTGGATATTCACGACTGTACTGTTTTTCACGGGCACGGAGGCTTCGTGGTGGGAAGCGAAATGTCCCGGGGTGTCCGACATGTGCGGGTGCGCAACTGCAGCTTTCTGGGAACCGACGTGGGGATCCGGTTTAAGTCTGCTTACGGCAGGGGCGGTGTGGTGGAGGATATCCTGATCCAGGATATCCATATGACGAATATTGTCAGGGAAGCCGTAATCTTTACCATGAAATATACCCTGGGCTACGAGAAGCCGGAGACGGTATCTTCGCTGGTGCCGGAGGACATTCCATACTTCCGGGATATCGTGCTGGAGCGGATTGTCTGCTTGGGAGCAGAGCTGGCACTTTGCGTGGAAGGGCTTTCGCAAAAAGAGGATTCCATCTCAAAAATTACCATAAGAGACTCTCATTTTGCGGCTAGCAGGAGAGACAGTATTCTATATGCACAACGGATTTATTTGGAAAACATAAAATATGAGCAAATTTGACGATTGATATTGCACTTTATAGAGAGATGTGTTACAATAACAATCAGAAATGTAACCGCTTACATAAAATAAAAGCAAAAATGTAAGCATTTACATAGAATTTGGCGACTGACATAAGGAGAGCAGACATGGTATATCGGCAGTATGCGTTTGAGGTGCCTGCGGAAAAACAGGTCAGGGTTATTCTTGACTCGGATGCGAAGAATGAGGCGGACGATCAGTTTGCTCTTGTGCACGGGCTGCTCAGCCCGAAGTTTGATGTGGTCGGTATGGTGGCCGCTCATTTCGGCAGACGGCTGCCGGACAGCATGGAGCGCAGCTATGGAGAGATGGAAGTCCTGCTGGATAAGATGGGGTTTCCCAAGGAAGGGCTTTTGTTTCACGGCTGTGAGAAATCTCTGGATCAGACGGGAGAGCCGGAGGCCTCGGAGGGTGTGGAGCTGATCATCCGGGAGGCCATGAAGGCGGACGACAGGCCGCTTTATATTGCGCTGATGGGCCCGCTGACGGATATCGCCGCGGCTTATCTGCTGGAACCCCGGATTGCCGGACGGATCAAGGTGATCTGGATCGGCGGCGGCCCATATCCTCACGGCGGCCCGGAATTCAATCTGGGAAACGATATCAGGGCCTGCAATGTGATCTTCGGATCCGATCTGGAAGTCTGGCAGGTGCCCAAGAATGTGTATGAGATGATGCCGGTATCTTTGGCGGAGCTGGAGTATCAGGTTCGTCCCTGCGGGGAGATCGGAAGGTATCTCTTTGAGCAGCTGGTGGAGTGTTCTCTCTCGGAGAGCGCCCGCAAAAGCCCTTTCCGCACGGGAGAGACATGGGTGCTGGGCGATTCCCCGTCTGTCGGGCTGATTCTGTATGAGGACAGGTTTTCCTACGACTGGAAGCAGGCGCCTCATGTGACGGGGGACGCTGCCTATTATTTTGACCAGCGCAACAGGCCCATCCGGGTCTATCGAAGTGTGGATTCCAGGCTGATCCTGGAGGATATGTACGCAAAGCTGGCGCTGTTTGCCGCAGGGCAGAGGTGACCGGCAGTCGGAACAGGTTAATCTCCTTTCGAAGCCCCGGAGGGTTTCGGGGGAATTAATATAATTTTTTAAAGGAGGATTTTTCATTTATGAAGAAGAAAGTAGTTTCCATGTTGCTTGCGTCTACGCTTATTCTTTCGGCCATGCTGACAGGATGCGGAAATGCCCCTGCGGACGACGGCAGCACGCCTGCTTCCGGAAGCGGGAACGAGAACGAGAACAGCCAAACGGGGGGGGCATCTGACGCGGATAACGATCAGGGCGGCGACAGCCAGGGTTCCGCCGAGGTGGTGAAGCCGGAGAAAATCACGCTGATGGTGGACGGAACCTTCTATACCGAGCCCAACGCACAGAAGGAATGGGCGGAGAGATTCAAGGAGCTGACCGGCATCGAGCTGGAGATCATTCAGCCGGATCATGCTACCTATTATGATTCCGTGAGCCAGACCATAGCGGCAAATGAGATTCCCGATGTCATTCTGCTGAATTCCACTTACTATTCCAGCTATGCATCCGAGGGTGTTCTGTGGGATATGACCGACGCGTGGAACAATTCCGACATTAAGAAGAACATGAGCGAGAGCGATATCGCCGTGGAAGAGTCCCTGATGCTGAACGGCAGACTTTACGGTCTGACCAGAGGCAGAGGAAACGGAGCCATTACCTACATCAAGAAGCAGTGGCTGGATAATGTAGGGCTGGATGTTCCCACCACCTACGAAGAGTACCTGGCTGTCTGCGAGGCGTTCACCAAGGGCGATCCCGACGGCAACGGCGTGGACGGCGACACCTATGCGGTATCTGCTGCAGGTCTCATCGGACCCGAGGCACCCTGGGTAAACTATCTGCCTGAGTTCTATCAGGACGCATATCCCAGCTTCTATCTGGATGACAACGGTAACTGGGTGGACGGCTTTACCGAGCCCGCAATGAAGGAAGCGCTTGAAAGACTGCGGGATGCATATGCGGCAGGTTACATTGATCCCGAGACTCTGACCAATGATACCAAGGCTGTCCGCAACAAGTTTTACGAGAATAAGACAGGTATCTTTACCTACTGGGCAGGAAAATGGGCGGATAACCTGAGAGCAAACCTGATTGTCAACGAGAGAGATCCTGAGCTGGTTGCATGTCCTCCCATTGCAGAGGTAGGTACTTATATCGACCGTTCCACCGGCGGCTACTGCATCACAAACGCCTGCAAGAATCCCGAGGGCGTGTTCAAGTATTTCTTTGAGGGCATGTTTGACGGCGGCGACCTGCAGACACTGTGGCTGTTCGGCGTAGAAGGCATTCACTGGTCTCAGGAGGCTGAGGAAGTGAACGGAGTTACTTATGAAGCGGGCCAGATCCATGGTCTGGACAGCAGAGAGAATCCCGGTACGTCCTATTCCTTTGACTGCCTGGCACTGGATGTGGGAATCAGCGACGAGTACAAGGCTACTCACAACCTGGCATCTCCCGATGTTGCAATTGCTTCTCAGGAATTGTTCAATGCGCACAGCCGTCAGGAGGATCGTATCGTATCCACCGATGAAATGAGCGAGTTTAACGGAGACCTGATGACTCTGAAGAAGAGTATCATTGCCAACGTGGTGACACAGGGCGCTGACATCGAGGCGGAATTTGCAAGATTTGAGTCCGAGGGCGGTGCAGAGTGGTCCAAGCAAATCGTGGACTCCCTGAACGCATTAAAGTAAACAACGGTTGAACTGTGGGGGTGGCGGATGGCCTGCAGGAGGTTTTGCCACCCCTCTTTCATTTCATAAAAAGTGTGCCGGCTGCGGCACATGGAAATCTGGAGAGAAAGTATATGAAGCGAAAAGAGTCTACCGGCACAATAGTTGTGAACAAAAAGCCCCTGAGAAAGAGACTGTATAATTATCGTTGGTTATATTTGATGTTTCTTCCGGTTTTTATTTTTGAGATTGTGTTTCATTATGCCCCTATGTTCGGTGTGGGCTATGCCTTTACGGATTATAAAATTGTAAATGAACCTACCTTTGTCGGTTTTAAAAACTTTATCAGAATGTTCAAGATGGCCAATTTCTGGCAGGCTTTCTGGAATACCCTTCAGATCAGTATTCTGAAGCTGCTGCTGACCACTCTTGCCGCAGTGTTGGTATCCCTGCTTCTGAATGAGCTCAGAAGCCTGAGATTCAAGAAGCTTACCCAGACCATCATTTACCTGCCTCACTTCCTTTCCTGGGTGGTGGTGGCTTCTATTTTTGCCATGCTGCTGGCTCCTACGCAGGAAGGTCTGCTGAACTCTCTGCTGACTTCCCTGGGAATTGTGGAAAGGGGAAGCGAGATCTATTTCCTGGGCAGGCAGGATCTGTGGCGGCCTGTGTTCTATCTGATTAACATCTGGAAGGAGACCGGATGGCAGACCATTATCTTCCTGGCTACCTTATCCAGCATTGACCCGGGATTGTACGAGGCGGCTTCCATCGACGGAGCGAACCGGTTCCAGAGAGTCTGGAATATCACGGTTCCCGCCCTGATGAATACCATTGTCATCGTCATTATCCTGAACCTTGCGAAGGTCATGAACCTGTTTGAGCCGGTGTATGTGCTTCAGAACGACGCGGTGATCAAGCAGTCCGAGGTGATCCAGACCTATATCTTCAACCAGACCTTCAACAGCGGCGGTATTCCGAATTACGGCTATACCACGGCAGTGGGGTTGTTTAACTCCCTGATCAGCTGTTTCCTGGTGCTTGTCTGCAACGCGCTGAGCAAAAAGGTGCGCGGACGCGGAATTGTATAGGAGGGACAGGACATGACAAAGAAAATTAAAGTTTTTGACGTTATTCTGGTGATTTTATTTATCCTGATGTGCTTTATTATCATTATTCCGATCTGGAAGATTCTGGTGGACTCCGTGGATCTGAAGACGGCTTATGGTATGAGGCTCTTCCCCCAGCGGTTTGGCTGGGATGGTTATCGGTCGGTGTTCACCAATCCGACCCTTTACAGACCGCTGATGATTTCATTCTTCACTACCATTGCCGGAACCTTCTGTGGTCTGACGCTTTCCACCCTGGGCGGCTATGTGCTGATTCAGAAGGACATGCCGGGAAAGAATCTGATGTCGGGATTCCTGCTGTTTACCATGATCTTCAACGGCGGTATGATTCCTACTTTCCTGGTTCTGAGAGCCATTGGGCTTACCAACACCCTGGCGGTGGTGATCCTGCTTCCCGCCATCAGTGTGTATAATCTGGTGTTGATGAGAAACTTCTTTGAGGGAATTCCCGAGAGCTTGTTTGAGGCGGCGGAGATTGACGGCGCTTCCCCCATGAAGATTTTCTTTACCATTGTGCTCCCGCTTTCCAAGGCGGCGCTGGCATCCATCGGCCTGTTCTACGCGGTGAGCTACTGGAACGATTATACCAACTACCGTCTGTACATTCAGAAATCGTCCCTGTACAACTTCCAGATGAAGCTGAGGAACATCATGCAGGGAAGTGACCTGCCCCAGTCGCTGGGCTCCGCTACGGAGAACACGGTAAAGAGCGCATGTATCATCATAGCGCTGCTGCCTTTCATGATCCTGTATCCTTTCCTGCAGAAGTACTTTGTGAAAGGTGTCAATATCGGAGCGGTGAAAGAGTAAAGCTGAAGAAATCTGTAAGAGCGCATCTTTGTGGGGGTGCGCTCTTGTTTTATTCTATAAGAAATTTTATGATCAGAAAATAAGGGTAGTGATTCAGGAGGTTTACTTATGAAAGTGACACGATTGCGGACTAATCGGATGGAGAATCCCCTGGGATTCTGGATGGAGGAAATCCGGCTCTCATGTATTGTGGAGGAGGCGGTGGGAAAGCAGGCGGCAGCGGTTCGGTACCAGGTTTCTGAGACCGACGCATTCGGCGCGCCTGTCTATGATTCAGGGGAGCTTGCCGGGCAGGAAAATCTGGTTTGTTTTGTGCTGCCGCTGGAGGTAAAGCCCCGCACCAGATATCATTGGAGGGCCTGGGTGAGAACGGATGCCGGGGAGGAGGCCTGGAGCGAACCGACGTGGTTTGAGACCTCCCGGGATCCGAAGGAGCCCTGGCAGGCCGGGTTTATCGTTCCTGCATGGGAGGGGGATATCCATCCTGTCATTTTTAAGAAGCTTACCGTCCGTAAGCCGGTGCGGCAGGCCAGAGCGTATATGCTGGGGCTTGGCGTCTATGAGCTGTGGCTGAACGGAGAAAAGGTGGGGGACGAATTCCTGCTGCCGGGCCTGCATGCCTATGATTCCTGGCTGCAGTACCAGACCTTTGAGCTGGAGCTTCAGAGGGGAGAGAACCTGCTGGAGGTGCTTTTGGGAAACGGCTGGTATAAGGGGCCCTATGGTTTGAAGAGCAGCCTTCCCCGCTTCGGAACGGAGTTTGGGGTGATTGCGGAGATTGATATTTGCTATGAGGACGGGAGCAGGGAGCGGATCCTGACGGATGAGACCTGGCGGGCCCGGAAAAGCAGCATTGTCTTTGATTCGATTTATGACGGAGAGCAGGTGGATCAGTGGGGGGCAGGCGTTCGTGCCAAAGGCTCTGAGACGGAGGATATGACGGATTGCGCCGTGAGGGAAGTGGAATTTCCCAGGGAGAGACTGCTGCCCAGGCTGAGCCCGTACCTGCAGATACAGGAGCGCCGGAAGCCTGTCCTGCTCATTACGCCGGCCGGGGAGACCGTGCTGGATCTGGGGCAGAATATGGTGGGTTGGGTGAGCTTTCACGACACGCTGCCGGCAGGGACGAAAGTCCGTCTGCAATACGGAGAGATTTTACAGCAGGGGAATTTTTACAGGGATAATCTGCGCAGGGCAAAGGCGGAGTTTGTCTATATCTCCGACGGAAAAAGGAAGGAGGTGCGGCCTCACTTTACCTTCTACGGCTTCCGCTATGTGAAGCTGGAGGGCTGGCCGGGAGAGCCGGATCCGGCGGACTTTACGGGCTGTGTCATCTATTCCCGAATGGAGCGGACGGGAGAGCTTAGGACTTCCGACGAGAAGCTGAACAGGCTGTTTGAAAACATCGTCTGGGGACAGAAGGGGAATTTTCTGGATGTGCCCACCGACTGCCCCCAGCGGGACGAGCGGATGGGCTGGACGGGGGATGCCCAGGTCTTTGCGGATACGGCCTGCTTTAACATGGATGCGTATGCCTTCTACGAGAAATTCGGCATGGATCTGTATTGTGAGCAGAAGAAGTGCGGAGGGGGCGTGCCCTATGTGGTTCCCATGTCCCGCTACGAGCTGTACGGTGCAAGTACCTGGGGGGATGCGGCCACAGTCATTCCCTGGCAGACATATCTTCATTTTGCGGATCCTCATATCCTGAAAAGGCAGTATGACAGCATGCGGGACTGGGTGGAGTATATGCGGCGCGGGGATGAGGAGGCCGGGGGAAGGCGTCTGTGGGTCACGGGGAAGCATTTCGGAGACTGGCTTGCGTTGGACGGCAAGATTCCCGGCGGTGTCTACGGGCGTACAGATGCCTTCTATATAGCGTCCGCGTTTTATTATTACTCTGCATCGCTGACGGCGAAGGCGGCCGCGGTTCTGAAAAAGGAAGAGGATGCTTTGTGTTACGGGAAGCTGGCGGAGGAAATCCTGGCGGCCATTCGGGAGGAATATTTTACGCCCTCCGGGCGGCTGGCGGTGGATACTCAGACAGCATATGCTCTGGCGGCCTGTATGGGTCTGGTGCCGGAGGAGGCCTGGGAACGTTTTAAGAAGGACTTCCGAAAGAAGATGCTGGAAAATAATCGGGAGCTGGATACGGGATTTGCGGGAACACCCTATCTGCTGCCCGCGCTGTCCGTCTGCGGACATGACGATCTGGCGTATGAACTGCTGCTGCGGGAGGAGTATCCGGGGTGGCTGTATGAGATCAATCTGGGTGCGACCACGGTTTGGGAGCGGTGGAATTCCGTGCTTCCCGACGGCAGTATGAATCCGGCGGGGATGAATTCCCTGAATCATTATGCCTATGGCTCCGTGGCGGCATGGATGTACCGCTATATGGCGGGGATCGCTCCCACGGAGGAAGGGCCGGGCTTCGGGCTGACAAAGCTGTGTCCCCGGATCACACCGCGTCTTGACAGTGTGCAACTGACCCTGCAGACCGTATACGGCACGTTTGGGATCGCCTGGAATGTCACAGGAGAGAAGAAGGACAAATGGAGCTTGCAGATTACGGTGCCTTTCGGCGCAAGGGCGAGGCTGGGGCTGCCGGAGGAATGTCACTGCCATCAGCTGGGGCAGGAGAAGGTGACGCTGTCCGCCGGAACCTATGCATATCAGGGAGAGTTTGTCGGAATGCGGCCCGGATGGAGCCTGGAGAGCGACTGGAGGAAGGCCATGGAGGATCCAAAGGCGCGAAAGGTGTTGGAGGAATATTTCCCCCGGGCGGTCAAGGGCATCGCTTTTCAGGGAGAGATGTATACATTGGAGGAGGTGGCAAACTCGCCTTTCTCGGAGATGTCGGAGGAGCAGATCCGGCTGCTGGAGCGGAAGCTGAAGGAACTGTAAAAGCCGGGAGGAAAAGAAACGGCTGTTAAAAAATGTATTGACAGGAGGGGACAAGAAGATGAACAGGATATTTTGGGCGGGAGATTCCACGGTACAGACCAACGATTACGGGACATTTCCCCAGAACGGGATCGGACAGGTTTTTTCGGTTTTTCTGAAGGAGGGCTATCAGGTGGAAAACCATGCCAAAAACGGCAGGAGCACCAAAAGCTTTCTGGAGGAAGGGCGGCTTTTGGCCATAGAGGAGAATATGGGAGAGGGAGACTTTCTGTTTATCCAGTTTGGCCACAATGACGAAAAGAAGGAGGATCCTTCCCGTTACACGGAGCCGGATTCCTCCTTCCGGGAGAATCTGCGGGTGTTTGTGCGGGCGGCCAGGGGCAGGAAGGCGTATCCGGTGCTGATCACGCCGCTGGAACGCCGCTGTTTTGAGGCGGACGGACATCTGGGGCCCGGAGCCCATGGGCCATATGCGGAGGCCATGAGGGACACCGCCCGGGAGTTGGGGGTGCCGCTGGTGGATCTGCATGCCATGAGCCGGGCCGGGCTGGAGGCGGCGGGAGAGGAAAAAAGCCGCCTTTGGTATATGTATTTTGAGGCGGGGGAATATGCGGAGCACCCGGAGGAGTCCCGGGACAACACTCATTTAAGGTACGCGGGAGCCATCTGCTTTGGACGGATGATAGCGGAGGGGCTGAAAGCGCTGGGGGGCAGATACGGGGAGATGGTGCCGGAGGGGTTTGTCACGAAGTGAACCGTAACGCCGGGAGTTATACGAGAGGCTGAGCCATGATGACGAGTTACAGGGCGAGAGCAACATTTTTTAATATATGATGAAAAAAGCGGGGCAGCACACGCCGCCCCGCCGATCCCATATGGTTATTCCATCGTCCTGATTTGCTCAACAAGAGATTGCTTTTTCAGATTTCCAGTTGTGTAAGAAATTAAGGTAAACTGCACAATCAGCAGGATTGCTAAATATATCAATACAATCAGCCACG
>ERZ779624.114-NODE-114-length-33023-cov-16.899084_pt1 | contig 33023 bp, 27 predicted proteins | sample MGYA00514190_ERZ779624 | MGnify/ENA primary metagenome ERZ779624 (study PRJEB29562, sample SAMEA4376706) | mouse gut metagenome | isolation source: Cecum | study: EMG produced TPA metagenomics assembly of the A DSS colitis mouse model was used to assess the... | reverse complement strand
TTCCCAAAGGAAAAAACAAGGGGGCTGAACGCCTTAAATTTTAATTTTCTATTATCTTTCTTAGTTTTATTAGGATTCTGGCTTTGCGTTTGTTTACAACGCTCTGGGTTATGCCCAACCTCGCCCCGACTTCACGCTCGGAAAGTCCGTCAAAAAAGATTGCCTGTATCAGCTCCTGTTCACTATCCGACAGCAAAGGCAGGGCGGCTTTCAGCCTGTCCACCATGACCGCATTGACAACGGTTTCTGCAATGTCCACCGCTTCATCAGTGATAAAGTCCAGAGGATTCCCCTCGCTGTCCGTAAATCCGTCGAGAGATAGCAGTCTATTCTTTGTATCTAATTTTTGCAGATAACGCCACCGTTCCTTGTCACGGTAGAAGTCTGTGTATTGCTCCCTCACGACTTCAAGCAGACAGCCTTGAATGGGGATAAACAGCTTGTCCATATAGGTCTGGTCGGATTCCCTGCAACGGCAGAACTCCGTGTAGGATAATTCCACATAGCCGCCACTTTCTCTGATATATACCTTTCTTGGTGCATATTTCACCATAAATACCTCCCATCTGAATTTTTGAAATGTAAAAAATCCAGATGGAGAGGCGGAGAACGACACCGCATATCAGAAACAGCCCTACGGCACTTTCCAACAAAAATCGACAAAAGAAAAACCGCAAAGGCTCTGTGACCTTTACGGTTATAGGAAATAGTAATTCTATTGTATGGAGATTGTACTTCTACTTTCAAGGTGAGAAGTACCGTTGCACTGGCAGAAATTTTTTTAACTGGTTTCCTGCCGTTCTCTGATATGCTATGTATTGATAAATTTTGCTTCGTATGAGCAGATAGATAACTGCCCGAAAAAAGGACATAAAAAAATCCCTCCAAATTTAAAAACAAATTCAGAGGGTAATTTAGGGTATAACAAAATAACCCACCCGAATATCGTTTTTTTTATTTGGTGAGTTTGTTCTTTCAAATACGAAACAAAAAGAGCCGATGATTCGTGAATTGTTCCACAATTTCATCGGCTCTGCGTCTTAAGCGTCTGGCTCTTTGATGACAGTTATCTTCAAGTTGTCAACTTTAATCAATCTTTCTTGTCTGCATTTTGGACAATAAAGGGGATAATTCTCCAAAACAGTGTCCTTCCTAATTTTATTACGGGTTTTGCTCCCACAAACAGGACACAATATCCATTCGCATTTCATCATAATTAGTCTCTAATCCTTTCAAATCTCATTTTATATGACTTTTGCAAGCTGTTAAGCTAACTTGTGGAACATATGCCGAACCTTATCTATACGGCTATTCGGGCGGCGGGGTTGGCAAATAAATTTACCAATAGCTGGCTGGTATCCTTTTAACTCTGTCAAGCAGACTCCCTGCCCATTTGTGAAATAAGTTAAATCGTTCCTGTATTCTTGAATACATCTAGCAGGGATTTCTCCTTTCAGAATGACCTCGTCATTCTTTATCTGAGTACTTACAATATCTGCACAATACCTTGGAGCATCATGATACGCCCGTGAGAGATATTCCTGCGGTGCATAAATTTCAAAGTGGAGATATGGCTCTAATAGTTCTGTCCCTGCTTTTTTTAAAGCCTGCTCCAATACGATAGGGGAAAGCAGCCGAAAGTCTGCGGGGGTACTTACAGGACTATAATACAATCCATATTCAAAACAGATTTTACAGTCTGTCACTTTCCATCCATACAGCCCCTGCTCGCAGCCATAAAGAACCCCCTCCATAACCGCATTTTGGAACGATTGATTTAAATATCCAAGTGAAACTCTGCTTTCATACTGCACTCCGCTTCCAATAGGGAGCGGCTCTATGGACAACCCGACAGAAGCCCAGAAAGGATTTGGCGGGACTTCTATGTGGATGGTATATTCTGCTTTTCTAAGCGGTCTTTCCATATATATAACAGTAGGCTCTTTTATTTCTGCCTCCACATGATATTTTTCCTCAAGGATGGCACAAATGACTTCCATCTGCACATTCCCCAAAAAAGAAAGTATAATCTCATGCGTTGTAGTATCCACATAATATTTTAAAAGAGGGTCGCCATCTGAAATTTCTGTAAGTGCCCCAAGCAATATTTCCCGCTGTTCAGATTTCTTTACTGCAATCGTTGTTTGGAGCATAGGGAGAGGATTTTCAATAAATTTTCTCTGCGGCAACAGTATTTCGTTCCCCAAAATACTGTTTAGCTGCAAAACATCATTTGGTAAAATTACAATATCACCAGAGCAGGCTGTATCGGATGAATATAATTCACCGTTTGTCGGAACACACATCTCTGTGATTTTTATTTTCTCTTTTTCAGATATTCTAATAACATCCCTCAAATGCAATGTTCCGCTATATATACGCACATAAACAAAACGCCGCCTTTTCTCTGAATATTCAATCTTAAAAACCTGCCCGCATAGTTCAGATTGACCTTCAGGCGTTGATGAATAAAATTTACTGGCAATTACTTCTATAAGCTGCCGAATCCCCAGATTGTTTTTAGCGCTTCCGTGATAAACGGGAAATAACGTTCCGTTTTGGAATCTCCTGTTTTCTTCCTGTTCCAGTTCTGACATTTTAAACGGTTTCCCTGACATATATTTCTCTAATAGTTCATCGTTTCCCATAATTACCGCATCCCACTGTTCCATATCGTCATTGTCCGTTACATTTATATGGGGATGCTGCCCAACCTTTTGCTTCACTATAATTTCCGAAGAAAGCTTTGCTTTCATTTCCCGATATACCATTGGCAAATCAATCCCCTCTTGGTCAATTTTATTGATGAAAAAAATTGTCGGAATCTTCATTATCTGTAGTGCATGAAACAGTATACGGGTCTGTGCCTGTATGCCATCCTTTGCAGAAACTAATAATACTGCTCCGTCTAATACGGATAAAGAACGGTATACTTCCGCCAAAAAATCCATATGGCCTGGCGTATCTATAATGTTGACTTTTACATCCTCCCACTGAAAAGATGTCACTGCTGTCTGGATAGTGATTCCCCTTTGACGCTCCAAATTCATTGTATCTGTCCTTGTTGTGCCTTCATCTACGCTCCCTAGTTCTGCAATTGCACCACTGGTATACAATAAACTTTCCGTTAATGTTGTCTTTCCTGCGTCAACGTGAGCCAGAATGCCTAAGTTAATTATTTTCATGTGATTTTCCTCCTATCAACACCCAAAAAAGGGCATAAAAATACCCAGTGATAAATACTCCTATCACTGGGTAAATAACTCCAATAGCCCCAAAACACTTATATGTTTTCGGGCATATAAAATTACATGATAAAAGTATTCTTAAACTGGGTACAAAAAACTAAGCCCCATATTAAAAGTGAAACGGGACTGCTACTTTTTGTTCCCACTATCAAATTGACAGTTTATTTAAGAATACCTTGCCGCATATTTATTAACTCCTTGTATAATACTGAATCTAATTATATTCCTTAACCCTTTATTTGTCAAGCTGACAAACTAAAGCAGAAAAAGCGGCAGGATTTCCCCCTGCCACTAATCATCTGTTTATGCAAAAATAATTTCCTTTTCCACAATCTCCCTCGCACAAGCCCTTATGTTATTGAGGCATCCTGTCCATTCTAAGGCGTTTTCTGCCTTTAGCTGTTCCGTTATGCCCTGTGCCTGTTTCATACCCTCTATGAGCCTTTCAAAGCGTTCCTGTGCCTGTCTGTTGATGTCGGCAAGGTAGGCGTTTAGCCTGCCGCTTGTAAGAAGATTGGTGTATGTAACTTTACGGTACTGTTTTAGATAATCTAAATGCCGTTGCCCCCAGATGCCTATTGCCTGTTCTTCTTCGGCGGGTACAGTTAAGCACGGTATCAAATAATCCCCTTGCCTTTCGTATTTGCCGCCCAGTTCCTCAAATAATGATTTTGCCATTGTCTGTTACCTCCACATTCTTTTTTATTTTGAATGTCCGCAAAATCCGTCCTACATCCTTCGGACGGGATGGGGAGCTGCACTCCCCAAACTCCTTGCACACCCGCCGGAAAGAAACACCCGCTTCGCGTCTGTTCCTTTCCGGCGGGTCAGGTATCGTCAACGCCAGATTGGCGCTCACGCTAAAAACGCAAATCTGACGTTTTTAGGATTTTGCCGGGTGGACGTGTGAAATGGCGCTATCCGAAATCCCCCACATGACCTATCAGCAATACCGCACAGCTAGGCGGCTGGTGCATGAGTGCTGCAACTATGATTGCGGAAACTGCCTGCTCCTGGATGATGGCGAGGAATGTATCTGTCCGCAGAGCATCACTTACTCCCTGGTTTGCAAATGGTTCCGCTCCGCTGTCCCATACTGCTGCCCTGACCTATGCGCTCCTGCTGGACAGGGCGATGCTGAACATCTGCATTGTGTTCGCGCAGTTGGAGAGGGAAACCATCCAGAAGCGGGTGCAGGACGCATGGTATGCAAGGTGTCAGCGAGGTTTCAAAATGGGTGGGCGTGCGCCCTACGTTTTCCGGACAGAGCCTATCATCATCGACGGTGTCCATACAAAGAAGCTGGTGATTGAACCGACCGAGGCCGCGTTTGTTCGCAAGATGTACGATATGTACATCGACCCCCGCATTTCGCTCCGCGACATCGCCACCCAGCTTACGGCCCGAGGCGTGAGGTCATTCTATGGAAAACCATTTTCCAGGTCAACCATTAGCCTGATACTTCGCAATCCAATCTACGCTATGGCTGACTTGGACATTTACGAGTTTTTCAAAAGCCAGGGGACGGAGATTTACAACGATGCCGCCGACTTTGTGGGGACAAACGGCTGTTATTACTATCGGAGCAAAGGCAGCACCGACAACAAGCACAAGTATCTGCAAGGCCAGATGTTGGTGTTGGCTCCCAGCGATGGCTTCATCCCGTCTGATTTGTGGCTTCGGGGACGGAGTTTTCGCGACGGGATTATGACATTGCTGTTACTGCGCCCAAAACTGATCGGACAGATAACCGAATTTGAAAAAAGCCTGCGAATAAAAAATAAAGTTTGCAGATAACACAAAGTAAAAAGATATAGAATTTGCTCCTCAAACGTAGTATTCTATATATCAGCAACCATGCGGTGCACCGACATTCGGATGCCCGCCGGAATATATACTGCAAGGAAGACATTCGATATGAGAGAAGCATTTCACATTATCAGCGACGGCTCCTGCGACCTGCCCACGGAACTTGTACAGGAGAAAAATATTACCGTCGTGCCCTTTTACGTTTCCTTTGATGATACACATTCTTATAAGGAAAAAGTGGACATTGCCGTCCGGGATTTCTATCAGATGATGGTAGACAAAAAAGGCGTATACCCTAAATCATCCATGCCCTCCATCGAGGATTACGAGGAGGCTTTTCTCCCTTTTGCGGAATCTGACACGCCCGTCATATGTATCTGCATCACCACGAAATTCAGCGGTTCCATGCAGTCCGCTCTCAACGCGAAAGAACTGATTCTGGAAAAATATCCGCAGGCTCAGATTACCGTGATCGACGCAACCATCAATACCGTTCTGCAGGGCCAGTATGTTCTGGAAGCAGCAGACTTGCGGGATCACGGCGTCAGCTACGAGGATACCATCGCGCGGCTCGAAGCCATCAAGAGCACCGGCAGAATTTTCTTTACCGTAGGAAATATGGAATACCTGAAACACGGCGGCCGAATCGGGAAAGTGGCGGCGCTTGCCGGAGGCGCGCTGGATATCCGCCCCATCATTACATTAAAACAGGGAGAAATCTTCCCCTCCGGGCTTGACCGGGGACGGAAACGCACCCTGAAAAAAGTGATGTCGCTCCTGCTGGAATACTTGCAGGACAGCCCTTTGGGCATCGAATGTTACAGCATTGCCGTCGGATACGGCTATGACCGTGAGGAGGGAATCGCCTTCCGCGATCAGGCACTTTCTATCCTGCACGAAAAGGGATATGCCATAGAGGAGATACCCATTTATCAGATCGGCGCAACCATCGCCGTGCACACGGGACCTTATCCGTTGGGGTTTGGCATTATTGAGAGAGGACAGACAACTGCAAAAGGAGCAACATTTTGAACACTTTCATCCGTGAAATGACCATAGAAGACATCAATCAGGTACGACAAATTTACATTTTGGGCTGGCAGGACGCTTTTCGTGGAATTGTCCCCCAGCCTTACCTTGACACCATGAATTTAGACGACTGGGCGCCGCCGTTAAACGGCGCCTATGTATTGACGGACGGAACAAACATTCTCGGCACATCTTCTATCGCCCCCGCAAGGGACAGCGCCTTTGAGGGCTGGGGTGAAATCATTTCCGTTTTTGTGCTTCCGCATCTGATCGGTCAGGGTTATGGTCATCAGTTGTTTGCTTTCGTCAAGGAAAAGCTTTTTGAACAACAATATACCAACATATATCTGACGGTTTTTGAGGATAACCACCGCGCCAGAAAATTCTATGAGAAACATGACTTTTTATGGAATGGCGAGCGCCTTACGATCAATGTGGGCGGAAAAGACTTAATAGAATTGCGGTATGTTTTCAGTAAAGAAACAAAAGGATAACTGCCCATATATCCCGACGACACCAAAACCTTAATTATTGATGTTTCTTCCTATATTCCTCCTTCACTTTATCAATCGTTTTCCCACCAATACCAAAATTTTTATCAGACACTTCTTTAATCGTAGTAACAAAAAACTCCTGGGGGACTTTCATAATCTCAGAGGACACCTCCGTTAAACGCTTGATTAATTCCTCCTTTTGTTCATCCGATAACGCACCGCTTTCCACTGTAATGTATGGCATAACTGTTTTCCTCACTTTCCGATTGTAATTTTCAGGCATCGAGACAATATTGCCTGCCACTATATTACCACAAATAAATACCCGTTTCCCCTAAAATTTATAATGACCGTTTCTATTGTTCATCAATCTTCATCGATATCCATAAATGATATAAGCTTCTTCCTGCATTTTCCCCGTTGCCAGCAGGCACAAATTCCAAAAGCTCGCCGTTGCTTTCCTTTCTACCAACTTTTATTGCCCCTATTCCATCAGCCCCTGTCTCTTCAACCTGGCCCTGATCGCGCCATTCGTCCGTCCATGTCCCCTCGCAATTTCTGCTATCTTCATGCCTGCCTCAAATTCTTCCGCCAGTCTCCGGTCTTCGTCTTCCGTCCATGCCTGCCCCGCATTAGCCTTCCTTTCTTCCTGCCTGTACGCTTCCTCCCTCTGCTCTATACTGAGAACCGCATCGGGATTGTCGGTCATAAACGCCCCGACCGCATCGAGAAACCTCTGCCCGTATTTATAAAATTTATTTTCTCCCACACCGGAAACGTCCAGCATCTCCTGCTGATTCCCGGGTGCCTTGGCACACATATCAACCAGCGTCTTGTCGCTGAATATAATATACGGCGGCAGCGCTTCCTCCCTCGCGATCTCAAGCCGCAGCGCACGAAGCTTTTCAAACAGTTCAAACCCCGCTGCCGTAAGGGAGTCTGTGCTCCTTTTACTTTTCGTCTTCCGTCTGCTCCCGCCAGCGTCTTCCCTGCGCTCCTCAAATGTCCGAATGATAACACGGGCATTTTCTTCCCTTAATGCCCGAATGTCTCCCATTTGAAGAACGCTGTACTCTCCGTCTGTCTGAACAATATAGCCCTCCTCCAGCATATGGGCAATCAGCCTGCGGATTTCCGCATCGCTCCTGTGGGCTAACGCTCCATAAGATCTGTAAGCCGTAGCACCCGTTTCCTTCAGTCTGGCACGATTGGCTCCTGCCAGCGTCCCGATCACCACGGCCTGCCCATATCTTCCTCTTGTCTCCGCAATACAGTTGATGACCCATTTTGCATCATCGGTCATATCAACCTCTGTGTATTCCCTGTGGCAGTTTCCGCAGTTGTCGCAGGGAGCGCCGGTCGTCTCGCCAAAATATTCCAAAATATAGTTTCTGAGGCACCCCGTCGTCTTGCAGTAGCCCTCCATGACATGCAGCCTGTGGATATCCCTTTGCCGTACCAGCTCTATATCCGCATCCTCCATGCCCTCAAATTCCTTTCTGTCCAACAGGAATTTGTTGATCATCACATCCTGCGCCGCAAACAAAAGAATGCAGCGGGCATTTTCTCCGTCGCGCCCCGCGCGCCCTGCTTCCTGATAATAATTTTCCATACTCTGCGGCATATTATAGTGTATGACAAACCGCACATTCGATTTATCAATTCCCATGCCGAAGGCGTTAGTTGCCACGATGACAGGTCTTCTGTCATAGATAAAATCCTCTTGATTCTTCTTTCTTATCCCATTATCCAACCCGGCATGATAAGCAGTCACCGGAATGCCCCGGGAAGATAATTTTTCATATAAATTATCCACATTCTTTCTGGTCGCACAGTAAATAATACCGCTCTCGTCAGGGTGTTTATCCATATAATCCGTTACAAAGTCATCTTTTTTCTTTCCCGCGACATACTCCACACTGTAATACAGATTTTCCCTGTCAAATCCCGTCACAACTACCTTGGGATTCCTTAATCTCAGGATGCACTCGATATCCGTTTTTACTTCTTCCGTAGCAGTCGCCGTAAAGGCGCTGACAATCGGTCTTGTCGGCAGGCTTTCAATAAAATCAACGATTTTCAGATAACTCGGTCTGAAATCCTGCCCCCACTGGGAAATACAATGGGCTTCATCCACCGTCACCATTGAAATACTGCCATTTAACGCAAACCGCATGAATCCCGGGTTTTCCAAGCGTTCAGGCGCGACATAAATAATCTTATAAATGCCCTGCGCCGCCAGACTTAAGGCTTTCGATATCTGGTTTTCCGTCAGTGAGGAATTGATATATGCCGCGTGAATCCCCGCCGCATTCAAAGACTTCACCTGATCCTGCATCAGAGAAATCAGCGGCGAAATCACCACTGTGATACCTGGGAGTAGCAGCGCCGGCACTTGATAGCAAATAGACTTTCCGGCGCCCGTAGGCATGACTGCCAGCGCATCATTCCCCGATAAAACAGACGCAATGATATCTTCCTGTCCTTTTCTGAAAGTATCATATCCAAAATATGTTTTTAAGATTTCTGCAGCATTCATATTAATCCTTCTCTACAACTTGCCATCTTGATCATGAAAAGACTTCAACCTTGACTGCTTCCTGTTCCAGTTTACAATTATGCTCCAACATATAATCAATCACATCCCTGTAATCTGTTTTCTCCATACCTTGTTCCACGCGCCCATCCAATTCCTCTTTCAACTGCATGAGACGTTTCCTGTCATTCCCCGTCAGCGGTTTTCTGTCCTCTTTATATCGCCGCAATGTCTCTACATCCATATAAAGCGGCCGGAAACGGATGCCCGTCTTTCTTTTCAAATGCTCCAGAATATAAAAGCCGCCCGCATCGATATCCCCGAAATGACAATACTCTTTTTCCCGGTTTCTCTCATATAAATACAGGAGGAAATCCCGCTTTACCTGATTATGAAACCCGCCCAGATAAATCATGCAATCTTTCCCCGCCGGATAATCATGGAAACTCGTCAGATTCTCCACAGTTACCACACGCGCTCCAAGTACCGCAACATCCTGCAGCCCCTTCAGCGATTCTGTGGACAGCGCAATATCACCCTGCAGCAAAGACAAATCTATCTTCTGGCCGCCCAGCATCAGCCTTACATTTCCTTTCAGCATCACATAAGTAGGCGTGTGGACAATGCCGCATTCCTCCAGCACGGCATCCTTCTCCTGAAATTCACCATACTGATACAACAACTGTGCAAGTTTGCCCGCCAGCTGTTCCATCCGCTTGGAATCGTGAAACACTTTTATGGAAAAATTCCTGATAAAAATCTCCTCCCGGTTCTCCAGCACAGCCTCCGCCGCCACAAGAAGCGCCCGGTACTCTTCCAGATTGTGGCTGTAATACTCCACATTCTGATTTTTCTCTATCCTGAGATACTGCGCTGTAATGTACCGCCGCAAAGGCTCAAAAAGCTCATCGCCCGCATTTCCGCCTTTCCCGGACTGCTCTCCCACATGCTCCACAAACAGTTTCTCAGACAGCTCCTCCCAGACGGCAAGCAGCATTTCCTGCTCCTGCCTTCTCGGCGTTCTCCCCAGATATGCATAACAGTCATCCAGCTTCTCCATATTCAGAACGACTTTTTTCAACACGCCGTTTCTTTCGCGCTCCACAGCTACGAGCGCGGACGCGCACAGCTCTTCCATGGATTCGTTCACCTGACAAAAGTAATCATACTCCGCATCATCCTGATATCTGGGAAAAAGTTTCCCGATCTGTACCGAAAAGCTTTGCTTCACCTGATTCCCGCCCTGAAAAGTCTTACTCTTTTCATAGGCGTCCAAAAGCTGCTCCAAAACCTTCCTCTGCAATTGATTTGGTCCGTTCTGTCCGCCCATCACAAATCATACTCCTCCACAATGCTGCTCTGCCCCACCCGGATCGCAGTTAAAACGGTTCCTACCTTCTCTCCGATCACCTCTATTTTCGCGGGCGGAGTGGCAAGGATCACCTGCAGCCCCAAGCCGTTAAAAAAGTCCATCATAGACTGGATTCTCTCGTCGTCCATCTTGTCAAAAGCCTCATCCAGCAGCATGATCCGCACACTGTTCCCGTATCGGTAAAGCTGATAAAAGGACGCCGCAATGGCCACATAATAGGGCACCTGTGTCTCGCTTCCGCTCTTCTCCCCATAAATGTCCGAGAACCGCTGCACGGAACCGTCCCGCTTGTGAATCTCAATATCATAATCCAGATAAGAGCGGTAGTCTGTGTACTCCTCTACTATCTTCTGCCCGTTATCGTCCTTTGTCATCAGCTTTTCAAACAGGTCAGACATCTCCTCCCGATATTCCTCTTCAAAAGCGCTGGTCCAGAGGTTGATCCCCTCCTGATTGTTCTCAGAGGTTATCATTTTATAGAGTCCCTCTTTTCTCTTGTCAAACGTGATCTTGAACCGGTAGCTGTCATCTCCGTAATAAATACTGTCGAGCGCCTTGTTCAGACTGCGGAATTCGTTCTTGGCGCCCTCGATATTTTCCTTCATCTTAGAGAGAAAATCGCTTCTGAAAATCTGCTCGCAGTCCTCCTTGGCAGCCATCAGTTTTTCCTCATAGCGAACAATCTCCACACCCTTAAGCTTCTGCAACGCCTCCCTGTAATCCGGGATACCCGTAAGTCCTGTCACAAAATCCGCCGCAAATTCCTGATTGAAGCGCATCTGCAGTCCATACAATCCCTCAGCACCGTTTAACAGCCTTTCTCTTTCATTTAAAAGCTGCTGCCCACGGGGCGCATAATTCTCCGCGATGGTTCCCGGCTGCTTACTCTTCCGGTTCTGGCGGTACTTTTCATCCGCTTCCCGGTAAGCAAGCCCTTCCTCGTCCGCCTTTCTCTCCAGCGCCTCCCGTATCGCTTCATATTCCCGATTTTTTTCTTTTACCGCGTTTTGCCGTGACCCGATCTGCTCCTCCAGACGGACTATCTCCTTTTCCAAAGCTTTCTGCTGCTGTCGCTTGTCATGCCGCTCTTTTTCCTTGCCCTCCAACTTTATGTTCAGCTCAATCAATGTCGGATCACTCTCAGCCTCCTTTAAGTCAATTCTGGCCACCGTTAATTGATCCTGCAAATCCCGCAGCACTTCCGGCACATTAAGATATAGCCTAAGCACCTCAAGATTCACCTGTCTTCCGCTCTCCAGCACCGCATCATAAATACTTATCTGCTCCCTGAGGCTGCTTCGTTTCTGTACTTTCTCCTCAATCTGGCGTCTCACATTCCCGATCTGCACCCGGTATGCATTCTGTCCGATAAAAGGATTCTCGTAATCCCTAGGGTTCAAATGTCTGACCACATAGCCCTGATAGAGCATACAGTCCGGTGTCATGGCAATGGCGTGCTCCTCCAGTTCATGCACATCCGCGCACCGCTTCACCCGTCCTAAAATATAATCCGCGTATGCCTTGGCGTAGCGGTTCTCGCTTTTTACAACCGCGGCAAGCGAATCCTGATCCGGCTCATGTCCCGTTGGAATTTTGCGGGTATTGATAATACCTGCTGTGTGAATCTGTTTTCGGTTTCTGTCATAGACCTCCAGCGCCACAACATAATACTCGGGCTCCACCACCAGATAAAACTTCTGCGTGTTGAGATACCCCTCTATGGCATTATTCCACGTATGATCCGTAATCTCCAAAAGCTCCGACAAGAAATACACGGTGGAGCGGATTCCCCTGCGTGCAAATTCCTTTTCCACCAGTTCCTTCAGTTTTCTCGCGTACTCCGGATAGGGAAGCACTCTCTTTTCCAGATTTTTAAGGCGTCCCTGACATTCCTCAATCTCATCTGAGACGTGCTTCATTTCCGCTTTCAACAGGACGCCCTTTTCCTGCAGTTCGATCTGTTCCTTCCTCGCAAAAGTCTCCAGTCGCTCCACAATCTGCGCTTTTCCGCCGTCCGCTGCCGCCCCTCCGTCAGACTCTCCCGCCTTGCCAAGCAGTTCCGCCTCGCGGCGGGTAACCGGTCGGTATTCAAGCTTTGCCAGATCGTTCAGATAATTCATCAGACAGCGAATCTGAAATGCGAGTTTTTTATTGTCCTCGTTTTTGCCGTCAATATCCCGCTTCAACTCATCAATCCGTCTTTGTGCCTGCTCCCGCATACGATTGGAATGGTTAGATTCTTTGTCCACATTGATGGCAAGAATCTGGCTGTCCAGCGCTGTGATCTGCTTTTCCAGTTCTGTCGAGCTTTCCCTGTCGGATTCCAAAGCCTGTCCATTCAGGCGAATGCGCTTTTCCAGCTCCTCCATCTCCAATTTCGCCGCATCCCGCCTGGCAAGATCCAGCAGAATATCATTGACCAGAATGCTGTGATCTTTCTCCTCAATCTCCCCATATTTTCCAAGAATTTTCTCCAGCGCCTCCTGCTGCCTTCTGGAAACAGCCAGAATACTCTCCAGCTCGCTGAGCGTCTCAATATTCTCCCGTAGGGAAACCACATCCACCCGCGCCTCTGACAATACAAATTTATTGATAAATTCTTTCACATGATCCATGGGCTTAAACGCCAATGACTTTGGAATAATATCGAAAAACTTGTCGTCCAGATTGCCAAGTCTGCGTTTAAACCGATCTCTTGCCGCATTTTTCTGATCGATATAGGTAATTTTCTTATTTTTGACCCGGAACTCATCCGCAAGAGCGGCATGCCCGTCTGCCATGAAAGAGAGGTCCTCCAGCCGGCACTCCTCCATATACCAGCGGGTGACCACCTGACTCTCCTCATCAGCGGAGAGCATATGCACGCCGATCACAAAATAGCGGTCTCCCTTCTCCTCATAAAATTCCAGCGCCACATTGGCAGGCACCGCATCCTTTCTGAGATAAGTCTCCCCCACATTACCGATCTTACAGCGCACATAGCCCTTTAGATTACGGTTTCCCTTCTCATTCGCAGCCACATTAAATCTGCGCGTATTTGTTGTCAGCACCAACTGTATGGCATCCAGTATAGTAGACTTCCCGGCAGTATTTTCTCCGCTGATCAATGTTGATCCGTGAAAAGATATTCTCTCGTTTTCAAAATAGTGCCAGTTAATCAACTGCACCCGCGTCAAAATCTTCTTCTGATTCTCCATCCGTGCTTCCTCCTGCATACTCCCGTAACTTCTGCTCTGTCATCGCATAGTAAGCATTGATATCTTCCACGTCCACCGCCATGATAATCGACGGATAAATGACAATCCGCGCATCCGGCTGACTGACATCACTGTCCAGATTCTGAATCAAGTTATACTTGCGAAACAGGCTGATCATATGCCGCTCCGTACCCTTGTCCAGCATAGGCTTTGCCTTGATCTTAAGCATCGCATACTTTTCCCTGATTTCCTCCATGAGCGCCGTCACCTCCTCCGAGAACGTGCCCAGCTCCCTGCGTTTTTCCACATACAGAATACGCAGGATCAAAAGGAATACACTTTCATATTTCCCAAGCGGCAGACGCCCCGTGCCAAATTGATTCACGATGCCAATCACACCCTGATCCTCGTTGATCTTTAAGTCATATCCCAGCAAATCGAAAAATGGAAAAAATAATTCCCGGTTCTGCCTGACAAATACATATTCTTTTTTTGTGTCCTCCCGCTTCCGCAGCAGAAAGCACTGATTCAACAGTTTGTTAGCCGCCACACGAAACCTGTCCTTCTGCGCTGCGGACTCCATCAGTTCTTCAAACATAGTTTCACTCTACTTTCTCAGGATATCAAAATACGGCAGAGAATACCCCTGCATCTCCACTTGCCTTCCGCTTCTTTTGATTGTATAGTTGTTGGAACGATTGCCCGCATAAATACTGATATAGATAATGCGGATCAAATCTCTGCGGGATGCCACAGGCACTTCGGTAACCGGCAGCTCATCCCGGCCATCCAATAAATTCACCACATACTCGTTGATATTTTTTCTGGAAAATCGGCTGCGGTTCTTCATTCTCAAAGCCTCTTTGTATAGCTGCCGCTCCTCCTCGCTCATCCCTGCATCATCAGAAAATTTGCTGACTGTTCCGAGTTTTTTGGTGACAGGTATGGTCTGAAGGGATTCCGGCGAAACATAACTCTGTGGATACAGGGAAAACAGGGTCTCCAAATCCGGCTGTATCTCGTCATTTAACTCTCTTACATACATATCCAGAATTTTAGAGAGCTTTCCCTCCAGATTGTTGCCCGTAGCCAAAAGAAATCTCGCCCGCATCACCGCACTTCGCATGTAACGGGCATGTTTTCGGTCAATCTCCTCAATAATATCATCCAGCCGGTAAAAAGAAGACTTGATATCAATCAATATGCCAATCACCTGATCATATGCCTGATCCGAATCCTCTGTCTCCTCCACCTCCATGTATCCGGCTACCGCGCGCTCCATAATTTCCGGGCTCTCCATCATCCGCTCAATCCGTTCAATAATCGCCGTTCTGAAATAGGAAATATTTTCACTTGTTTTCATTCTCAGATACGCCTTTGATCCAATATTCTGATGATAGTCAAAAAAATGATCCAGTATCTCATCCGCGCCCATATCATTGGTCTGCCTGTCCATATGGCGCTTGATGCTGGCGTTTAGTTTCTTCAGTTCAGACAGCAGACGCTCCGTATTTTCAAGCACGCCCTTAATAATCAACTCATACGGCTTCGTGTACAATTCCTCATTCTGCAGACTCGCATGGATCTGGGAAATGATTCCCTGATACTCCGCCTCCTCATCCCTGATCACACGGTTCATGCTCTCGATAACGGGAATGGCATATTCGCATAACACCACATTGATCTGATGATTCACTTCCTGCTCATACTCAATCCAGCCACATCGTTTCAACATGGCAATAACGCCGTTTGCCTTCTCCCGCGCGTCAGACACAAAAGTCTCATCATCAAAGCTCATCTCCACATCATCGACCTCAAAATAATCCGCCAGCTCCTTAACCACAATCTCACGCCCCACACCATAGGAGATTTCCGGCTTGAAGGCATTGAAAAGCCGCATGATACAATCCGCATATTCCTGCCGGTATTTACTTGTAAGCGGCTTAAAGAAATCCGCTGGAAGAATATCGAATAGGCGTTTCATGCGATACTATACCCCTTTCCGCGCCCAGCTTTCACTCTAAAAATCATGTCACGTCCCCATTGTAACTTAAATCCTAATGAAAAACACCGTATTTCACACTATATTCCGCACTCAACGGTAATCCGGCTCCCGTCTTTTGCCTTTTTGACCTTGATCTGCTGTGGAATGTTCTCCATAAGCTCCTCCCTGTGGCTGATGATTCCCACCAGCTTGTTGCTTCCTGTCAGGTTCACCAGAATTTCCATCGCGCTGTCTATGGATTTCCGGTCTAAAGTGCCAAAGCCTTCATCTACAAAGAGCGCGTCCATCTGTATGCCGCCAAGATTGGACGACACGGTATCCGACAGTCCCAGAGCGAGACTCAATGAAGCCTTAAAACTTTCCCCTCCGGAAAGATTGCCCACAGGTCTTCTGTGTCCCGTATAATTGTCCAGCACTTCAAGGTCAAGGAAATTATTGCTCCGCCTGCCAAGAGAATCCTCCTGCCGGTACAACTCATACTGCCCGTCGCTCATCGGCAGCAGCCGTCTGTTTGCCGCAGCGATAATCCCGTCAAATCCCGCCGCCTGTATGTACTGTTCCAGCGTAATTTTTCCGTTTCCGGTTGTGCCTTTGACCAGATTGTAAAGCCGCTGGCAGATCGCATTCTCTTTCTGCGCTTCTTCCAGTTCTCCTCTCCTGTCAAGAATCCTCTTTTGCTTCTCTTCATTCGCAGCTATCCTGTTTTCGTTATTGTTACATTTCTTCCTGATCAAATCCACTTCTGCACTCTGCCCGTCGCATACAGCCTTTAGTCCTTCGATATCTATCTTCTTTTTCCCTTCTGCATCCACTCTGGCATCTGACAGCTGTTTTTCATTCGCCGCAGCAGCCTGATGATATTCGGCAAGCACCTTATCCGACGATGCAATATCTTCTTCCTTCACAACGTACGTCAGCATCTCCTCTACAAAAGAAAATCCGTTTGCGCAGACTTCCTGATCGAGTTTCTTCCTGAAAGCTTCTTCATCATTTTCCTGCTGTTCCAGACTGCCCTTCCACGTCTTTAGCTCCGACGTGACGGCGGCAACATGGTTATCGGCTTTTTTCTTTTCCTCCTCTGCTTTCGCGATATCCTCTAATATCCTGTTTTTCTTCGTCTCCGCCTGTTTTCTCTTTTTCTTAGCCGTTTCCCAGTCCGAAAAACACAAATTCTCAAGAGTCTTTAATATGGTCTTTGTTTCCGTCAGCTCCCGATTCACCCTCTGCCTGTTTTCATCAAGTTCCTCCCTTTTTGCATGGAGCTTTTCCGTCTCGTCCCCCTGCGCAGTTTCCAAATCTTTCTCCGCTTTTCTGAGCGTTCTGCAATCTTTTTCAAGAGAAAGACATTTCTTATGATTTTCTTCTGACATGGTTCCGACCCGCGTTTTTGCCTCCCCTGCTGCCCTGATCAGTTCCTCGAGTGACACTCCCACCGTCTCCATGTCCAGAAGCGGGCTTTCCACGCAGTCCAGCATCGCTATTCTGAGCTGTTCCTCGCATTCCTCCAGCGATGTCTTGGCCTTTTCCGCTTCCGTATTTGCCGTATTCTTTTTCTCCTGAAGCGCGGTCTCTTCCTCCTGCAGTTTTTTGAAATCCTCTTCCGAAACCGAAGACTCCTGAAGCTTTGCCGGCTCCGGATGATGCACGGACCCGCACACCGGGCATTTCTCACCCTCTACAAGTTTTTTCGCCAAAATACCCGCCCGGCTGTCTTCGAGAATGCGCTCGGCTTCTTCTCTCCTGCCGACCGCTTCATCGTATTTGCCGCGCGCCTCTAAAAACACTTTCTGTTTTCTTGTAAGCTCCTTCGCCCTTTTTTCTCTTTTCGGAATCCGATCGTCAAAGACTACACCTAAATCCGCCAAAAGCGCCGCTAACTTTTCACCCTCGTTTTGTGCCCCTGCCAGCTCGGTCGGCTTATCCTTTAATTCCTTAACTGTCTTCTTAAAGGCGTCTATCTTTTCCGTAAGGAATTTCTCATATTCTTTTAACTCCGCTTCTTCTGTGCCGATCCTTTGATCGAGTTCTTCCAGTTCTTTCCGCTTTCCCGCAAGCTCCTCTTTCTGATGATATTTCTGCTCCTCGTCGTCGATCCTGCCTATCGTCTGCCTGCATTCATCAGCCTCAGGCTCCCGCTTTTTTGCGTCATTAAGTGCGCTTTCCGCCCTCTTGGCATTCGCCACAGCCGTCTCCAGATCAGATTCCGCTTTTGTAATCCGCTTTAGGGTCAAAGCTGCCTCATCACACTTTTTCGTCCATATGGCATAAGACGGATACACATTGCGGGTAGCTTTCTTTTGTCTGTCCAAAAGCAGACTTAATTCGTCCATCTCCGCCTTTCTGTTTTCAAGCTCCGCTTTTTCCTTTTCCAGTTTATCCCTTTTTTCGATAAAACCGTTATTGGTTTTTGCAAGCGCAAGCCCCTCCCTGTTCTTCTCCAGCTCCGCCTCTGCCTTTTTCAAATCCCCTTTCATGCGCTCTAATTTTTCTTTGTCCGACAAAGTCAGACGTTCCAGCAAACTTAAGATTTCATCCAGATTCCATGCGCTTCCGGAGCGTCCGGCTCTGCCCTTAAGCTCTTCCAGTTCGTCGAAAAGCTCGTCCCCTTCATTTGCCGCCACATCCTGAAAATACTGGATCATACTGTCCTCAGCCTTCGCTTTAACCTTGCAGCTTGCATCCATCCGGTCTTTCAGTCTGTATTCTATGTTTTTGTAGCCGCTTGTCAAAAAGATTGTGCGCAGTATCTCTGTTCTCTGGTCAGTTTTCGCATTTAGTAAATCCCAAAATTCTCCCTGCGCGATCATCACAATCTGTTTAAACTGTTTCTCATCAATGTGCAGCAGTTCCTTTACCGCATTGTTAACCTGTGTCAGACCCTCTATCGGTGTCTGTCCCTCCTCATAGAGAACCGCCCTTTCCTTCTCTGTGATCACGCCGGAGCCGCGCTGTTTCTGCCTTTCATAAGAGGGCTGCCGCCATACGTGAAATGCGCGCCCCTGATGTGTAAAATAAAAATCTACATAGCTCTTCGCGGAATCTTTCGCGTATTCACTTCTCAAATTTTTCGTATCCCTGTACGTTCCGCTGGTCGTTCCGTATAACGCAAAACATATCGCGTCAAATATCGTCGTCTTCCCCGCGCCGGTATCCCCGGCTATCAAAAACAGCCCCTTTTCTTCAAAGTCGCCAAACTCTATTGGCGGTAACTCCCCCGCATAGGGACCTATTGCGCTTATGATCAGTTTAACCGGCTTCATTGATAACCCCCGCTTCCCGTGCCGCCGTCCTCATAACATCCATTTCTTCTTCCGTAATTTCACAACCGTACATCAGCCTGTAAAAATCTCCAATCAATTCCGGGAATGATTTATTTTCGGCAATTTTGCTGATATCCACCTGTTCGATCTCTCTCGTATGCGAATTGTCGTAGTCAATCCGGACCGTATTCGGATATACCTGTTGGAATATGCCCATCGCATCATTGATGATATCCTCGTCCGTCAATGTTGCATAAATAAAATCCTCCGGCGCTTTTACATTCTTTTTATCCAAAAGCTCTTTCAGCGTCCCCTTGATATGCCTTACATTCCTCATCGGCTTTAAGGGTACAAGCTCTATCTTAACCCTCTCCTCCGCCGACACCGTGATCAGAGAAACCGACTTCTCATTATTCGCTTCGCTCAGCGAATATTTGAGAGGCGAACCTGCATATCTGATCTCTTCTCTTCCAACCTTCTGCGGAGAGTGGATATGACCCAACGCCACATAGTCAAAATCATTAAAGCAGTCATATCCGATTTTTTCAACCAGGCCAACGCTCTGTGTGCCAACACTTTCCGACCCTGCAAGCGCAGGATCCTCTCCCTTCCCGGAAACAAACTGATGCGCCACCAGAATATTCTTATTGCTCTTGTTTATGTCCGTATTTCTGATAATGGTTTGAACCGCATCATCATAACTTTCTATCTTTTCATCCGGGAAATAATGTCTTACCTGGGAAGCTTTTACAAACGGAAGCATATAGATGTTGATCTTTGTGTCCTCTTCTGCAAAGCTCTGCCTGTGAAGCGTACCGTCAAAGACGGCAGATATGAATATCTGATTAGATGCAAACAGCGTACTTCCGTAATTCAGGCGATCGTCCGAATCATGGTTTCCGCTCACCATAAATACCTTTATTTCCTTTTGCGCCAATTTCATCAGGAAATAATCCAAAAGCTTCGTCGCCGCCTCGCTTGGAACGGATTTATCATACACATCCCCGGCAATCAGCACGCCGTCTACGGATTCTTTCTCTGCGATACAAAGAATCTGGTCGAGAATATACCTCTGATCCTCGACCAGATCAAAATCAAACAGGGTTTTCCCTAAATGCAAATCTCCCAAATGTAGAAATTTCATGTTTTCCCTTTCTGCTTCAAGACTATTTCATTAACTGATCGCCTTCTTAATTTTCTCGATCAGTCCCAAATCCGCCGGAAGCCACTCTACATCATATAATTTGTCTGCTGTAAGCCATCTGGCTTCCTGCGCTTCCTTGAGCACCAGCTCCCCTGCCTTCACCTGCGCCCAAAAGCAGTCCATGGACAAATGAAACGCAGGATAGTCATATTCTACGGTAGTAATTCGTTCTCCCACTGTGATTTCCGTATCAAGTTCTTCTCGAATCTCCCTGTGCAAAGCCTCCTGAGGTGTCTCTCCGGCCTCAATCTTTCCGCCCGGGAACTCCCATTTCCCCTTGAACTCGCCGTAGCCCCTGGCTGTGGCAAAGATTCGGTTGGGGATGACCATGTCATCACAGATAATGGCTGCAACTACGCGAATGGATTTCATTGGTCGTTTTCCTTCCAAGCTTCTTATTCGGTTTTATCTTTGCTTCTACATATTACCACATAAACATCCAATTTTCCATAATTTACTTTCTTTATAGCCATACGCTCCAATCCCCATAGTCAAACGTCCCACTGCCGTAATGAAGTTTTCCGTCTGCCTTGAGGTTTCTAAATGCTTCCCGCATACGAATAAAGATTTCGTCAGGAAAAGCAATGAAATTATTATCAAAAAATATTGAAGAAAAAAAGGAAAAACGCTATAATATCCACGGGCTATCCTGTATTGACAGCTTCCCCGAAGCAAACAGGCGGGGCGGCGTCAGCGCTGTACCCTTTTTCCGCAGCGCTGATCAGGGATCGCCGTATGCTCTGACATGGAGGAACCTATGAGAAAGAAAATCAACGCCATTTTTATCACTGCCATATTGGCTGCGTCGCTGTCCGGATGTGCCGGCTCAGAAAGAGAAAGCAAGATTACCGACGCCGATACGAAACTGCGAAACAATGCTGAGGACACAGACGAAACAGAGCTCCTGTCTGATAATGGGGATGTCGAACTGACTGTCTGGGGCGGTGAAGAAGACGAAGCGCTGTTAACCAGAATTATTGAAGACTTCCAGACGGAATACAAAGGGCAGGCCAATTTCCATATTACATTTACAGCCCAGAGTGAATCTAACTGTAAAGATGTATTAATGGGGGATCTGGAAGCAGGCGCGGACGTCTTTGCTTTTGCGGATGACCAGCTAAATACACTCGTAGCTGCCGGTGCGCTGGAGCCAGTCGAAAATGCAGACCGCATCAAATCCGAAAATCTGCCCGGCGCCGTGGAGGCCGCTTCTGTGGGAAGTACGCTCTACGCCTATCCTTTAACGGCTGACAACGGCTATTTTCTATATTACAACAAACAGTTTTTCAATCAGGAAGACATTAAAACCTTTGACCGTATGCTGCAGATTGCAGAAGAAAACGGAAAGAAAATTACCATGGACTGGTCTTCCGCATGGTATGTCTATTCCTTTTTCGGCAACACCGGTCTGGAAGTCGGACTAAACAGTGACGGCATCACCAACTTCTGCACCTGGAATCAGACAGAAGGCGATATCAAAGGTGAAGACGTGGCCAATGCCATGCTCGCCATTGCGGAAAGCCCGGCCTTTCTCAACACGGTAGAAGAAGGTTTCCTCGAAGGCGTTCAGGACGGTTCCGTGATCGCCGGTGTCAGCGGCGTATGGAATGCAGTCGCTATGGAAGAAGCATGGGGCGCAGACTATGGCGCTTCCAAGCTCCCCACCTACACCTGCGCGGAGAGACAGATCCAGATGGCATCCTTTTCCGGCTATAAGCTGATCGGCGTCAACGCTTACTCCGAGCATCACACATGGGCCGTGCGGCTGGCTGAATGGATTTCCAACGAAAAAAACCAGCAGCTCCGCTTTGAAATGCGCGGACAGGGACCGGCCAACACAAAAGCCGCCGAATCTGCCGACGTGCAGGACTCCCCCGCCATCACCGCCTTGCTTGAACAGTCAGAGTTTTCCTGCCTGCAGCGCATTGGCGGTAATTTCTGGGATCCGGTCTCGGCATTTGCCTTAAATATGGCCGCCGGAAACCCGGAAGAAAAGGGTCTGCAAGAGCAGCTCGATTCCATGGTCGAAGGAATAACCGCGCCGTAAAAGCGCAGACATCTTTTGGAGGTTACAGGCATTATGAAGAAAAAATTAAACATCAAGTACCGCTTAATACTGCCCATTGCCCTGCTTGGCATAGTTGCGCTCATATCAAATCTGCTGGCAGTCACCAATATTAGAAATGTCAACGACAATGCCGCAAATATTGCAGATAACTATATGGCGGGAAAAACACATCTGGCCCGGATTCACCAGTCCGTCATGAATATACATAAAATGGCGCTGTCGCATATTGTGGCTACCGACTACAGCACCATGATTACTCTCGTCAACAACATAAAAGATGCTGAAGCGGAACTGGACGGCATGCTGGCGGATTATGAAATCTATATCAGCGATGACGACAGAGACACCTACAACGCGCTGCTCTCCGATTATGATTCTTTGAAGCATTCTCTTGTTTTCCTCGTGTGCGCCAGCGCAGCAAGCAAAACGCAGGATGCCTACGCCTTCGCCAACGGTGACGTGGCCGACTGCAACACCGCTGTGGAAAACAGCATCCGCATTTTAGACGAATCCATCAGTACGAGAACCGAGCAGGCCAGAACGCAGCTTGCCTCCGTCTATCTGCGTTCCATGGTTACAAACGGGGCATCCACCCTTGCCTGCATTATCCTTGTCCTGATTACTGTATCTCTCATTTTAAGATCTGTAGTCAGACCCATAGCGAATGTTCTCGATACGCTTCAGGTCTGCTCCGGACGCATCAGCGGCGTTGTGGAGGAAGTTTTATACCGCACACAGACTTCCAGCAAAAACGCGACCGATTTATCCGCCCTTGCCGAAGAACTGTCGGCAACCATTCAGGAAGTGTCAGACAGCGCTTCCCACATCAACCAGAACGCCAAAAATGTGCAGTCGGATTCCGAAAACATGGCTGACGAATGCGAAAAAATTACTTCCTACTGCGGTGAAATGAATACGCGGGCTGCGGAAATGGGACGTTCCGCACAGAAAACTCTGGATAACACCAATGCCAAAGTCAGAGAAATTCTGGATGTCTTAAATGAAGCAATCGAGGGAAGCCACAGTGTCGATCAGGTAAATCTCCTTACGCACGATATTCTGGAGATCGCTTCCAAGACTAACCTGATTTCCTTAAACGCCGCCGTGGAAGCGGCACGGGCAGGAGAGGCCGGCAGAGGCTTTGCGGTAGTAGCAGATGAAATCCGCGAGCTTGCGGCTTCCAGCAGCGAAACGGCCAACCACATTCAGGAAGTCAACAATACCGTGACTCACGCCGTCTACAACCTCTCCGAGAACGCGCAAAATCTGGTCACTTACATAGAGGAATCCATTCTAAAGGAATTTCTCTCTTTCGTCGATTCCGGACGGCAATATCAGGAGGATGCCGCCTATATCAGAGAAACCATGGATTCGTTTAATACAAGTACCCGCGTCCTGAAAAGCTCCATGGCTGAAATCGTTGACGCCATAGAGACCATCACAACGGCCATTGATGAGGGGGCTGCCGGCGTCTCCGGCGTAGCCGACAGCACGCAGCGTCTGGTGACCGATATGACGGAAATTACCAAACGCATGGACACAAACCACAAAGTGGCATCCGAGTTGGAAAGGGAAACCGTAACCTTTGCCAATCTATGATTGTCAAGGGAAGCGAAAGATGATTGGGGATTAGTGGCCGAGGTTTGTATAAAGCTGGTAATACATTCCTTTCTTTGCCAGCAGGCTTTCATGGTTCCCCCGTTCCACAATCCGCCCGTGATCCAGCACCATGATCACATCCGAGTTCCTGATGGTGGAAAGCCTGTGTGCGATCACAAATACCGTCCGGCCTTTCATCAGCCGGTCCATGCCGTCCTGCACATCATAAAAGCGGTTGATCAGGTTGGTGACCGTTGTTTTCCCGGCGCCGGTGGCTCCCACAAAGGCAACCTTCTGCCCCGGCCTTGCATATATCTCTATATCGTGCAGAACCTCCTTGTCCTCCGTATAACCAAAATCCACATGGTCAAATACCACATCCCCCTCCATGAGCTGGTAGGTGGTGGTATTGTCCGCCTTATGGTAATGCTTCCACGCCCAGATTCCCGTCCTCTCTGACACTTCTGTCAGGTTTCCCTGTGCATCGTATTTCGCATTCACAAGTTTTACATATCCATTGTCCTGTTCCGCTTCCTCATCCAGCAGCCCGAATATCCGCTCTGCGCCTGCAGCCGCCATGATGATGGAATTTAACTGCTGGGAAAGCTGTGAGATCGGCTGGTTGAAGGAACGGGAAAACTGCAGGAAGGATGCCAGCGTCCCAAGGGTCATCTGTCCGCCAAAGATGGACAGGCACGCCCCCGCCATGGCGATCACCGCATAGCTGACATACCCAAGATTGCCGAGCACCGGCATCAGGATACTGGCATACCGATTGGCATTATTCGCGCTGTCACGCAGCTTTCCGTTCAGACCCTTAAAGTCCTGTATACAGGCATCTTCGTGGCAGAACACCTTCACCACCTTCTGACCTTCCATCAAACTATACGTCGTTGTCTTTTACATCTCTTGCTTACTTCAATGCAAGAGTTCTATTACTTTTTACCATACACAAACTAGTGCGCCATTTTCCAATTGCATACACTTTTTGCTATGGTTTCCCTCCCTATCTCCGTCAAAGGACGGAAGTCCAATGGCTTTTTGGTAAAACGATTTCCTCACCACTTTCTTTTGATAACACATAAATATTTCCTGTATCACAGGTAACCGACATTGCAGGTATATGACTGATCAATTCCTTGTTATTCCCGTCCTTGCCGCAGGAATACAAGTCTCCGCCGTCCGTTCTGGAAATATAATAGATTGACTGCTCATCCATGCAGAAATCATATGCAACTATATTTTCATATGTGTAAGTTTCATTACCGGAAACGTCATATCTTGTTAAAACCCCCTGTTCATTTTTGTAAAAGATGCTTTCCCCATCGAATGAAATATTTCCGTTTGCAGGAATGTCGAGCTTTACAGTTTTTCTGGTATACCGGTTTACTTTTGTTATGCCATCATTGCCAATGAAAAACAGGTTATCGTCATTCAGGAAAAAAGCGTGGTGAAAATCCAGAAATTTCCATTTATCCCCCGTTTCATAGTCAATGCCCAAAAGAGAACGCCCGGAATTCGTCATCTGCTCAAAGATTGTTTTTTCCTCAAAGGTATTCAGATTCAACTCCACAACTGACACTTTCGTTATATTGCTGTTATAGTTTCCCACCCGGTTGACATAGCTTTCCATAACCGATGTGGTGTAATACAGATATGGCGGACACACATAAAACGCACATATTTCTTCTTCATCAGAAAATATCCCAAACATAGGAGAACGTGCTAAAGGATATGTTTCCCCCGTGGAAGTATTTTTGAGAGAATAATCAAAATTCCCTGCATCCCGTATGATTTCATAACCCATACAGTCATAGCCTGCCGATGAATTATAGACAACGTTTCCCGTTTTTCCACGGCCTGAACATCCCGTCACTGCCAATGCCAGGCCAAACATGACAACGAAAACCGCCCCACGCTTCTTTTGCCCTGATTTCATCAGCCATCTGTTAGAATTGCGCCGTAAAATCCAGACCACGGCCAAAGTACACAAAAGCACGGATACAAAGAGCAAGGTCAATAGCGTAACCGTGCCAACCTCCGCAAAAATAATTTTCTCATCACCCGTCAGGGCATCGCTCATAACAATATCCCCTGCAAAAAAGTCAGTTCCAAGCAGAAACGGCAGTGGCAGTGGCAGACGATACATGCTGGTTTTCGATAAGCCTATATAAGGAATAATCACGGACACCGCACCAGTCAGCAGGGTGACCGCATACTTTTTTGCCAAAACGGAAATGAACATCAGGAGTATCGTAAGAAACACACCGCCAAACATCCGGAGCAGCCCTATCAATACATATCCCTCCAACAGCGACATACCCTTGCTGCTATCCGCAAAGTAACGGATACTCTGAATCGGATAATCCCCATCCGGCAGTTCGTATTTGAACCTGTAAAATCCGTATTCAATAAGCGAAAAGCAAAGCGACAGGAACATGACAACCGTGGTAATAATGAGCAGCTTATACAGAGCGCTTTTTCGCCCCTCCCTTGCAGTCAGGATCAGGGTGTCCATCTGGCAGCTGTACTCAGAACAGAAAACAGGCGTAACAATCAGCAAAATGCCAAGGAAGAGAATGAAATTAAGCGTACCTTTGCCAAAAAGCCCCATCCATCCGTTTGTCTGGAGAAAACAGCGGTTCTCCGCATTTTCGCAGATATAGAGATACTGCTGATAGATAACCTCAAATCCATTTTGACGCTCCAGAACCTTCTCTATTTCCCGGCTCTCTTTTTTATATTCACTTTCACTGATCTTCCCGTCATAGTAGTTCTCCAAAAGGCTGTTCTGACTCTCCTTCGCTTTTGCAATCCTCTCTGCCTCCTGCTCCAGATAAAGGGAAGATTCCTCGGTGCAGTATCCGTTTACCTTTTCCAGATACCAGTCATATTCATTTTTATACTGCTCCATCGCACTGTCATAAGGGTTGTCGGACAAAGCAAGCCAGACCGTGCCAAAGAGCAGGACAAGGGCAATATAGAACAGTCCCCTTTGACAGAGCATAATCTTTTTTACTTCGTACATAAATCCAGACATTTTATCCTCCTTCCCCCGGCAAAAGAGTTCCGTTTAGAAAGCATCATCATTGCCGTTATGGAAACCACCCCTACGGTTATGGCAAAAATAATTGCTGCCTGGAAACTCTGTACCGGATATCCTGCAAAACCAATAAACTCGGTCTTGCCAAACAGTATGCGGTTAGCAAGCAGCGAATATGGGTTTATAATCTTGAGCCAGGCATTACTGAAACAGCTCTGTGACGCACCTGTAATAATGAAACACAGGGCTGCTCCAAAATCAGCGACAAACGGAACAAGAGCACTGTGCCCAAACAAGGAAATCAATAGAAACACCATGCTCATCGTCCATACGCCCACTGCCCTTATCACTGCGGACAGAATCGCATATTGCCATAAATTACAGTTTACCGCAGCCGTGCTGAAATTGCGGACAGCATACAGCGGAAGATTTCCTCCTTCCGCCGTTCCGAAGAAATACGCAAAACCAGTATAATCCACAGCAGAAAACCATATGGCCACACTGATTACAAACAAAGAAGCCGCAGCAATTTTAGCAAATGTGGTCTTTTTACCGCCGCCCGGATTTGTCAGCAGCAGCATATCCATCTGTGTTTCCTTTTCGCAGACAAAGGTACTGACAACCCCGTACAGACAAAGAAATAAAACCAATATGCCCGAAAAATCATAGTTCAGATAATAGTTATACATCTCCTCATAGGCAAAGGCTTTTATGCTCCGCCCGGAATAAAGGTTATAGATCACACTGTTTTTACGTACTTCTACAGTCTGCCCCCGTTCTTTGTAAACAGCGGCATTTTCCTTTGCCCTCTCTGCCACTTGAAGCGCATAAGTCCGATAATGATAGAAATATTCCATAGGCTCCACATAGTATTTATCCAAGATATTCCGGTCGCTGTATATATTCCCCGTCATCATATCCGGATTGTCTTTGGCTGTGCTTGCTGTCATATCAGCCGTAGCGTCTGCTAACGGCTGATATACGGAAAGAAGATGGTTGATTTTTTCAACAGTGATCTCCCCACTGTAATCCTCATAAAGCTGCCAATACACGCTGTTCCAACTGCGGCTGTCATTTCCGTCCGCCAGGTAGGAATACGAGTGGAATTCGCTGCTAATTTTGAACAGGTTTATTACACTGAACAATATGAGTACAACAAGTATTGACCGCTTGCAGAATAATTTGTAAAATTCATATTTGATTAAGCGTGTCATGTTATCTCTCCCTTACCTCATTGCCCACGGAGGGTCTTGCGACTCTCGCGGCATTCGCCAAATGGACATGCAAGCATGTCCGCTTGGCTCATTGCCCACGGAAATAATACAGAAATACATCTTCCAGGTTAGGGGAAACCTTTACTGCGTCTGAAGCAGGCAGCGTATCGCTTACGATTCTTACTAAAAAGCGTTCCCCCTGTTGTTTCATATTGCTGACATAATATTGACTGCCAAGTCTGGCAGCGTCTTCCCCGTTTACTGTCACCTCCCACACTTTCCCATAGATATTCTGTTCTAATGTGTCGGTAGTTCCCTGGGTTATTAAGGAGCCTTCCTTTAAGATCATAATCTCCTTTGCGATACACTCCACATCGGATACGATATGGGTGGCCAACAAAACGGTCCGCCCCTGTGCAAATTTTGAGATCAGGTTGCGGAAACGGATACGTTCACTGGGATCAAGCCCTGCTGTCGGCTCATCCAAAATAAGAATTTCAGGATCGCCCAGCATCGCCTGGACAATGCCGACCCTCTGCCGCATACCGCCGGAAAGCGCGCCAATCTTTTTATCTTTAGCATCTGAAAGATTGACAATGTCCAGAAGCTCCAAAGCCCGTTTTTTACCCTGTTCGTCAGGGATTCCTTTCAGCGCACACATATACAGCAGAAAATCCATCACTGTAAAATCCCGGTAAAGAAAAGGATATTGCGGCATATATCCGATTTTTGACAGGAAGTCCTTACCCAGTGTCCTTGCATCCTGTCCATCAATCAAAACCGTTCCGCTATCGCTTCCCAAAATACCCACAAAGATATTGATCAGTGTCGTCTTTCCCGCACCGTTAGCGCCCAAAAGCCCATAGACACCCTCCGTAAGTTCCGTCGTAAAATCCTTCAGGGCATATATGCCTTTGGCATACTTGCCCAAGGCGCCCCTGCCCTTATACTGCTTTGAAACATTTCGTAATGATATTTTCATCAAGAATTACCCCGCAAAGCCAAAGGTTGTTATCAAGGTGCTTACCTCGTCAATACCCCGTCCAAGCACAACGATACAGGTGCCGGATTCATCCAAAATCAAAATCTGTGGAATACGCAGGAAATAGGTACTGTTGCTGTCCTGAACGGTTTCCGTATGGATCCTTTTTCCCGATGCCGTATCATAAATGTTGATTGTGACACTGCTTTCCTCCAAAATAGCAGTAGCCACATATTTTCCCTGCCCGGAGCAGTAAACACCGTCTTTTCCCTCGCTGCGGCTTGAGAACGACATCGTATTTTCTGTATTGGATATGGTATCAAGCATCAGCAGGGTTCCGTTATTTTTGTCAAAGCTCTGGGGCATAATAAGCAGGTTTCCACCCTTTTGCACTTCTTCCGTATCTACCTTGTAATCCCCCTTTTTGGTAATCGTGAGATTTGCACTGTCTGTGGATATTGTACCATAAACACTGACCCCATCCCCGCCAATGGAGGTATCTGTAGCCATGCCTACATAGACTAAAGTATTGTTCCCCGTAAAGGTAAGGCTGTCCATGGTTACAATCTGCATATTACCTGCCGTGCCTTCTTCGGAATAGTTCAGAATGGTACGAACCTTCCGGGAAGAAACATCATAAAGGTAAAGCCCCTGAAGTCCGCCGAAAGCAACCTGTTTTCCGTCCTGTGAAACAGCGATCCCTGTGATCTGCACAATAAAATCGTCACTTAATAATCCGCTAAAGGAAATGGTATCCTGAACAGCAAAGTCCTTATTCAGTATGTATCCATTGATACCGCCGCTTTCTGATGCAGCAAATGAACCGTTGCTGCCGCCGCCAGCCTTTCCCTGACCCACAACAAAGTAGCCGTCTGTAAAGGTCTGTACGCATAAGTCTTCCATAGAAATATCCGCACTCGCGATTGTTTTGCCTTTCCCCGTATCGTAAAGGTAAAGTTGATCCGCCGCAACGATAATCCGGCTTCCACCGGCATAATAGCAGCCGCTGACCTTTCCTGAAAAAGCGGAATCCTTGAAGCTGCTGACCGCCATAATATTTTTATCTGTGCCGTTATCCCGCAAATCAATCACGTTCATTTCGCTGCTTTCATTTTCGGTATTTTCCGATGAATCATCTTCTACGGATTGCGGCTCCATGTTTATGGCTCCGTTTTCAGAGCTGTTCCCATTCTCCTGTCTGTTTCCGCAGGCCGACAGATTAAGAGCCAAAGCAAGCATAAGTATCATGCACATCCATTTTGTTTTCATTTTTAGTCCTCCCTGTATAATAAAATTGAACCTGTTTTACTTGTAACTGAATTTCCGTCCGCTGCGACAGCTGTCGCATAAAAAGTATTGAAACCATCCAGCTTAGCGGTATCTATGGTTGCTTCAATGATCCACACATTTCCTTTGCTTAATGTGACATCACGGGAAACCGCTCCATCAAAAGATATAGGCTTATGGTTTAAGAAAAATGATATGCCATATTTTGCGCCTGGCGTTCCGCAAAGGGTGTAGCGCACGGTAAGCGTATCTTTCCCGGTAAGGTTGATATTGTCATACACCACCTCGCCGTCATAGACAAGCGTCCAATAGACACTGTTATCCAAGGTATCCATCGTAACGTCATTCCATCCTGCTCTCACAAGCTCATTCTCAATAAAAGAAGAAGTGACTTTTTCCTCTGAAATGCTGACATCACGAAAGGCAGTTATACTTTCTCCATTAATGCTGTCATTTTCCGGAGCATCCTCATTAAAATGCAGTTTCAGCACTCTTTCAAAACTCTGATGATACCAGCCATAGCTTGAGGTTTCTTTCATATCAGGCTGGAAATCGGGCCTGGTGACGCTCACGACCGTCATATTCAGGGTATCGCCCTTTTTCCCTGCGTCCGGTGTGAACACAAAGGAAAATTTCTCCTCGTGCTTTTCTGACGTCCGGAAGCAGTGGAGATACTCATATTCCGCCCCCGTGTCGTTCACCTTGTAGGCTTGCGGCTTTCCGTCCAAAAAAAGCAGGAAGCCAATGCTGTCCAATTTCCCTTCTGATGAAAACTGATAGTCCAGGACAAATTCTCCGCCATGATACTCATAAGGCAAAACACTCTGGTCATCCGCTCTGGCGGGATCCGCTTCCCCATGGCTGAGAAACCCTAAATCTCCGTCCTCCTGCGCCCCGGCGAATGGGTCTTCTTCTACATTTTGCGGCGGGGCATTCTCGTCCGCAATGTTATAATTTCCGCATGCCGCCACAGCAAAGGGCAAAACAAAAATCATAGCTAATGATAAGAATCGCTTTCGCATCATCTATCCTCCTACTTGTTTTAGATTCGACTTTCATTATAAAAACCAAAAGTCAAAATGTGGTCAAGGAATAGAAAAAAGTTTACGGAGAAACAGCTTAGTTTTTTACATAAAGAGAGCCAACAAACTGTAATTTCTCACAAGTCTGTTGGCTCTGCAACTGTATGTCCGGCTCTTTGATGAGGTATTTGTTCTCCCCTGCAAATGATGCGAGCAAAATCAACGTTTCTTTAGTATTTTATCAATCAGGCCAAAATCCATTGCTTCTTTTGCTGTCATATAATTATCACGTTCGGTTGCAATAGCAACTTCATCAATACTTTTTCCTGTATTTTCTGATAAAATGGTGTTTAATCGTTTTTTACTTTTTTGGATATGGTCAGATGTAATTTTTATATCGGTTGCCTGTCCCTGAATTCCGTTTCCATGAATGGCAGGTTGATGTATCATAATTTCTGCATTAGGCAAAGCAAGACGTTTTCCCCTTGTACCTCCTGCCAATAAAAAGGCTCCAAAACTTGCGGCAAGACCTATACATATTGTTGATACATCACATTTGACATATTGCATTGTGTCATAAATAGCAAAACCCGCCGAAACAGAACCGCCTGGAGTATTTATATATAATTGAATGTCTTTTTCTGGGTCTTGGGATTCTAAAAACAGCATTTGTGCAATAATCAAACTTGCTGAAACATCACTTACTTCTTCTCCTAAAAAAACAATTCTATCGGACAATAGTCTTGAAAAAATATCATAACTTCGTTCTCCTCGGCTTGTCTGTTCAATAACATACGGAATTGTACTCATGCTGCCAATTTACCTCCTGCTAAATAATACATAAATGAGTATCCATTAAACGAACCCATCTTGCATATCTTCGATTGTTTAGGATAGAACACACCATTTTTTCGATAAATATTAGGCGTGCATTCATATAGCTGTTTAAAAGCTAATGTGAATGCTTGCTGTGAATCATAATGTGCTTCATAAGCAATTTCAACAATGGGCTGCTCTGTTTCTACAAGTTTTTGAGCAGCCAAAGTCAGCCTGCGCCCCTGTATGTATTTATAAACCGTACATTTTGTTTCTTCAGTAAAAATTCTGGCTATATAAAATTTTGAATAATTTAGTGCTTTTGCTATTTTATCAAGCGACAAATCCTCGTTAATGTGCGTTTCTATATAGTCTACTATTTTTTCTACAACTGTATTATTGTTCATATATGACACCCCTTTCCCTATTTAACATAACATAACTTTTTAAAATTATCTTAATAGAAATTGCCCTAATTAGAAACCAGAAAAGCGACAGAATCCTGCCGCCATTTTGTTATGCATAAATAATTTCTCCGCAAAATCCCGATTTTCCAGTATATCAAATTGAAATTTACAATAATAGTTTATCTACCTGCCAGATTATTTCTTGCTCAGATATATCATATGGCATTGGGGCAATATCTTCAAAACAGTAATTTGAAGCATAAGAATGATTATCAGTCCACTCTAATACCCAAAAGTCTGTTAATGTAGATACTTTAAAAAATTCTCCGTTCATTGTCCAACAAATACCTGACGGATATAATTCTAATTGCTTTGCACCAAGTTCACGGAACCTATTTTCAACAACTGCTTTTATATCTGCTTTTTTCATA
>ERZ779624.113-NODE-113-length-33359-cov-10.724448_pt1 | contig 33359 bp, 32 predicted proteins | sample MGYA00514190_ERZ779624 | MGnify/ENA primary metagenome ERZ779624 (study PRJEB29562, sample SAMEA4376706) | mouse gut metagenome | isolation source: Cecum | study: EMG produced TPA metagenomics assembly of the A DSS colitis mouse model was used to assess the... | reverse complement strand
GCCTCCCCACACATAAGGATTTCCCACAAACTGCAATGCGTACTCCGCAACAGCCACTCCCATTTCGCTTCCCTCGCCCACAGTGTAGGTGGCAGGGGGCTGCGGTGTCTCTGCCGGAGTATTGTTGGAATTTCCGGCGTTACTGTTATTCTGTGCCGCTCTGGCCGCAGCTGCTTCTCTGGCCTTTCTGCGTTCTTCTTCCTCCTTTGCAAGACGCGCCCGCTCTTCTTCCTTGGACTCCGCCTGCACAAATTCACTGCGCAGGATGACATAATCGGTAGATACCCAGCCGGTACCTTCCTCCACGTCCACCTTCACCCAGCCTTCTGTCTCCTCAACCACCAGAAGCTCTTCCCCTTCCGGCACCATTCCGAGAACGGAAGCCTCCGTGGAAGGCTCCTGACGCACAAACAAAGTCTGGGTATCCACAGTGGCGATTCTGGTGCCCACACGCCTGGCGATCTCCACCGCATCTTCTCCGGTCACACAATACTCTCCCTTGACATAACCCGTAACACTCCCGGAAGTAATCTGATACCAGCCGTTTTCCTCAGAGAGAAATGTACCTACGGAATTATTGTAAAGCTTCCCCAGAATCTCCCCTTCCTCGCTGGGAAGATCTCTCACATTCACACAATTGCTCACCTGCGCGATGACCAGGCTCCGGAACAGTTCCTCCTCCGCCTCCTCCGGTGAAACAGTGTTTTCCTCCGATCCGGAATCCTCCGTTCCAATCCACTCAATAATGGACTGAACGGGAATCGCCGTCTTGTCGGAGATTTCCTCCAGGCTGTTCCCTCTTGCCAGCACAAGCCCTACGCCGCCGCTTGGCAGCACGGAAGCCTCTGCGGTAAGACCCAGGCCGGAAAAAGTCACTGCAGCAGCCAGAATGTATGCCGTTTTCCTTATATGCTTGAAATATCTATATTTCATCTCTTCACTCCTATGTAATATTTTACGCACATTTATTACGAATTTGTTACATCTATTAACAAATATATCACGCTCCTTTCGTTTTGTCAACAGCTGGAAAAAATTGTTGAAACCCATGTTTTACCGCATGTTTGCTGACTTTTTCAGTCACACACAAAAAAGAACCGCCAAAATTGACGATTCTTTTTTTCATAAATATTTCGTTAATCTTAAGATTCCCTTTCTCCGCCCTGTCACCGGCTGCAGAAGGCTCCCGCCGCAACCGCGGCATTGGCGCCGTCGGCCACCGCCGTAATAATCTGTCTCACCGGCTTCTTTCTCACGTCTCCCGCCGCATACAGCCCCGGGATATTTGTGGCGCAGTCCTCCCCCGCCAGAACATATCCTGCTTCGTCACATTCCGCCAGTTCCCGCACCAGTTCCGTGCTGGGGCGGATTCCCACGGCCACAAAGATTCCGTCTGCCTGCAGCTCGGAAAGTTCCTCCGTCTTTACATTCCTGACCAGAAGGCTCTCCACACATTCCCCGCCGCGTATTTCCTCCACCGTACAGCTGTACAGGATCTCCACATTTTCCAGCTTCTTCAGTTCCTCCTGCAGCACCCGGGCCCCGCGGAACTCATCCCTTCTGTGAATCAGATATACCTTTTTACAGAATCTCGCAAGATAGATGGCATCCTCCAACGCCACATCCCCACCGCCTGCCACTGCCACCGTCTTCCCCCGGAAGAAAGCGCCGTCACAGGTAGCGCAGTAGGAAACACCCACTCCCGCCAGCTCCTCCTCCCCGGGCACACCCAGATGGGCATGTACCGCGCCGGTGGCCAGAATCACGGTTTTTGCCTCCAGCTCCCCGTCGTCCGTCCCTATCACCTTGACTCCGTCCCTGACCGTAAGGGAACGCACCTGCGCTTCCTGAAAATCTATGCCCAGTTTATCCGCATGTTCCCTGAACTGCATTCCCATGTCAAAACCGTTCATGCCGGGCATTCCCAGATAATTATCCACTTCATAAGTGTTGAGCACCTGGCCTCCGCTCATGGGAGCCTTTTCCAGCACCAGCAGTTCAAGACCCGCCCTCTTTGCATAAATTGCAGCCGACAGCCCTGCGGGACCGGAGCCAATAATAATCAGATCATACATAATCTTTCCGCCTTTCCGATGTCCGTGGTTATTTTCCGCAGCCATCACTGATTTTATGCCGCAAAACCAAAACTCGCCGCAGAGCGTATTCCCGGGCTCTTCGGCACACTCTTTCCTGCCTTAACTTTTCAGGAAATCACTGAATTCCTTCAGCTCTTGCTTCTTTTCTTCCGAAAGCCTGTTAAATTCCAGATTCTGAACAGCGCCTTCCAAAGCATACAAGTGCACCAGACAAACCTTGGGGTATTTTTCCTTCAGCTTTAAGAATGCCTGTTTGGAACCGGCTGCCGTCAGCTTCTCCGGAGAATCAATTCCCACGGACGTCAGCTTTCCCGCCATTTCCCTGCCAATATTCATCATTGAAGTTAATTGCCGCATGATCTTTTCCTTTGAAAAACACCTTTTCTCTGATTTTATCATACCTGTCTGTCCGATTCAAGGCACACCGAAGGAAAATCAGACCGGCAAATCGTCACCCGATCCGCTCTATCAGACTGCTTTCCTGGAAAGGCTTCACAACAAAGGCATCCGCGCCCAGCTGCAATGCCAGACGTACATTGTCTTCCTGGGACATTGCTGACAGCATCACAACCCTGAGCTGCGGCTGCTCCTCCCGTATTACTCTCAATGCATCGATCCCGCTCATAACCGGCATCACAATATCCAGCAGGCAGAGATCCACCGTCTCCTTCCGCAGCACCTCCAGACACTCTCTGCCGTTCTCTGCCTGCAAAACGGTATGTCCGTGATGGGTCAGAATGTCCTCCAGCGTTTTTCTCATAAAGGCAGAATCGTCCACAATCAAAATCCTTCTGCTCTTTCCCGTAGCACCGCCGGGAACAAAATCAAAAATACCGTCCACCTGACTCTGATGTAAAACCGCACCGACTTGTCCGCATGTCAGACCAATGCCGAACAGCTCATCGGCTGTAACCTTCAGCACCTCTGACAGTTCCGGTATCATGGTAATATCGGGAAAAGAAACTCCCACCTCCCATCTGGACACAGCCTGTGGTGTCACGTTTAACAATCCCGCCAGCTCTGCCTGTGTCAGATTTCTTTTCTGACGCCTGTCTTTTATTACCTCTCCAATATTCATAGCCTTACCTCCACTCTTCTTTTTATCCCGGTCCGGTTGTCATTTCTGACAGTTTCAGCTTATCATGCAGATAACGGCTGCGTCAAACAATCCGCACTTGCAGACCAAAAGGCCCGGGCGGCTGCCATCCGGAAAAAGCAGTGGAAAAATCCGTCTGCGGGCGCTATAATTCACTTATGGCATTTTTACAGATCAATTCTATAACAGGGAATACGAGGAAAATGAAAAATGATCTTTCTTGAAACAGCAAGGCTGCGCCTTCGCAATGTGGCGCCGAAGGATACAGCTGTTATGTATGATTACCGAAACAATGAGATTTGCTCCCGCTATCAGCGCGGGCAGGCGAAGGATCAAGACGGAATCGCCGCCCTGATCCGGCGGCGGGGGGAAGATATCCTGTCGGCTGACGCCCCTTTTATGATTGCCGTGGCTCTGAAGGAAACCGATGAAATGGTGGGCGAGATCGTGGCAAAGCCCAGGTATGACACCATCTCTCTGGGTTATACCTTCTCCTGGCGGCACCACCGGAAGGGCTATGCCTTCGAGGCTCTGTCCGCCCTCATCGATCTGCTGCAGGAACGCTGCCCGGAATGGGGCTTCCTCTGCTTTACAGATCCGGAGAATGAAGCCAGCATGGCTCTGCTGCAAAAGCTTGGATATCATGATCTGGGCTATCTCTCCTCCATGGAGTCTCAGGTATTCGGCAAATGGTTCCATCAGGCTGCCCGGGACAAAACAGCACAGGCAGTCATGGCGTACAGCTCTGCGGCAGAACAGGGAACTCACCCGTCAGATCAGGAAAGGAGCATACATGCAGACACACAATAAATCCGCTCTCATCACGGGAGCATCCCGGGGCATCGGCCGTGCCGCCGCAATCGCTTTCGCTCAGGCAGGCTATGACCTGTTTCTCACCTGTCACCGCTCCCTGGACGAGCTGGAGGCGCTGGCACTCACGCTGCAGGAAACCTGCGCCGTCCGCTGTCAGGCCATTCCGGCAGACATGGGCTGCGAGGCGGATGTGGCACAGCTCTTTGAAAAAATCAGCTGTCTCGACGTGCTGGTCAACAATGCCGGAATGGCTCATCTTGGCCTGCTCACGGATATGACCTCAGAGCAGTGGCATCGGGTTCTTTCGGTAAACCTGGACTCCTGCTTTTACACCTGCAGGGCCGCCATCCCTCTGATGCTCTCAAAACACAAGGGTAAAATCATCAATGTTTCCTCCGTCTGGGGTGCGCAGGGAGCCTCCATGGAGGTTGCCTACTCCGCCTCCAAGGGAGGGATGAACGCCTTTACCCGCGCCCTGGCAAAGGAGCTTGCCCCCAGCAACATTCAGGTAAACGCCGTTGCCTGCGGCGTCATCGACACCTCTATGAACGCCTGCCTGTCGGCGGAGGAACTGGAGTCGCTGCGGCAGGAAATCCCGGCAGACCGGCTGGGAACGCCGGAGGAGGCGGCGCAGCTCATCCTGCAGCTTGCCAATGCCCCGTCTTATCTGACCGGTCAGATAATAACGATGGACGGCGGATGGTACTGAGTACCTCCGCCGTCCTTTTTCGTCCCCACAGGAAAAATCTCTTATGAAAGCTTCTCTTCTTCCATGATTGCCCGCACATCCGTGTCAGGCACAAGAGAGTCTACGATTCTCTGCATTTCATCCTTACTTTTCGCATCCTTGCACCGCAGAAGCAATTGCTCCTTCTCCGCCTCGGTCAGCGCCGCGTAGCCCTTCATGGCCGGTTCATTGGCCGCAAGGGCAAATCCCAAGCCAATAGGCATCTCCTGCTGCCCCATACCGGCTCCGGTTATTCCGTTTGCTCCGTTTATATCCATTTCGGCTCCTATCCGCCTGCAAAAGCAGGCATCCAATCAGGGGCTGAATCACGATCCACCCCTCACACTTGCAGTCCGGCGCAGCCTCATTCTGTGCCGGACTGCCGCCGACACACTCAGTGTGCCCGGGATGCCAGGAACTATACATGGCATATCTTCAACTCTGCAATATGCCTGTGACAGTTTTGCTTTCAGATTTCCTTCATCATGCGCGTAGACATCAGACAGGTTTCTCCGTTGGTAAAATAGATGATTCTGTTTTTAGCGTCTATTTCCCTTATGTTCGTTTTGTTTACCAGAAATGACCGATGACAGCGCACGAAATGATCGTCCAGGGCGCCTGTCAGTTCCTTCATGGTACTGGTAAATTCTATTTGACGGTCTTTGGCATGGAGAATGACTTTATGAATGTTGCCCGAGGTTTCAAAAAAGAAAATATCTTCATAATCCACGCTGATTTTTCGCCCGCCGGCTTCGATTGTATAGACCTTATGGGTCTTGTTGGTCTGGAGTGTGTAGCGTTCCATGGCATTTAACAGGCATTCTCTGATTTTCACTTTTGCCTCGGCCGGGTTGTCTTTTATGACAAAGTCCATCGCCTCCACCCGATACTGAAAGGTCATATAGCTTAGTTCGGAATGTGCGGTAATGAATATGATGAAACCACGAGGGTCATACAATCTGATCTGCTGTGCCAGTTTCATCCCGTTCATGCTGCTGCCCAAGTCAATGTCAAGGAAATAAATGCCGGTTTCCTGACTGGTCTTGACCTGCTCCAGCAGCGTATAAGGATCGCCTGCCTCCAGGACAAGCCGCATATCCAGTTCCTCTATCAGCACGGTATTTTGAATGGTCTGCACGATTGACCGCCGCTGCGCGTCATCATCCTCGCACACAAAAATATTCAGCATATTAGTCCTCCTACCGGAGCGCTCCCCTGCCAGGGTTTTTGAACGCCTCACTCTGCGCAAATACCCCAGCCGAAGATCCGATTCTGCTCTCCGGCTCAAATGTATGGCTCCGCGGCCATATCACTTCTATCTGACGGCAAGCTCCATATGCTGCATGAAGCAGCCGCACTGCATGGTTGTTTCCAGCAGCACATTGTCATAGGAACCAATAATTTTCTGAGCGTTGGAAAGCCCTATTCCCTGATGTCCTGTCTTTGTGCTGAAGCCTTTTTGCTTCAGCTTGTGCAGCACCACGCCGTTATCCCGAAAGCGATTGCTTATAATAATTGACACACCGTTCTGATTCTGCAGAATATTTAACCCTATTTGCGGCTGTTCCGTCTCCAGTGCGGCCTCGATGGCATTATCCAAAAAGATCCCCAATATTCTGGCAAGATCAACGGTATCCATCAGTAAACTGTTCACTTTGTCGGGAATGTCAATGGTGACATCAATCCCTGACTCATGGGCGTAAATCATTTTTGCGGAAAGCAGGCTTTTAATTTCCAGTACGCCGATGTTGCCAAGTTGATTCAGCTTGAAATCACCCTGGTCAATCAAATTCTTTGTGGGAAAAATTTTGGTTTCAAAAAATTTCCTTAGTTCGTCCACATCGCGATTTTCAATATAGCCGGACAGCGAGAGCAAGATATTGACATAATCATGCTTAAAGGAGCGCAGACCGTTATACATGACTTCCAGATTGTGTGTGTAGTCCTGCAAATCCCGTAAGGCCTTCTGCTTTGCCTCTGCCTGTATCTGTTCCAGCCAGGAGCGGCGCATGGCCAGAAACAAAAAAAGCAGAACAAGCAGATACCCCGAAACATGTAAGACATTATTATAGATCATTCTGCCCACAGAACCGTTTTCTCCCGGAATGAGATTATCAAACAGAAAAATGGTTGTCAGGAGCAGTAACCCGGCATCCGCCAAATACCAGGTCTGGGGAAAACGTAAAATACCTTTGCCTGACAGCAGTAGCTTTTTAATCCCCTTGCCGCAAAACAACGTAAAAACATAAAACAGCAAAATGCGAAGTACTCCCACACCTACTGAAAAAAACGGCAGCTTTGACAAAGTCATGGGAAACAGCATATCCAAAAGGAATTTTACAAAATCGTCTGTCACGGCAGCAAGCACAAAGCCAATCATGCTCATACAGACATTCTGGGCAGCCGTTTCCCGGCAATAAACCAATCCAAAAATACAAGCTGCCGCCAGGATACCAAACAGCCCGTAGGGGATACAGGCCAGGAGCGTTACAGGCATTCCTGCCGCCAACAGCAGTATGTAAAGCGCCAGAAACGCTTTCAGGCCCATGTGCCTGGGCCACACGTTGCGAATGGCAAGGGAAAGCACAAAAAAAGACAGCAGCATTCCGGTATATTGCATCATGCAGTCCCTCCTTTTTAAATTTACTTTTCGCAATTTCCTGATTACTTTTCTGATTATACGATATTTGTTTTCCCGTATCAAGCGCCGCCCTGCGAAAATGACGAATAACTGCGTGCTTTATCGTCAAAAAAAAGCACTTACTTACGGAAGAAAGTCTTTTATGACTTTTTTGAAAAAACTGTCGTTTTCTCTGATATATTCTATGTTGTAAGAAATATTTACCTGTTTTGGAAGGAGATAAGATTATGAAGCATTTTTTAAAAGGGATTGCCGCAGCTGCAATCGTATTGATTATTTCTCTGGTAATCCATGTGTTCTGCAACATGAATGAAATTAATCTGAACACGCCACTGACAGCCATCGCGTCAGCAGGTCTTAGTATCGCAATTTATCACATATTGATCCGGAATGAAAAAAAATAGAACACAGAAGGCCACGGAAAGCCCCTGAATCAAAAAAAGTAAAACGCAGCGCGGATGAACCTGCGAGATAACGGTTCGTCTACGCTGCGTTTTTTCATGAGATCATCAGCCCCTCTTTACGCCTTTTTCCGCCTCCTCCAGGCTCCCATAGCCGTACATTTCCACGCTGTTGCGCATTATATCATGGGCTGGGTTTCCGCCCTCTCTGGCGTAGGTCACAATATACCTGCCGTAAAGCTCCAGCATCTTATCGGAGTATGTGCCAAGCTCTCCCCGCAGATAGGTCTCATAGGAGGTGTTGAAGGCCGTGTCCTCCCGGGTGTGAATGTTTCTGGCATTGCCCGCAAGCGCAGGATACTGCGCCGCAAAATCCTCCATCCACTTTACCTGCAGCCCACAGATCTCCTCAATGATTCTGCGCTTTTCCTCCGTCAGTTGGGGAAAACGCCCCTTCATTTCCTCATACCGCTCCGGCGCTGTACTCTCCATCATTCGCCCGTATTTTTCCTCAATCAGGTTATGCCCTCTCTCGTACTCCCGATGGAAATCATAGAGATACTGTAAAAGCATACTCCTGTTCCAGGTCAGATACTGACTTTTTCTCATGATGGAAAAGGTATCCCAATCGTTCTGGCAGCTGGCTCTGCCGCCCTCGTTCTGAACCTTGTCGAAAGCCTCAAACTCCAGCGACGCAATCTCCTGCGCCAGCTCCCTGTCGCTTTTTCCCGCCAGGGACGCCTTATACAGCAGTTCCTGGCTGTGGGCATCCAGATAAGGATCAACGTCGCTGATCAGATCCAGTCCATAGAGCTCCCTGGCAAAAAACCTCCCCAAAGCCTCCAGTTCCCCCGAGATTCCGGAGACATCCGGCTCCGATGCAGCCAGTCCCCTCTCCGCCCGCTCCAGATAGCCAAGCACCCTGCGGCCAACCCCGGACTCCTGCAACGTTCTGACAAGCCATTTGTCGTGGGGCGGGTACTTCCCCTCCATGTATAGCTGCAGCCGCATGGCCGCCTTCATACCGTCCCAAACCATCATCCGGGCCGTCAGCCTGTCCCCCCGTCCAAGCATCCGGGGAAAATTATACTGGGCAGCCTGGGAATAACCTGCCGCAGCCTCCGCCAGCTTCAGATAGCGTATCTCCTCCGGATACCCCGCCAGCAGTCTGTTCCGAAAGGAAGTAAAGATTCCCTCGTCGTCCCGAAAGACCTGACCGTTTACCGCTGCCGCCAGGGAAGCGTCGCTGACAGAACGCCAGTCTATCTCCTCATAGGTTCCTGCGCCCAGAAGGCTCTCAAAAAAAGCAGAAATGCGTATGACGCCTCTTCTGTTTCTGCCGTTTACCCTGGGTGCCCGCCGGTAGCCTCCGAACTCCTCCGGCAAAGCCTCGTACGCCTGCTGCAGTGCCTGGCCGATCTGCTCGTAGGTCTCGTCCGTCACCCAGAGGCAAAAATCCGGCCCCCAGTCATGATCCCGGGAGGCTTCGTCGTCATAACCGAAGCAGTCGGATCCCCTGCCTGCCAGTCCAACCGCAATGCGGCTCTCGTACGCGCCGAACCTTTCCCGAATCATGGGGGCTCCCCATTCTTCATAATAAGCCCTTGCCAGGGACAAACCCACGCCGGTTCCCTTCCCCTGCGCCCTGCGGCACAGCTCCAGGTTTTCCTGCAGGCGTCGATATGCCTGATTCCTGCCTACACTCTGTTCCAGAAGCTCCATGGCCTGCAGGTAGCAGTCCTGTGCCTCCCCGTATTCCTGTCTCCGGAAATGCCAGGCTCCCCTGGCGGACAATGCCGCGCCCAGATGACTGTCCCTGACACCGATCTGCGAAAAAGTATCCATGGATTTCTGTGCATACTCTCCCGCCTCCTCCATCTGCTGCAGCTGCACACAGGTAGCCGCCAGATTGGCATAGGTGACACCCAGCTCATAGGCTGCATCGCTGTTCTTCACAATCTCCAGCGCCTTCAGCTGACACTCCTTTGCCTCCTCATACCTTCCCATCTCCTGACAGAGCAGGCTGATGTTGTTCTGCAGCCCGGCTGTAAGCATGCTGTCCTTTGAAAGCTGCTGCCGGTAGATCTCCTGTACCAGAAGGTACTTCTCCATGGAATCCTCCAGCCGTCCTCCGGCCCGGTAGGCGTTGGCCACATTCAGAAGCGTGGTGGCATAGGGAATCGTTCCCTTCAGGCCCATGTTCTCCGCCTGCGCCACTGCCCTGTCCGCAATCAGCCAGGCCTTCTCAAACCGCCCGGCCTCACGGTAATAGCCCAAAAGCTCGTTCAGCAGCTGAAGCAGGCTGTTATCGTCCTGCTCCTCCATTGCCCGGACGATGCTCTCCCGCATGAGCTTTTCCGCCTCCTGGCCTCTGTTTTCCTCAAAGAAAGCGTCCACCTGTGACAAAATCATTTCAATATTCAAAATCACACCCCCTGTTTCAATCCTGCCTCTGCCCCATACTCCGCCGGCACACGGACCGCTCCCCTCCGGGCCTCGGCCGCCAGGACAGACCCGCTGCAATCCGATCAATCCAGCACAAGCTCCACGGGACAATGATCGGAGCCCGGAATCTCTGCATGAATGGCTGCTCCCTTCATCCGCTCCTTCAGACTCTCCGACACCAGAAAATAGTCAATACGCCACCCTGCGTTCTTCTCCCTGGCGTGAAACTGATAGGACCACCAGCTGTAAGCCCCCTCCTGATCGGGATAAAACCAGCGGTAGCTGTCCGTAAAGCCGCTCTCCAGCAGCTTTGTCATTTTTCCCCGCTCCTGATCCGTAAAACCGGCATTATTGCGGTTGGTCCTGGGATTTTTCAAATCGATCTCCTGATGCGCCACATTCAGATCCCCGCAGACAATCACTCCCCTGTCCTTTGCCAGCCTGTTCAAATATGCCCTGAAATCGTCCTCCCACCGCATACGATACTCCAGTCGGGTCAACTCCCTCTGGGAATTTGGCGTGTATACCGTAACCAGATAAAAGTCCGGATAAGTCAGGGTAATAACCCGTCCCTCGTGATCGTGTTCCTCAATACCAATGCCATAAGTGACGGCTTCCGGCTCCAGCCTGGCAAAAACAACCGTGCCGGAATACCCTTTTTTCTCCGCATAATTCCAGTACTGAAAATACCCCGGCAGCTCCAGGCTGATCTGCCCCGCCTGAAGCTTGGTCTCCTGCAGGCAGAAGAAATCCGCATCCAGCTTGTTAAAATCCTCCATAAAGTTCTTTCCCATAACTGCCCGCAATCCGTTTACATTCCAGGAAATCAGTTTCATCTGTCCTATCCTCCCGCCCGCTTTGGCGGGCATCCTTCCATTCTTTCTGCTCTTTCCTTATACCGATTCTATTCTAGCATACCGTTTCCTCTCCTGTAAACCTTCCGCCCGCAAAAAACAAGACCGCCCGGAACCGGATTGCCTATCACAAAAAGGAGCTGTAAAAAGTTCCCCTCTATGTCAGGAGATTTTTTACAGCCCCAAATCAAATAATCCGTATTTTACACAGAAGCCCTCAACTGTCGGAAGCCTTTCTCTGAGTTTGGCAGTTCCTGCGAATGGTGATCAGACGGAAAACGTCACAATACAGGCCGCCTTCCTCCTCCAGGTCAATCATAAGCCACCTTTGTCCGTTTCCCTCCCTGGTCTGCTTATAGATATCCTGCAGCTGGGGCGTGCATTCCTCCAAAACCGCCTCAACGGCCTCCTTTTCCTTCTGCCCCACCACAATCATAACCGTAAAATACAGTTCTCTGGGGTAAATGGTACACAAGGTTTTTCCCGCCTTCCTGTACTTGATATTCCATCCTTTTTCCCAACTGCAGGAACTGAATTCCAGCTTTTCACTGCACTGATATCTGCTCCCTATCTCCGAGCAAAACTTCCTAAAAGCAGGGTTCCCCACATACTGTCCGATTTCCTCCAGAGAGGGACAGATACTCTTATCCTGCAGATCAATCATAAATAGCCTCCTCCAGCCCATGGGGCACCGGAATTCCCGCTCCGGACATCCGGTCAAACTGCCGGAAAATATTCGTTCCCGGACAGGCGCTCTGTATCAAAGCCAAAAATGATTGCCAGAGCCGCCGCCTCCAGACACCAGTAGCCATAGTACACATCATTTGCACTCTCCAGCGTGCCATGCCATGCACAGTCCCCGCACTTGTCATACCAGGTTTCCATCCAGGAAAGCAGCGCCTTCTCTCCCGCTTCTTTGGTTTCGGCCTCCAGAACGGCGTCAAGCGCTCCATAGACTTCCGGAAAACGGTACTCTCCCTGCCAGACGGCATGGCCCCTCTCCAGATAGGATCGCAGGCCCCCCAGAAGCTTATCCATGGTAAACACCGATTCAAACAGGCCCGCTACCGGTTTCATTGCCGAGATGCTGCCCAGCATCACGGAAAAGCAGGAAAGCGCAAGGGCATCCCCATAGGACAGGGAATTGATTCTGCAGGCCGCCTCGCAGGCCGCCTCATACAGCTCCTTCAGTTCCTCACGGTCTGCTCCCGCCGAAAAGGAGGCCATCAGCAGATTCATGCGGTAGAGAAATATACTGTTCCACACGCGGGCCGCCTGCTCTCTGTCCGTACAGGCCTTCACCTTCTCCAGCTTTTTTTCCAGACGTCTCTTCTCGCAGGCAATATATGCTTCAAAATAAGCGGCTGTCTTTCGTCTGTCACGCATCTCACCCATAGTTTGCCCCTCCATATTCACCCTCATCCGTTAAAACCTCCACCCGCTCTCCGTCGCGGTACATTTCCACCGTGACCTCGTCGCCGTCCTTCTCTCCATTCTTATCCACATGGTAGATTTTGCTGCAGGCGGTTCCCGGATCGAAGTGATAAACCTCTGTGGAGACACTGTTCGGATCGTTTTCGTATGCCTCTCTGATCTCGTCCGCCTTTTCCTTCCCCACCGCGTCGTCCAGACGCTTATTGATCCACTCCTGCGACATCTGGGTTCCGTCCTGGCTGTCTCCCAGCCTGGCCTGCCCGTACTTGGCATCCGCTATGATATATTTCCCGTCCTTTTCGTAGACGCCGTCAATGCCGTGATGCCCCTTGTCCTCCAGGGAAGTGACTCTGGGCGAATGCAGCGGCTTGTAGCCCTGGCTGATGTAATACTGATCCATCATCATCTCGCAGAGGTTGCCCTTTTCTTCCCTGGTCAGTTCCTCTCCTCTTTCCAGCCGCTGAAGGGCGTCCTTAATGGCTTCCCGCTGTTTTTGGTTGATCTCATCCTCCGTAAGCTCTTTCTTCTCCTGGCCTTCCGACTCCGGCCGGGACTTCTCCCCAGACCCATCCTCTTCCTTCCGCTCAGAGCCTTCCTTCTGCTCAGTGCTTTCCTTCTGCTCCGCCGAAGACGCCTCTCCCGGCACTGCTCCCTTCTTCCACTCAGCCCCGGGCACCTCCATGGGCTGCAGGCCTTCCTTAAGCTGCGCCGAAGACACCTCCTTCGGCACTGCTCCTCTTTTCCACTCAGCCCCGGGCACCTCCATAGGCTGCAGGCCTTCCTTAAGCTGCGCCGAAGACGCCTCCTTCGGCACTGCTCCCTCCTTCCATCCCTCGGGGGATCTCTGGCCGCCCGCAATCTCCTGCGCAAGCGACCGATTCAGGTCAGCCACAGAAATGGATTCCAGGGAAACAGACTTTGACAATTCCTTCAGGGGACACTCGGCCCCGCCTGCCTCCATACATTTGAAAAACGCGTTCATACGAGACCTCCCCTCTTTATCACGCTTTCACGCCATCCCGCATATATCCTGAGATTATCCTCATTTCCGGAAGCGAACTCCCTCATGAGGCACTGGCTGATAGCCAGACAGATCTCGTCGGAGACACCGTCCACCCGATCCCTGATCAGCCGGTCCAGACTCCCGCTCAGCTCATAAAAGTCCCCTGCCTCCCTGACAAGTCTGTCTACCCGGTTTTTTGTTCCCAGAAGCTCTCCCACCAGCCCGGACAGCTGGTCAAACCGGACATCCTCCCAGATTTTCAGCCTTCCGGACTTTTTGTATTCCGCCAGCAGGCGCAGGATGCCGATCTTGTTTTTGGTGGAAAGCTCCACAGTCGGAAGAACATCCTCCAACCGCTGAATATCCACCTCCACCGCCTCATTCACTCTGCCTTTTAACAGCAGCCGCAGCAGTTCCCCTTCAAACCATCCTGACTCGTCCCTGTCCTGCCGCTCCTGCACCCGGGCCTGATAAGGCCTCTCTTCTCCCGCGAAACGACCGATCTTGCAGAGCACCGGCTCCAGCCAGTCATTCTGGTACACCACAGCCACTCCTCTGGGCAGCTTGGCGATCTCGTCCAGCTGTTCCGCCTTCAGCGCAGCCGCCCTTCCCGCAAGCCGTCTGTCCGCCTCGTCGGGAAGACGCATGATGATCTTTGTATTTGTGTTGCGGATGGCGGAGATATCCACCGCACTCGGAGACTGATCCGCAATGATAAAGCCCTCGCCGTAGGTTCTCATCTCCGCGATGGCATTAGAGAGCATTTCCACGGATTTTCCGGCCACATTGGCCCCCTCGGCGCCGCCCTCACCGGGGGAGGTGCGCTTTAAAATATTGTGGGCCTCCTCCAGAACCGTCACATGGCGCAGCGGCACGTTCATTCCCTCCGCCCCCGTCATTCTATGCTCATTCAGCCGCATGACCAGAATCCCCATAATCAGCGACTTTGTCTCCAGGGAACCGATACGGCTCAGATCCACAATCACGTTTCGGTCAAACAGCACCCGGTTATCCACCTCGTCCGTGGAAAAAATCTGCCCGTTCAGGCCGTTTGCCAGAGAACGGATCCTGGTCTCCAGAGATCCCTTGTAATTGCTCTTGACCTCCTGGTCGTAAGCCGAGTTATCAACCACATCCACCAGCTCCGTGAGCAGGTCCCGGAAGGTGGGAAACAAATCCTCGTCATAATCGTTCTCCGAAGTCTGCAGATCCCAGCCGCACACCTCATAGGACTGAAGCACCGCCTCCTTCAGCACGGCAGGCATGGCCGCATACATGGGCCAGCACACGTTAAAAATCTCAATCAGCCGGTCAACGTGCTCCAGAACGTGAACACCCTTCGGAAACCGAAAGGGATTGATCCGCAAAAGCTCCGTGTAATCCGGGTTTGTGCCGAACACGGACACGTTGGCATCATGCCCGAAAACATTCTTATACTCTCCCTTCGCCGGCTCCACCACAAGGAAATTTACCCCCACCGTATCAAGCTGGCGAAGCATCTCATAAACCGTATTACTTTTTCCCGAACCGGTGGATCCCGTCACAAAGGTGTGCATAGAAAGACTGCTCCGGTCCAGTCTGACATAGTTTGCGCATTCGCTCCCCATGTGGAACACATGACCCAGATTGACGGTTGCCTGCGTCTCCCTGCGGCTGTAGCTTACCACTTCTTTGCCGAAATCCGCGTGCTCGATGACGGGCAGTCCGCAGACCGATTTTCTGGGAAGCCCCATATGTATGGCCAGCTCATTGCCGCTGACCAGCGAACAGGGAGTCACCGGAATCTCCCCTGCGCTGCTCTGATAGGAAAAGACAGGATGGATCAGGTTCAGCGCATACTCGGCAAGCAGCTGCACCTGCTTCTTTTCAAAGCTGCGCCAGGAGTTGACCGCACAGACCTCCACACCGGAATTTTCCCCCCGCATCAGCGCCTTGTAGGTGGACGCCGCAATCTCTGCGGTGTGAGAACGCTCTGACATAAAATAGGCCGAGCACTCCCACATTCCAAGACTCTCAAACTCCTGCAGGCGCTTCAGCTGCAGATCAATGCGCTCCAGCATATTGGAGATGGTCTTGTTCTCCATGTTAAGCGTCAGGTTCTGTCCTGTTCCCCGGCTCACGCCCTTCGTCTCCGTCTCCGTCCTGGTCTCCGTCTCCGAACGGGTATCCGAGCTGCCGGAGGTATCCGACTGAGTGCGGGAATGACTCTCCCCGGTAGTCGTGCCGCTGGTGATGGAATCCTTGGTCATCTCACCCAGCACCCCAAGCCCTTTGGAGATCACCGCACTGCCTCCAAGGGCAAGCAGACTGCCCACGCCCGGAAGCGCAATGCTCAGCGCCGTCCCCACAATGCCGGCGGCAACGCTGAGTCCCCCCACCACCTTGCTGGCCGTACCCGGCCTGGTGGTAGACTCACTGAACGAGCTGCTTTTTGTGTCGGAGGTTCCCTCCGTATGAGATCGGCTCTCGGTGTGGGACGTGCCCTTCGCCCTGGCCATGGAAAGAGCCCTGGAAAGGTTTTCAGAAGCATTTACAGAGTAGGACACCTGGCTTTTTGCAAAAGGCGCAAGCTGGGAATAAATCTCCTCATAGCTGTGCCTGATCTCATCCAGCTGTCTCTGAGTGGTGGCGTTTGCCAGAATCACCGCCGTATACCGCTCCCCCTGCATGGCATAAGCAAGCTTTTCCAGCCCCTGCAAAAAAGAACTGTTCTCCCTGTTTTCACTGTCCTTGCTGTTGGCCACACAGGAAACAAGCGAAATATTATTCACTTTTTTATCCAGAAGCCGATGCATCTCCTCATCCAGATAGTCCTGGGTCTTAATGCCTGGGAACTGCCCAACCATGGCATTCTTCAGCGTATCCTTCAGCGTGTTCGGGGTCAGCTCCGGATCCGCGGCCCGGATGCCCATATAGAAATCCGTCTTCTCCCCGTCGGAATCAATGAGAATGAACACGGCACAGTTGGCGGTGGAAAGTGCGTTGAAGACGCTGGCAAATTTGTAGGTAGCAAACTCATCCTTCTCGTAAACCATCTCCGTGATCTTAAAAAGACGCACATTTTCCGAAAGATTTGACGCCTTCACCTTTTCGTCCAGCGGAATAATGGAAAACTCGCGCAGGCGCTGCACATAATTCTTCAGCACAATGTCGTCCACCACCTGAAGAGCCGAATGAAACCGTTTATCCAATAGATTATACTGCGGAATCGAGGGAGCGGAACCCTCCTGTTTTACAATATCCCCCATGTCAACCCCCTCCTTTTGTCAATCCGAATTACACATCCTTATTTCCGTCCCCGGCAAAAGCCTACTTGCCCTTTACGATGATGACGCCTCCCACTGCAACAGCTGCCACACCGGCCACCGCCACAACGGGATGAGATGTGATCAGTCCCACCACCGCTGCTACCGTTCCGCAGGCCGCAACGCCCACACCCGCCGCGACTGCGACGTTATTCTCCGGCTTATGCTGCTCTATAAATTCCTCCTGATCCGCCTCTTCCGCCTTCTGCGCGTAAATGTTCCGAACCAGCTTTTTTAGAAAAGCGACCCGCTCTTTTGAAAAGTTGCCCACTACAGCAACCATCTGGCGGTCCAGCAGTTCCTCGTTCCATCGGGTGACATCGCTGGGAAACTCCTCCCCGTCATGGTCGTCGTAAAGATCGCTCATTCTGCTCTCCGCATAAGCCAGACGCTCCTCAAACTGCTTCAGGGTCAGATCCACCAGCATACTGTCCTTGAGCATAATCCTGGTCATTATATTGTCATGAGAATCTACTGCATTGATAAAATCCGAACTGAGTGCCATTTGATCGTTTCCTCCTTATATATCAAGAATCTCCTGGATCCTTGTCTCAATATTTTCCAGCCACCCAAGACGGTCTCTGGTCTGTTTCAGAATCGCATCCACATTCATTTCGTCCGAGGCACAGGTCTCCAGCTCCCTCAGCTTTCCGGCAAGCAGCTCGTCAAGCTCCTCAAACTTTTGGCGGAAGGAAGCCTTGATGCCTGATGCCTGCTCCTTCGCATAATTCACCGCGCTCTTCTGATTGGTGAAAAGTTCCTTCTGGAAGGGGGCAAAAAACTTGTCCGCCAACGTCCCAGCGTCAATATATTCCTGATTTTCATAATCGTCCACCTCGATATAACGCGGCTTCCAGAACTTGAAAAACCCAAAAAAGCCTTCTCTTTCCGGATTCTTTACGGAATGGCTGCCTACCTTCACGCGCTGCTTTTTGGTAGCGGTGCTGATCAGAGCCGCCATGTTGATATCCGGCAGCTCTCCGTCCATCAACTCAAAAGCATTGATCTGAACTGTTCCCACCGCCAGCTCGTCCGACAGCTCCGCCAGCCTCTTCCGGTACTGTTCCAACAGATCCTGTGCGTTCTTCTGCACATGCTGGGTAATCAGCTCCTCCAGCTGCACCTGGACGTTGGCCTGCAGATCCTCCGCAAACTTCCCGAAGGTGCGGATCATGTCCTCGGCCTCCGCCTTCTTCCACTTCTTCCCCTTGGTGCCGCTGATCTGTCCGGAAATTCTTTTCTGAGCGGAAGTAATAACGTCGGTGGATATCTTGTTGATCTCGCTGTCATAGGAAATCTTATCGATCTCGTTTTTAAACTTTTTCGCCTCTTCCCCGCTCTTCAGCTTTGTACGAATATCTCCGATCTGAGTAAGAATCTCTTCCTTTTTGCTCTGGTTGGAGGCAATCTCCTGCCTTGTTTTTTCAAAGGAGCTTGCACTTTCCAGCTTTTTGGAAAAGGTATCCACAATGTTTTTGATCTTGGCAGTCTTGGCATACTTGAGCACATACATCCGGATGGCCGCCTCGATGGGAATGATCCCCGAGTGAATCAGCGCAAGCTGCTTCATGCCGTCGGACCGCTCCTGGCTGCTCTCGCTCTCCAGCATAGCCTCCGCCTCGGCCGTCTGACTTGCGATCTCCGCCCTGACGCTGGGTGTCAGCGGAGCGTACTGCTCCAGATGAAGCTCTCCATTTTTATTGATCTTCTTCACCTTGCTGATAACTCCCGCCACCTCCGGATCCAGCTCGTCCAGCTCCTCCTCCGTGTAGCCCACCACCTTCATCTCCCTGAGCACCGTGCGGATATCCAGGGCGGTGAGGGCAGAAGCCGGATAAATGTTGGGGTTGTGGATCCCCTTGTCCTCCAGATATTTCCGAACCTTATCAATGGCAGCCGTCACGCTGTCCTCGCCCTTCTTGAAATCATCCAGCTTGTTCACCACAAAAAGGAAACGGTCTCTGGACTGCTTGCCGCCCACCTTCATACTGTCCGCCACATGACTCAGCAGGTTATTGTCATCGTTGACGGCAAGCTGAGTCGCGTTCAAAATATAGAGCACCAGCGTCTTGGAGGATTCCGACAGCATCCGATAAGTGGCCGCCTTGTGCTCCGGATCCCTGGAATTGTTGGGTCCGGGCGTATCCACCAACACCAATGACACATCCTCGGAGCTGACAAAAGGAATGTCTCCCTCCGCCTTGATGGTGGAGACAGCGCTGTCTGCGTTCAGGGCCTCCATGGAAGACAATGTCAGCTCCGGCACCGCCATAATCAGATTGCCGCCCTGGTCATAAGCCTCTGCATGGAAGATTGTTGCGTCACTGTCCTTCAGCTCCGTGATGGTAGCAGTACAGGCCTCCTGTTTCGCCGGCATCAGCTTCTGGCGAAGCAGCGCATTGATCAGCGTGGACTTTCCGGCGCTCATGGTAGCGATAACGTTCACGGGAAAATCACTGGTCTGGGCGTTTCGGAAGGCTCTCACCATATCCGGCGCCTTCAGCTCCTCAAAGGGACCGTTCTGAATTTCCTCAAAAATCTCCTCGATGGACTTCTCCTTATCCTTCACTTCCTTGGCAGGTATATATTCACATGTGATCTCAAAGCCGTTTTCCCTGGCGTCGGCAATCACGGACTGAAAGTCCTCGTAATCCAGTATCGTCCCCTGGAAGGTAATATGGAAGCTTTTTGTGTTGCACTCTTCCAGAAGGCTTTCCGGAAGCTCATCAATCCACTCCTGCAGCCTGCGATCCTCCATATTTAACATGCTGCTCTTTTTGACAGGCTTCCCGTCGATGGTGACTGTGGTCTCCACCTTATACGGATTGTACTTGATAAAAATTTCCCTCATGTCCCTCATCCCTCTTTTCTCTTCATCAGCAGGTATTCAAACGGCAGAATGCCGCATCTGCACAACAGCTGCAGGTATTTGATCCGCTCCGGATCCTTCTGCGCTTCGATCAGCGTTCTGCACCGCTCCAGCACCTCCTCTGGATAATACACCGAAAGATCGTAGGTCTCCTTCCGGAACAGACGCCGCAGATTGTCAAGCTCCTCCTGCTCATCCTCATCCAGATCGCCGTCGTACATTGCTCGCTTGGCCAGATATCCCGTATAGGCCGAGACCGGACATACCATGGCATCCTCAAACCCGAACTTTCTCACATCCTCCCGAATTTTCTCCAGAGAATCCGGGATACAGTCCTGGCCGGTGCGAAAGCTATCAAGCTTATTGACCGCAAAAAACATGGGCACCTTTACCGTCTCCGCCAGCCTGGCCATATAGGCGTGCTCATCATCCGTGGCAATGCTGCCGTCCGCGTTGACCACATAGACCAGCCTGTCAAAATTTCCCGCCCCGATGGCAGCGTCCGTGATCTCCCTGTGCGTCCGGTCCAACGCCGAATTAACTCCCGGGGTATCCAGCAGACACAGAGGAACCGGCCGCCCCAGAGGCAGACGGAAATAAGTGCTCACCGTAATCTCCGGGCTTTGGTTGCCCTCGTCGTCTGTCATCAGGGTCAAATAATCCGCATCCAGATTCAGAATATTGTCATCCTCCGCGGAAAAGCCGTCCTCCCAGGGCTTGTTCCAGATGTAATGCAGCTTTGCCGTACAGGCCATGCTCTGGGATCTGTTCACCTTCTTTCCCACAATTGCGTTGATCAGGGTCGATTTCCCCGCGCTCATATTGGCGGTGAACACAATCCGCTGCGCCGGCTGACGGAAATAATTTCTGTTCCTGCGCCAGATATCAATCATCTTCTCTACACTGTAAAATTTCACACCATTGTCACATAGATAAAGACGCTCCAGAAGCTGCCGCTGCTTTTTTCGATACTTCCGGCCAAGCCCCGTTCTCCTCTCCAGCTCCTCCAGCAGCGCCAAGGCCTTTTCCTTATCCTGAAAAGCGCTTATCAGCCAGATATCCATGTACAGTGCATACCTGTATTTAAAAAGCCCGGTAATCTCCGGAACCGGCGTCGGCTCATATGTCTCGTCGCCAAGAATGATCTCCTGATACAGCGCAAACAAAGAATCGGAAAAACGGCTTACGCCGGGCCTGATATAATAGGCCAGAAAATTGATATACTTTTCCCTCTTTGCCCTGTTTTTCTCCTTTGTGATGGGGTGGCTTCGCAGCCACAATCCCATGCTGATCTCCCTTGTCTGCATATCCGCAGTCTCCCCCTCGTTGTTTTTTCACACAGCTGTCTGGTCTGATGTAAAACGTTTTTTCCGGACACTCTCCCCTCGGGTCACATGACAGCTTTGCACAATCTGCTCTGAAGCAATCAGCCGCCTACCGTATTCCGGCGTCGCCCTCATTGCCTTCCTCCCGGTCTCCCACGGTGTAGCCCTTCAGCGTCTGCTCCAGCTCCTCTCTCATCTCCGCTGCAAATCCTGCAGGCTCCAGCACTTTCACCCAACGGCCCTGTCCCAGAAGCCACATGCGAATTCCATCCCCGTACACCTCGGCTTCCACAATATAGCTTCCGCCGGTGCGCTCCAGAATCCTGGCCGTGGGAAGCTTATCCAGCACCGCCTGAACGGAGGGACCGGAAAACTCAAACCGGATGACCTGCAGCCTGCCCGGCCACATGTACAGACTGCGCCGCCGCAGCTCACCCTCGTCAAAGGACGGCGTGTTCTGCGCTGCGGCCCCGGTTCTGTGAACCGTAATGTGACGTATACGGTCAACCCGAAAGTAGATCGGTTTTTCCGGATCCCCCTGGGTCAGAAACCCGATGAGATAGAAATAGTGATCGGCAAACATCACCGACGCCGGCCTGAGCCTGTGAGTGACGCAGGCACGGTCCATGCGGTAATACTCCACAGAAATCTCTCTGCGCTCCCGGATGCAATGAGCCAGCTGCCAGAGATTGTCCTGCACACTCTCACAATCATGCTTTACCTCAGAAAAGCATCTGACTTCATTCCTTACCAGCGTCTCCAGAAGCGTCCGATCCTCCGCCGACGTAAACCGCTTCAGCTTCCCCACCAGCTGCAGGGTCTCCATCTTGGAAAAGGCCCTTGCTCCGATCAGCACCTCCACCAGCGAAAACAACTCTCTGCTGCTCAGAAAATCCTCCATGCTCAAATAATAGCATTTTCTCTGATGGGAATATACCAGCTCCACATTTCCCGCCAGCTCCCGCTGATCCGAAAAAAAAGCCTTGATATCGTTGATGTCCCGGGTTATGCTCTTTGCGGATGTTCCATACTCATCCGCCAGCCGCCGGACAGACAGCTCCTCCCCCCGCAGTGCCCGAAAAAAGATAGAGAGAATCCTCTCCTGCTTTGTGTATTCCATTCCCGCCTCCCGCCCTGAACTTCCTCTTTGTAATATAGTCCCATTATAGCAGAAGGTAAGGACAAACGGGTGTCCGGGTAAAAAAATTGTAACAATATAAGCATATCACAATTTACAAACGATGCAAGAGTCTCTTCAAAGCATATCCTGCCTATTTCTCCTTTGGGAATAAAAAGGCAATCTCTTTTATTGTACTGGAATTTTTCCTGAGAGAACTTAGAATCCCGTATAAACCGGAACTTATATGATTTGTTATCCGTCAAAATCTATTTCATGGTAATTGTCCTCAGAGTCGTACTGGCAAATCACCTTCCTAAACGGCGCAATCCGAATCAAATGAAGCCGACGACCTCCTGGATTCAGTGAACATCATAGTGGCGATTTTCTGCCGAACCGACGGTATCGTCATGTGCCTCATTGACTCCTGCTGTTAAAATACTCTCTTTGGGCAAAAGTGTTTCCGTCCTATTCTTCCCAGTGTTCCAGTTCCTCCGCCGGGTAGGCTTTGGTCCAATGGTATGGCTGTAATTCCCTTAATTCTACAAATCTGATTTTATTCTCCTCCGTAGTCACAGCCACCTGTAATTCTTCCCCCCAATATCGCAGTCTCTCCTGACAAATGCCGCAGGGTGTTAATACCCTGTAGGGGGAATTTTCATCATCCCGAACAAGGCACATGCAATGGGACACTTTTTCGTTGTACTTGTGGGCTTCAAGCATCGCTCCCAACTCAATACATACGACAGCAGATGCATTAGCGGTTTCAATGGAGACACTTGTATAATAATTTCCCTGGGACGTGTGAACCACACCCGCGCCGCCCCAACCAACAGGATACCTTTTTTCTATCAGTTCTACCGCTTTCCGATACATATTATCTTCGATTTCGTAATACCGCATAAACACTCCCCCAATTCCCCATTGCATGAAGCCTTTTCCTTGCTTTTGCTATTTTTCACTAAAAGAGATTCCTTTCGATTACCTGCCTCTGCTTCCTTTGCAGAAGAAAATCACCAACCATTTCATAAAAATTTCTTTGTTCTTCCGTTTCGGCCTCCAATTTTCATACTTTTTAACATCACACATAACAATGCCTCCATAGTTCGTATTACATTAAATTTATTATACCCCTATTCTCCTGAAAAGTTAAGACAAAAACTCCGCAGGAAAACCTGCGGAGTTCATATTCTTGAATCTGTATAATTTCTCTGCTTCTCTCAAGAGAAAATTCCAAAAAATTATCTCTTGGAGAACTGAGGCGCACGTCTTGCTGCCTTCAGACCGTACTTCTTTCTCTCCTTCATACGAGGATCTCTGGTCAGGAATCCTGCCTTCTTCAGAACAGGTCTGTAATCAACGTCTGCCTGAATCAGCGCTCTTGCAATACCATGTCTTACAGCGCCTGCCTGGCCGGTATAACCACCGCCCTTGACATTCACGATCACATCAAACTTATCAGCCGTTCCGGTGAGAGTCATGGGCTGACGAACGATAACCTTCAGAGTCTCCAGTCCAAAGTACTCATCCATGCTTCTCTTATTAATGGTAACATCGCCTTTTCCGGGAACCAGATATACCCTTGCGATGGATTTCTTTCTTCTGCCTGTACCGTAGTACCTTTCAGTCTTAGCCATGATATATTCTCCTCCTATCCTTTAGAATGTCAGCGCTTCAGGCTTCTGAGCCGCATGCTTGTGGTCAGGTCCTGCGTATACGAAAAGCTTCTTATACATCTGTCTTCCTAAAGGTCCCTTGGGAAGCATGCCCTTAACTGCCAGCTCGACAACTTCCTCAGGCTTTTTGTTCAGTTTTTCTCTCAGTGTGGTTTCTTTCATGCCGCCCACATACTCGGAGTGGCGATAATAAATCTTCTGATCCAGCTTCTTGCCGGTAACGCTGATCTTCTCCGCATTGACGATGATCACATAATCACCGGTATCAATGTGAGGCGTAAAAACGGGCTTGTTTTTTCCTCTCAAAACCTTGGCAACCTCGGATGCAAGGCGTCCAAGGGTCATATCGGTAGCGTCTACCACATACCACTTTCTGTCTATGGTAGCAGGACTTGCCATAAATGTCTTCATGATATTCCCTCCATATTACTCTCTACTTTTGTACCGGATCAGTTTCAGCAGCTCCGGATTTTCTGTTCTGTCTCTGACTGGGTCCGCAGATGTCCGGCTGCGGCCGCAACCTCCTCAGAACGGGTTGTTTTCTATCTGTCAACGCCTGACCGGGGCTTTGGTCTCAGCGCATAGAAACTCTGTCACACATCTACAAATTATATTATACTGTTTTGCGCATGTCAAGATGATTTTTACAAAAACTCGTACTTCATCAGCGTCAGGCCACAGGCCGGAGCAGTAGGCCCCGCAGCCCCCCTCTCGCGCGCCGCCAGCACCTGTTCCATGGACTCCGGTGTACGCTTTCCCATGCCTACCTCCAGCAGAGTTCCCGCAATAATCCGCACCATGTTGTAAAGGAAACCGGACCCGCACACCCGGATCACCAGGTCTGCTCCCTGCTCCTCCACCTCCGCGGAGAAGATGGTACGCACCGTACTCTCCACCTGCGCGCCGGTCTGACAAAAGCTTCTGAAATCATGCTCTCCCTCCAGACAGCCTGCCGCCCGACGCATGTTTTCCACATCAAGCCCACGATAGGTATGATACGAGTACAGCCTTTTTACCGGCATGGGAAACTCTCCCCTGTAGATCCGGTATTCATAGGTCTTACGGCTGGCGCATCGCCTGGGATGCCAATCCCCGGCAACCTCCTCCGATTTCTGAATCCTGATGTCCTCCGGCAGCCGCTGGTTCAACGCATAGGAGAACTTTTCCGCCGGAATGGGGCTGTCCGTGTCAAATACGGCCACATTGCCCAGCGCGTGAACACCGGAATCCGTTCGGCTTGCGCCGATCACCGCCACAGGAACTCCCAACAGTTCCGTCAGGCATCTGTTCAGCTCTTCCTCTATCGTCACCCCGTTGTCCTGAAGCTGCCAGCCATGATAATTGGTGCCGTCATAGGCAACGGTCAGTCTCACACGCTTCATCGGATCACCTTTCCCGCACAGATACTCACTGCCAGATATCCAAAAATGCAAAGGTAAGCCAGCCTGTCGCGCTTCTGATAGGTCAGAGGCTTCATCTTCGTCCGGCCTTCGCCGCCCCGGTAACACCGCGCCTCCATGGCCATGGCCAGATCATTTGCCCGGCGAAACGCGGAAATGAACAGAGGCACCAGCAGAGGAACCAGCGCCTTGGCCCGGTGAATCAGATTTCCGCTCTCGAAATCCGCGCCTCTGGCAATCTGTGCCTTCATAATTTTGTCCGTCTCCTCCAGCAGAATGGGAATAAAACGCAGGGCGATAGACATCATCATGGCAACCTCATGCACCGGTACACGAAACAGCTTCAAGGGGCGCAGACCCTTCTCCATACCGTCAGTGAGATTGCTGGGCGTGGTCGTCAGCGTCATGATGGAAGAGCCAACAATCAGCAGAGCCAGTCTGACCGCTATATTGACCGCCGTCCGCACCCCCTCCATGGTAATCGTCAGCTTCCAGAAGGACACCAGTTCTTCCCCCGGCGTGAGAAACAGATTGAAAACCACGGTGATCAACAGCAGAAAGGCAATCGCCTTCATCCCCTTGACCATAAAACGAAAGGGTACATGGGACAGCCGGATCACCAGGGCGAGAAACGCTGCCGCAATCAGGTATCCCGCCGGATGGCTGAAAAAAAACAACGATATAATAAACAACAGAGTACCCGCAAGCTTCACCCTGGGGTCCAGCCTGTGAATCACCGACTCCGTCTGATAATATTGTCCTAAGGTTATGTCTCTAAGCATCGTTCTCCTCAATCAGTGTATTTTTTCCCGCCAGCACATTTACAATAGAAGACGCCGCCTCTTCGATGGTGGTGGCGTCCACATCCACCTCCAGGCCTCTTTCCCGCAGCTCATGCAGAATGTATGTTACCTGCGGGGCCGCAAGCCCCACATCCTCCAGCTCACGCCAGTGCCGGAATACTTCTTTGGGCACATCATCATACATGACCCGTCCTTTGTTCATGACAATCAGCCTGTCAACATATTCCGCCACATCCTCCATACTGTGGGAAACCAGAATCACCGTCATCCCCGTCTCCTTCCGGAGACGGCTGATCTGTCCCAGAATCTCATCCCTTCCCTTGGGATCCAGTCCCGCGGTGGGCTCATCCAAAATCAGTACCTCCGGCTTCATGGCCAGCACACCTGCGATGGCGGCCCTTCTCTTCTGCCCCCCGGAAAGCTCGAAGGGCGACTGATAAAACAGTTCGTCCGGCATTCCCACCTTTCTCAGAGCGTCATAGGCTCTAAGCTCCACCTCTTTTTTCTCCAGTCCCAGGTTCTTCGGCCCGAAACAGACATCCGAAAACACATCTATCTCAAACAACTGATGCTCCGGATACTGAAACACCAGTCCCACCTTGCTGCGCAGCTTTTTTCTGTCAAAGTCCTTTTCACAGATATCCTCTCCGTTATAATAAATACACCCTGATGTGGCTTTGATCAGTCCGTTCAAATGCTGCACCAGTGTGGATTTTCCGGAGCCGGTGTGGCCTATGATCCCGATAAACTGCCCGTCTGGGATCTGAAGGCACACGTCGTCCAGCGCCCTGACCGCAAGGGGTGTTCCCTCTCCATATACATAACTCACATGATCCAGAATAATCGACATATCTTTTTATACCCTCTGCCCCTATCCAAACAGGCATTCATCCAATCTTTTCTCCGGTTTTGTCCCCTGCGTCCCGGAAGTTTTTCCTGGAAGCACTATGATTTGATGCGCTGCTTTTCCAAAGCATCCGCCAGCTCCTGCACCGTGAGGATACCGTTCGGCAGCGCCACTCCCCGTTTTTGCAGCTCGTATGCCAACAGCGTCACCTGGGGTACGTCCAGACGCAGACTCTTCAGCTTCTCCACCCGGGAAAAAATCTCCCTGGGAGTTCCCTCCATGGCAATCCTTCCGCCGTCCATCACAAATGCCTTATCCGCATAAATAATCTCTTCCATATAATGTGTGATCAGAATGACCGTTATGCCTTCCACATCATTCAGAGCGCGGACCGCACGGATGACCTCCCGTCGGCCGCTGGGATCCAGCATGGCGGTAGGCTCATCCAGCACGATACACTTTGGGTGCATGGCCAGCACGCCTGCGATGGAAACCCTCTGCTTCTGCCCGCCGGAGAGCTTGTTGGGAGAGTGTCTGCGGTATTCATACATCCCCACTGCCTTGAGACTTTCCTCCACCCGTTCCCAGATCTCCTTAGTAGGCACTCCCATATTCTCCGGTCCGAAGCCCACATCCTCCTCCACCACCTGTCCGATGATCTGGTTGTCCGGATTCTGGAACACCATCCCTGCCGTCTGGCGTATATTCCACACCTTCGATTCATCCAGTGTATCCATGCCGTCCACCCAGACGGTTCCCTCGGTAGGATTCAGGATAGCGTTAATATGCTTGGCCAACGTGGACTTCCCGGAACCGTTATGTCCCAGGATGGCGATAAAATCTCCCTGCCCCACGTCCAGACTTACCTTGTCTACCGCCGTGGTAATTCCTTCCACGTTTCCTTCTTCATCCCGTCTGATATATTCAAATGTGACGTTTTCTGCCTTAATGATTCCCATATCATCCCGTTTCCTTTTTGCACTGCACCTGTTACATAATGGGTAATTCTGAGCCTTCCGTTTGTGCAAAACAAATTGTGTCATTTTGTAACGCTGCGGTAATTCCGGAGCGAAAGCGTGTCTGTGTCAAAAAATATAAGCTGTACAATGACACCTGCCACATACCCAAATTCGCAATTGCCTATATTATATTAAATTGAAAGGTGAATTACAACCATTTCGAATGGAAAACTGTATTCAGAAGACGATGCCTGGCATATTTACAAAGAAAGTACTCCATGTTACTCTATTAATACCATTGACAACCCGGAGGAACCTTTATGAATAAATCAAAAATATTGCAGATGACTGTGCTTCTCGCCGCAATTGTGGTGCTGGCAGGCGGTTTTCTCCGCGCAGTACGGTACGATTCCATGACGCTGACCGACTACGAAAGCCAGCAAAACACAGAAGACAAAAAGGAGACAACCCTCAATCCTTCCACTGTTCCGGCGGAATCCCAGGGCAGCCCGGAGGGAGACGCCACCGCCGCTCCCGGCAATGCCGCGGGCACGGAAAGCACTCCGGACGATGATACTTCTGCCGAGCCCGGTGTGGAATCCGGCTCCCACAGCTCCACAGCCCCCGACGGCGCCCCCTCCCCCATGGATCTGCCCTCCGCAGCATCCCGGCCTGTGGGCGTTCTCCTGAATGCAGGTATTCCGGAAGAGGAACGGATCACCTACAGCCAGGGCTTTTACTATGAACCCCTCTCGGAAAACCTGCGCCGCTATATCACCGGCGTTTCCTATCCCTTCCTGTCGGCAGCCGAAACCTCCCCCGAAGGCGGCGGGGAGACTGCTGACGGCCAAAAGAAACCTTCCGTCGGCAGCGATACTGCCCTGCTGGTGGGAACAGATGGCTCACAGCCGGCGATTTCCCTGGAGGAGCTGCGCTATGTGCATATCTGGCACTATGATTTCGACGGCAACCCCAGAGAGGGGGAACTGATCTGCAATGAATACATTGCCCGGGATCTGACGGAAATCTTCTATGAGCTCTATCGCTGTGAATATCGGCTGGAAAAAGTACTGCTCATTGACGAATACGACGGGGACGACACAGCCTCCATGACGGACAACAATACCTCCTGCTTTAATTACAGGCAGATTGCGGGAAGCACTTCCCTGTCAAAGCATGCCCTGGGCCTTGCTGTAGACATAAATCCCCTCTATAACCCCCAGGTCACCTACGAAAAAGACGGCACCGAGGTAGTCCTCCCCGCTGCCGCCTCCGCCTACGCCGACCGTTCCGCAGGCTTTTCCTACAAAATTGACGCAGACGACCTGTGCTGCAGGCTGTTTCTGGAGCATGGTTTTACCTGGGGCGGCAACTGGAACGCCACAAAGGACTATCAGCATTTCCAGAAGGCAAAGCCCTGACCGGTCATATTTTGATGTTGATCCACTTCCCCTGCCGAAACCGGATCGTGGCAAACAGAAATCTGGATAGCTGATCTGCCACAACGCCGAACCAGATACCCACGATCCCCATTCCCAGCACATAGCCAAAAAGCCAGGAGCCCAACGTCCGCATAACCGTCACGCTCACCGTTGAAGCAATGGCAGTGTACAGGGTATCTCCCGCTCCCCGCAGGCAGCCCATGTAAATAACCTGGGCAATCTGAAGTACCACAACAAAGATAATCACATGCATGATGCTCACACCGATGGCCACAATCTCCGACTCCCGGAAAAACAATCCCATTAAAAGTCTTGCTCCGAAAAAATACACCGCCGCCAGAATCACGGAGATCACTCCGCCGATCATCCGGCAGGTTCTTCCGTACTTCTTTGCCTGTTCCGGCTGTTTTGCTCCCAGACTGTACCCGATCAGCGCCACCGCCGTGGCCTGGAGACCGTCTCCAAAGGAGAAGGACAACCCCATGATGTTCATGCCCACCTGATGGGCTGCCATGGCGTTGGTTCCCTGATCCGCCGCCATAAGCGCAGTAAGCATAAAGCCGATGCGCATTAACACCTGCTCTGCAAACACACTGTAACCCACCCGGACAATATTCTTCAGGGCCTCAAGCCCCGGCCTGATCCGCTGACCGATAATCAGCGGAATGCTGACAAAGGTATCCTTCTTCCAGACGGAAGCCACACTCATAATGCTGGCCACCACCGTGCCGAGCACCGTGGCAAGAGCCGCTCCGCGGATTCCAAGAGCCGGAAACCCGAAGTGTCCCTGTATCAGCAGGTAATTCGCAATGATATTCACCGTGTTGGATACCAGGTTGGTCCGCATGGTGATCCGGGTATTTCCTGCCCCTCGCTGGGCGGAATTCACCCCCATCTGAACCACGTTGAAGATCATGCCTCCCATGATAATACGGAAATACAAAACGGCGCTGTCGTGGGTAGCCTCCTCCGAACCGCAGAACCGGATCACCGGGTCTGCAAAGATGACCAGAAGAATACTGAACAATACCGCCATAATCAGGATAAAGGCCAGAAAGGTTGCAAAGATCCTGTTTGCCTCCTCCCGTCTGTCCTCCCCCTTGCGCCTGGCCACCAGCGCCGAAATGGATACGTTTGCGGCAATAAAAAACGCCAGCCCCAAAAACTTGGGCTGTGTGGTAAGTCCCACCGCCGCAACGGCATATGAGCCAAGGGAGCTTACCATCAGTGAATCCACAAGACCTGCAAAAGCCGTAAAAAAAGACTCCAGCATTGCGGGCCAGGCCATATTCAATGTGGTCCTGATGTCTTCTCTGCTGTAACGAGGTTGTTTCATCTCAATCTCCATTTCGAATAGTTTCTTATATGTAAAAAAGGAAGAGGCGACAAACGCCTCTTCACTTCCTGTATCATTTTATACCAGCTCAAGAACTACTTCCATCGCCGCATCGCCCTTACGCTGACCGATCTTGACAATTCTGGTATATCCACCCTTGCGGTCTGCATACTTGGGTGCATACTCGTCAAAGAGCTTTGCAACCAGATCAACTTCCTTTGTGTTTCTCTTTCTTCCGGCTGCCTCAGTGGGTACGGATACAACGGGACAGAGGACTCTCAGGATCTGACGTCTCGCATGAATACGGGTGGGAAGATCCTTCTTGATCTCCTTCTCAACAGTCTCATACTTGGTAACCTTCTTGCCGTCCACGACTTCCTTCACGCGCTTTCCGTCCTTGTCCTTCACGGGAACCTTTGCGGAAACCTTTACCATCTCGAAGTTATCCTTCTCCTTCACTGCCATTGCAATCAGGCCTTCTGCAATCTTCTTCACTTCCTTGGCCTTTGCCTCGGTAGTAACGATCTTGCCATGATGGATCAGCGCCGTCACCTGATTTCTAAGTAATGCTTTTCTCTGGGAAGAGGTTCTTCCAAGTTTTCTGTACTTTGCCATTTTTTTATATTCCTTTCTCTTTTCATGGTACATCCGGCCACGCCCTTTGGTCTTACTTACCGGATGCCTGGTTTTCACCATTCAGAGATAAACCGGAGGCGCACACATCGGCTTTACCGCCTGCGGATATCCTACTTATCGTTTTCTGTTCACTCTTCGCTGGGATTCAGCTGCAGGCCCAGCTCTTTCAGCTTTGCCAGCACCTCTTCCAGGGACTTGCGGCCCAGATTACGAACCTTCATCATATCCTCGGAAGTCCTGTTGCAGAGCTCTTCAACCGTATTGATCCCGGCTCTCTTCAGACAATTGTAGGAGCGGACGGACAGCTCCAGCTCGTCGATGCTCATCTCGAGAACCTTTTCCTTCTCATCGTCCTCTTTCTCCACCATGACCTCAGCGGTCTTAGCGTTTTCGGAGAGATCGATAAACAGACTCAGGTGCTCGCTCAGTACCTTTGCCGCAAGGCTGACAGCTTCGTCGGGAACCAGCGTTCCATTGGTAAATACATCCAGCGTCAGCTTGTCATAATCGGTGATCTGGCCCACACGGGTATTTTCTACCGTCACATTGACTCTCTCTACAGGTGTGTAGATGGAATCTACTGCAATCACACCGATGGGTAATTCCTCGTGCTTGTTCTTGTCAGCGCTTACATAGCCGCGTCCCTTTGTGATCGTCAGCTCCATGTAAAGCTTTGTATCCTTGCCGCTCAAAGTTGCAATCGGCAGATCCGGATTCAGTATCTCAATGTCCTGATCCACCTGAATATCGGAAGCGTGTACAACACCCTCGCCCTCAAACTCTATATAAGCAGTCTTGGCGTCGCTGGATTCGCTGTTGTTCTTAATGGCAAGGCTCTTGATATTCATAATGATCTCAGTCACGTCTTCCTTTACGCCGGGAATCGAACTGAACTCATGCAGAACGCCTTCAATTTTGATCTGGCTTACCGCTGCCCCGGGAAGGGAGGAAAGCATGATCCTTCTCAGTGAATTTCCAAGAGTAATGCCGTAGCCTCTTTCCAGGGGCTCAACGACGAACCTGCCGTACTTCTTGTCTTCTGAAATTTCAGTAACCTCAATATTGGGTCTTTCAAAATCAAACACTGCGAATACCCTCCTTTTTGATTGTTTGTTAAAGACACAAGCACTCCGAAGCCATAAATCCGCCGCTTACACGACGCATATATGACCTCAGAGGCAGGCAGGGCTTACTTGGAGTACAACTCGACAATAAGCATCTCATTTACAGGAACATCGATCATTTCTCTTGTAGGAAGATTCTTGACGGTTCCCTTGAAGTTGTCAATGTCAACATCCATCCATTCAGGAACAAGTCTTCCGCCGGTTACCTCAGCGATATCCTTGTATCTCTGCATGGTCTTTGCGCTCTCTTTGATTTCGATCACATCGCCGGCTTTGATCAGGTAAGAAGGAATGCTCACTACCTTGCCGTTCACCAGAACATGCTTATGGCCCACAACCTGTCTGGCCTCTCTTCTGGTTCTTGCGAAGCCCATTCTGAACACCACGCTGTCAAGTCTGCTCTCCAGCATGATCATCAGATTCTCACCGGTCATTCCCTTCATTCTGTCAGCCTTCTTGTAATAATTTCTGAAGGGCTTCTCCAGAACGCCGTAGATGAACTTTGCCTTCTGCTTCTCACGAAGCTGCAGGCCATACTCACTTACTTTCTTGCCTGCTCTTGCATTCTGTCTGTTGGACTTCTTGTCATATCCCAGATAAGAAGGCTCAAGGCCCAGGGAACGACATCTCTTTAATACGGGTGTGCGATTTACTGCCATTTTAATTTTTCTCCTTTACTATAGAACAAAATTATCCACGGGATAATTTTGTTCCCTGGATGTTTACAATACCGCCATGCGGTACCTTCTTCCAACATATTTTACCTGTTCCCACACTCAGACACGACGGCGCTTGGGAGGACGGCAGCCATTGTGAGGAACGGGGGTCACGTCGCGGATGCTGATCACCTCAAGGCCACATGCGGAAAGAGCTCTGATTGCAGCCTCGCGCCCTGAACCGGGTCCCTTTACAAATACGTCAACAGACTTCAAGCCATGCACCAAAGCAGCCTTGGTAGCTGTCTCTGCCGCCATCTGTGCAGCATACGGAGTAGATTTCCTTGAACCTCT
>ERZ779624.110-NODE-110-length-33843-cov-7.359980_pt1 | contig 33843 bp, 27 predicted proteins | sample MGYA00514190_ERZ779624 | MGnify/ENA primary metagenome ERZ779624 (study PRJEB29562, sample SAMEA4376706) | mouse gut metagenome | isolation source: Cecum | study: EMG produced TPA metagenomics assembly of the A DSS colitis mouse model was used to assess the... | reverse complement strand
TTATAACATAAATTGCCTCGCAGTGCATCCCGTCTGCAATGAATCTACAGTTTCTCCCGAAATTCTTCTACACTCCCCGCAGACAATGCTGCCTGAAACCATCTTTCCAATGTTTCCGGATCTGTTTCTGACAGCAGATCCCTCTTCAGCTTCTCCGGGATTTCACCAAGCCTGCGTGCCACCTGCAAAATGCACTCTGCCTTTTCTGCTGCTCTTCCCTGTACTATCCCTTCCTCTCTTCCTTCTTCTCTTCCTTCCTCTCTTCCTTCTTCTCTTCCCTCCTCTCTCGCTTCTTCCCGCACACGCTGCTCTCTCTCAAAACTTTTCATATATGCCAACCCCACTTCTGCGTCTCTTTTGACTGCCTGCACCATTCCATGCAGCTTCTTCAGCTCCTGTGTCTGCGCATTCTCCTCCAAAGACTTTTCCATATAACGCAGAAGCAGCCTCAGCTCCTCCGGCGGTTCCCCCTTCGTACCTCTGGTATACAGAAACAGCGTTTTCGCTCCGTCGTCATAAACCAGCTCAGGCTCCTCCACACAACTGTTCTTCACCGTGTATACCATCCTCCCCAGTCCAAAAGGATCATAGGGTGTGATAAAAATCACAATCACGTTCCTCAGATTCCGATAGTCTTCCCCTGCCGCCAGATTCCCTGCATCTATCTTTGCATGATAAAAGCGTACCCTTCTGGGCAATGCCGTAATTTCCTCTGCTCCTCCGTTCCTGTCTGGCTCCACATCAAAGATTTCACCGTCTTCCTCATCCAGATATACATCCAGTCGAACGCCGTGTTTTCCTGTGCTCCCTCCCTGCCAGAATCGTTGGGGCACCACTGTGAGACGACCAATCCTGCGCCGGAAAATACACTCCAGAATATACCTTGCGGCCGCCTCTCCGTACAATCTGTGGCCGGTCAGGCTGTTTACCAGAAAATCATCCAGCAGATTCATTTCCTCCAGTTTCTTCATCAAACCTCCTGTTTCCGCAGAAGGTCTCTCGAACGGTCCGGAACCCTCTGCACTTAAATTGTAAATTGGGATAAAAAGCACAGATTTTCCGAATATAAGCGTTAGAATGACAGAACTGTCACATTATTATAAACAAGAAAGTAATATGCTTTATAAAGATATGATATCATAATTTATACGTTTGTCAACACTATTTTTATCCTTGACAAACGAAAGAAAAACCGCTACACTGATAAAGCCGTACATTTGTGGTATGATGATGAAATTCGGTCTTACGCAATGGGAACTGCGAACCGTGTCAGGTTGGGAACAAAGCAGCACTAAGCAGAGCCTCTCATGTGCCGTAAGGAAGCCGGGTGGAGTCATACCCTTATGTACGGTCTTGTTATTCGTCTATCGTACAATACACTTTGCCGAATCCCTGAAACTGTGGAATCGCAAGGAGCTTTCCATGAATATGACTCCCGAAAAAATAAATTCTCTTCTGTCGGACTGCACACTTTGTCCCAGGCAATGCCATGTCAACCGCACCCTGGGACAAACGGGGTTCTGCGGGCAGACCATGGAGCTCACTGCGGCCAGAGCCGCCCTGCACTACTGGGAGGAGCCCTGTATTTCCGGCTCCTGTGGTTCCGGCACCGTATTTTTTTCCGGATGCAGCCTGCAATGTATCTTCTGTCAGAATCACAGCATTGCTGTGGGCAAATCCGGTATCTCCCTCACTTTGGAAAGATTGACTGATATTTTTCTTAAACTTCAGGAGAAGGGCGCTGCCAACATCAATCTTGTGACTGCAGGGCATTTCCTCCCCCAGATCTGCCATGCCCTGGAGCAGGCCAAAGCATGCGGTCTGCACATCCCTGTGGTCTACAACACCGGCGGCTACGAAAAAATCTCTTCCTTGCAGCTTCTGGAGGGACTGGCAGATATCTATCTTCCCGATCTGAAATACTGTTCCGCAGATCTCTCAGCAAGATATTCCCAGGCCCCTGATTATTTTTTCAGAGCAGCCGAAGCCATCTCGGAAATGCTCCGACAGACCGGGCGCCCCATAATCGACCCTGCAACCGGCCTGATGAAGCGCGGAGTTATCGTGCGTCATCTGGTTCTTCCCGGCCAGACCAGAGACTCTAAAAAAATACTCCGTTTTCTCCATGAAACCTTTGGAAATGATATCTATATCAGCATTATGAACCAGTACACACCCATGGCGCAGGTATCCGATTTCTCCGAACTGAGCCGTCCCGTCACCCCGGAAGAATACCGGCGGGTACTGGACTTTGCGGACAAGATCGGCATAGAACAGGGCTTTTTTCAGGAGGGCGGTACTGTCTCGGAAAGCTTCATTCCCTCCTTTGACGGGGAAGGCCTGTAACTCCTGCCCATGGGCCTGCTGCCCACGGAACAACATTTCCTCACACTTTTACCCTCATCATATAATAACCGAAATCACCCTGCTGCGCCGGCTCCTCTGCACATTCAAAGCTTTCAAAACCGAACATGACTGCCACCTGCTTTTCTCTGTCATAATAATTTCCGGGAACCCCTGCATAATAAAGAATTTCCCCTCTTCTCTCCATCCGGGTAAGAATCAAATGATGATAATTATAATATCCATGCAGCAGAAAACTGTTGTTTACGGCGCGATAGGATTCTTCCGAGAAAATCACAAAGTCTGACGGTCCAATGGATAAGTAATCCCTTTCATCCCGAAACGGACGTATATGAGGATAGATCTGTGAAAGCTGAAGCCATTTTTCCTCCAGAAGCTTTACCGTGCGCCCATTCTTTTTTGAGATAGTTCCGGCTCTGCTCACTTCCTGCCCCTCTTCCGTCCTTTGCCTTGTATAATTTTCCTCTGTTTCCGTTCCCGAACTCCGCAAACTTTGTGAAACAGCGCCCTGAATCGTTTCAGATTCTGAAATGAAACGGGAATCCCTTCGTACCGTTTCCTTCTCCCCTCTCTGTGTATATGTCTCTGGAACTGTTTCTTTTTCCCTTCCCTGCGTGTATGCCTCAGGAGTTGTTCCTTTCTCCTCTCTCTGCATAAAGGCTTCCGAAACTGCTTCCTTCTCCCCTCTCTGCATAAAGGATTCCGGAACTGCTTCCTTCTCCCCATTTTGCATAAATGACTCTGGAGCTGTTTCTTTCTCCCCTCTCTGCATAAGCAACTCTGGGGCTGTTTCTTTTTCCTCTCTAGTCCCAAAAACTCCTGAGCCTGTTCCCTCCTCTCCTCTCTGCCTGGACCCTCCCGAAGCTGCTTCCTTCTCCCCTCTCTGCAAAGCCATACCAGAAACCGTTTCTTTCTCCTCTTTTCGTCGAAAAAAGCCTCGGGCCGTGGTTTCCTTTCCGACAGATATCTTACCTTCTTCTGCGCCGCTTCTCTTTTCGGCGGGCCACCTGCAGGCCGCCTCCATCCCCTCCCCAAGGGGAATCCGAATTCCGGTCAGTTCCCCGTATTCCAATTCCTCTCCGTCAATCCCCCTTTTCAGGTCTTCCTCGTATCGGAATTCCCCGCATCCGTTCTGTATTCTGATCTCTCCCAGCAACAGCTCTTTTTCCCCCGCGCACAGGATCACGGAACCGGCCGTCCTGCCCGCTGCGGATACGCCCTTTAAGGTCAGTTCAAGCCGGAAACGTTCCCCCCTGATTTCCGTTCTGGCAAACCCTCCGTTTCTAATCCTCTCCCCGTTTCTGTAAAAGTCCAGATACCTTACCTTTTTTTCATAAAACATATGCAGCCCCTCCGAATCCGTTATATTCTGTTTCACCCGTATCAGAATTGTGAAATACCCTTTTCATCTTTTCACACTAACTCCCATCCGCCCGCCAAGGCGGGCATACAAATCAGGATTGTGAAATCTTCTTTTCACATTAACTCCCATCTGCCCGCCAAAGCGGGCATACAAATCAGGATTGTGAAATGCTCTTTTCACATTAATATATTCGGAGGGTTGTCTCATTTATGCATGAACATTCCGTTTAAAGCCCACATAGGTTACAATAAAATAAACCAGATAAATTCCGAAAAACAAAACAATACTTTTCAAAAAAAAGCCGCCTGCTGCCGCAGGTACTCCCGTCTCCAGTACAAATACCCTGCTGACATACAAAATCATCTTTCCGCTGATCACGACAGCCAGCAGTGCAGGGCACAGATAATATGCTGCAAGCTGCTTCAGAATCAGCCCCTGTATCTGCCTTCGATCCAATCCCAGCTTATTCAGCACATCATACCTGAACTTATATTTTGCGGAGTCACTCAGCTGCTGCACGGCCAACACTGTCATGGCAACACAGACAAATACCAATCCGATATAAAACAGCGGAAAGATCATTGAACCCAACAGATATTTCATCTCCGGAATCAGCATTTCCCGTGCCAGGCAAAGTCCTGTATATACAATAATGTTGTCCGATCCGGTGCTGAAATCCACTTCCGGACGCTCCGCGTATTCCTCCATATAATCATAAAGCGCTTCCTTATCCTCCGACAGCTCGTGCACAATTTGCCGAAGCTCCTCTGTCAATTCTCCCTTCACGTCCGCCACCAGTTCGGAATAATAGGGCGTCATTCTTCCCAGCACGGCATCCGGTACGATAATCAGGTAATCCGCTCCGTTGTGTCCGTCCTGCGAAAAGGGATCCGCCACAATACCTGCACAGGTAAGAATCCCCTCCCCCGACGCATTTCCGATCTGAAGCTCCTCTCCCGCCTTCTTTACATCCTCATACAGCCGGGGTTTGATCTGCAGCAGATATTCTCCGGATTCCAGTGAGATATTGTCATAGCCCAGCATTTCCCGGAGACGGTTATAGTCCGTGATGCCCATATAAGTATCAAAGGGATAATAAATACTGTCGGTTTGAAGCATCCTTTCAATCTTCGGCATGTCAGGGCTCCCGTCCTCGTTGCGGTACATTGTCCCCCATGCCCTCAGATGAGTCAGAATCCATGCATTGACCTGTATCTGGCGGTCCGTATAAATCCGATAAGAATAATACTCGAGGTCCGCTCCCCGGGCATCCAACAGCGCCCGTTCCTCCCGAAAATCATCCTCCGCATCCGCACTGTACATCTGTATGTCAAAAGGAAACTTATCCTCCAGAACCGTATTCTCATAGGTGCTGAACATCAGTGCAATGGAAGCTCCCATCAACGCCAGGGTGAACAAGGAGGTCAGTGTTCCCAGGGTAAACTGCATGGTGCGCACCTTGGAGGCAAACTGCCGCAAAAGAAACAGATTCTGCCCTGTGTAGATCCCCCTGCCCTTTCCACGCACATAACAGATGATCCAGGCGGACAATCCCACATAAAAAAGATAAATGGTAACCACCAGGCCAATCAGGAATAAAATGATTTCTCCCGCGCTGGAAAGTCTTCCAAAGACCGCCCAGAACAGAAAAATGAAAAAAACCGACAGCGGAAGAATCAGTCGCTTTGCCGATTCATGCTTCTCCCTGATTTCCTCATTCTGCCGCTTCGCGTTCATCAGACCATGAATGTTCATTTTCCGGAACCTGCGCCTGCACCGAAGAAGCGCCAGCAAATAACAGCCTGCATAGCAAAGCACCGTCACCAGGATGGTTCCCCGGTGAAAGGAAACATGCAGATGGTATTCCATCCTCACCATGGAAAACATCACCGTGAACAAAAGCTGCTGAAACACCACGCCCAACAGACAGCCAAACAGAAAAGACACACTGCCCAGAAGAATATTTTCCCGGATATACAGTCTGGATATGGTTTTCTTCCGCATCCCCAGCAGCAGATAAATGCCAAACTCCGTACTTCTCTTTTCCAGCATGAACCGAACCATGTAGTTGATCAGCCACGCCACGATCAATACGATAAAAAATGTGGCGAGTCCGATCATCACAGTCATGATATCCACATCCTCCAGCATATTGACCTGGTCTGCCAGTTCGTTCTGAAAAAACAGGCTGCCAAAGGAATACATCAGCGCGGCAACTATCGTCATGGTGAGAATATAAACCAGATAGTCCCTGGCAGAACGCTTCATATTGCGGAACGCAAGTTTACTTAACATCTGTCATTTCACCTCCCGTCAGAGAAAGCACATCCAGGATCTCCTGCAGAAATACCCTGCGGCTTCTGTCTCCCCGAACCAGCTCATGAAAAATTTTCCCGTCCTTCAGAAACAGAATACGCCTGCAATAGCTGGCGGAAAATGCGTCATGGGTCACCATCAGAATCGTGGCCTTCATGGTGTGGTTTAATTCGGTAAAGGTCTCCAACAGGGTCTGTGCCGCCCTGGAGTCCAGGGCCCCGGTAGGCTCGTCCGCCAAAAGAAGCCTGGGATGATTGACCAGCGCTCTGGCACAGGCACACCTTTGTTTCTGTCCGCCTGACACCTGGTAGGGAAACTTCTCCCTCACATCCTCAATTCCCAACAGACGCAGGATCTCTTCACAGCTCTGTGTCAGTTTCTTTTTCCGCCCAATGCCGCTGCCATCCGCCCCCTTTCTGTCCTTCTGCAGCGTCAATGCCAGAATAATGTTCTCCTCAATTGTCAGCGTATCCAGCAGATTATAGTCCTGGAACACAAAACCCAGATTGTTTTTCCGAAAGTCAGACAATGCGTTTTCCGACAGCTCCGTGATATCTGTTTTCTCATAGTAGATATGTCCGGCTGTCACCCGGTCGATGGTGGCAAGCATGTTCAACAGCGTTGTCTTGCCGGATCCCGAAGGCCCCATCACCCCCACAAATTCCCCCTGGTCCACACAAAAGCTGACCCGGTCCACCGCCTTTGTCACATTTGACTCGTTTCCGTAGTATTTTTCCACATCACATATCCGAATATAGTCCTGCATTTTTCCTCCTGTCTGCCCGCTTCCGCGGACCTGCTCTATGACACTCGCAAACCGGCCGGCATTCCCTGGCTGATTCCTTCTGCGTCTCACATCAGTCTACCGTGTGCCGCCATATTCTTGTATAAAAACAGATTGAAGTTATCTTAAATTTTCGTAAGATAACTTCAATCCTCTTTTTCACTGCGCCATTCTTCCAGGTTACTGCAAATATAATTGCTGACAGGGAACTCCAGCGTCAGCCTTGTGCCCACACCGGAACGGGAGTCTGCAGACAGACCGATTCCCAGCCTGTCACACAGCCTGCGGCACAGATACAGCCCCATGCCGGTAGCTCCCTCCCGTGCTCTTCCGTTGCTTCCGGTGAATCCCTTCTCAAAAATGCGGGACAACTCTTCTTCTCGGATACCGGTTCCATTGTCCTCAAGTTCCAGCATCACACCATTTCTCTCTCTTCTGGAACGAATGCTCAGAACCGGGCTTTCTCCCCGGTATTTCACACTGTTCAACACGATCTGATTCAATATGAAGGCAATCCATTTTTCATCCGTATAAACCTTATCCCTGCAGCTTACCTCCACCTTAAAGCCGTTCTGAATCAGCAGCAGGCGGTTCTTTTCCAGAACCTCGCAGACCACATCCTCCAGACAGGCTTCCCGTATCATAAAGTCCCGATAGACCTCTTCCGAACGGGCGTAATATAAAATCCGCTCCACACAATTTTCAATCTTCCGGTTTTCCATACTGATGGTGCGCAAATCCTCCGCGCTGTACGGCCCCGCGGCAGACAGCCTCATTCCCTGCTGTGTTTCCACAGATTGACCATTCCGCCTGTTGGCACAGAGCAGTTCGATACCGGTAATCGGCGCTTTGATCTCATGCACCCAGCTTTCAATGTACTCCCTGTAGTCCTTCTTATCGTCCTCAACCCGGCGAATCCGCTCAATACAGGATTTGTTGGAACAGCGGATCATCTCCCGGTACAGTCTGTCCTCCAGCCGAAAGGAATCCGGGAACAACTCCCCCAGAAGATACCTTTGATCCACCTTTTCCAGTATCCTTTCCGCCTCCCGGAAAAACCTTCTGCGCTGCAGAAAGGTAACTGCCAGCCAGGCAGTCAGCAGAATCACCCACATGGCCAGAAACAGAACCGTGTTGGATAGGCTGTAGTTGGTCAGCCTGAAAAAAAACGCCGTCATGCACATACACACCAGATGAAGGAGCAATAGCATTCCTCTGTCCTTCAGGAAGTCCGTCAGCTTCATATGCGGTATCCCATCCCTCTCCTGGTCTCAATAAAGTCCTGCACCCCTATGGCCTTCAGTTTTTCCCGGAGCTTTGCCACATGGACGCTGAGTGTGTTGTCGTCGATAAAAATCCTGTTTTCCCACAAAGATTCAATCAGATCCATTCTGGAGACATACACTCCCTGATGCAGAAACAAAAGATGCAGTATCTTCATTTCATTCTTTGTCAGATCAGCATACCGCTCTCCGCAGGAGAGCGTGCATCTGGCTATATCCAGCTGCACACCCCCCTTTTCATACTGCGTGGCTTCTTTTGCCTCCATACCTCCGGTACGCTTCAGCACCGCCGCAATCCTTGCCAGAAGTACAGGCGCCCGATAGGGCTTGAGAATATAGTCGTCTCCGCCCTTCAGCAATCCGTTCAGCTCGTCCATGGGATCCGCACGCCCCGTCAGAAAGATCACAGGCACCTCTGTCTGTCGTCTCAGCTGCATACAGAGATCAAAACCCGACATCCCCGGAAGATTCACATCCAGAAGCACCAGATCCGGCTGCGCCTCCAGCACCTGACGGACAACCTCTTCAAAGCATTCCGGCGCCGTCACCTGGTACAGCGCGTTTTCCAACAATATTTTCAGTTCTTCCCGCAGGGTCTGCTCGTCCTCAATCACAAAAATATGCATACCGCGCCCGCTTAATAATTCATATTATCCAAATACTTCATATAATTCACTACCATCAGTGCAATTTTGAAGGTCAGGGCATCGTCAAAATTTCTCAGGTCGAGTCCGGTGCTTTTCTGCAGCTTCTCGATCCGGTAAACAAGGGTATTTCTGTGTACAAAAAGCTGCCGCGAGGTCTCCGAAACATTCAGATTGTTCTCAAAAAATTTATTGATGGTATTCAGTGTCTCTTCATCCAGATCATCGGGCACATTGTCTCCAAAAATCTCTTCGATAAAGATCCTGCACAGATTGATGGGCAGCTGATAAATCAGTCTTCCTATTCCCAGAGTGCTGTATGCCGCCACATTCTTTTCCGCATAGAAAATCTTTCCCACATCCAGCGCCATCTTGGCTTCCTTGTAGGATTTGGATACATCCTTCAGCTCCGGAACCACGGTGCCAAAGGATACTCTGACATTCAGCATGGCCTCCGCATTCATCATTGCCACAATCGTATCCGCAATCCCCATCAGCTCTTCATGGCTGCCGCCCTGTTCCAGCGCTTTTATGAGAATCACATTGCTTTCATCCACCGCTGTAATATAATCGCCGGACTGGCTGGAAAACATTCCCTTCAGCAGCTCCGTGACAATCCCGTCCTTTTCCAGTGCCGTCTCCACCAGAAAAACTGCCCTGGGAACGGCTACTTCCACATGAAGCTTTTTTGCCCTGTTATAGATATCCACCAGCAACAGATTATCCAAAAGCAGATTCTGGAAAAAATTATTTCGGTCAAGGCGCTCCTTATATGCCACGGCAAGATTTCTAATCTGACACACGGCAATTTTTCCAACCATGTACACGTCATCGCTGGTTCCCCTTGCCACCAGGATGTATAACAGTTCTCCTTCGTCCGTAATCTTCAGCAGATGATGGATACCAATTACCTGGCTGTCCGCAGGCGAATTGGCAAAACCGCTGATCAGCTCTCCGCCGATCTCCACCTGACTCACGGTGGAGGCAACCAACGCCCCGAACATATCATATACACACAAATCTACCTTTGTAATCGCCTTCAATTCGTCAATACTGGTCTGAATTGTCTGATTAGAAATCATCTTTGTCCCTCCCTGTCCGCTTCATCGGACATCAATTCAGTGTTTGGATGAAACATCCTTTCCTGTCACACCAGACAGGCTGATAGATTCATCATACCTGATTTTCAAAACCTTCGCAAGTAAAAAAGCAAACGAAAAGGGGTGCTGTCACCAGCACCCCCATATGTTTCTGTTTAGTTGGTAATGATCTGCTCGGTTTCCTTATCGAACACATGAATCTTGTCGATATCAAACGCAAACTTGATAGCGTCGCCGGGTCTTGAAGTGGTACGGGAATCAACTCTTGCAGTGATCGGGAACTCATCCAGATCAAAGTACAGATAAACCTCCGCACCAAGCAGCTCGTATACCTTTACGGTAGAATCAAATACGCTCTGCTGAGGAGAAGATGCGATAAACGCCTCGGAGTCATATACATCCTCAGGACGGATACCGAAGGTAACTACCTTTCCGTCATAACCGCCATCGATCAGCTTCTTGGACTTAGCTGCCGGAAGAGGAATGCTGTGTCCTGCGATTTCCAGATGAGCAACATCACCGGAAACCTTAACGGTTGCATCCAGGAAGTTCATCTGAGGAGATCCCATGAATCCTGCCACGAACAGATTGCAGGGCTTCTCATACAAATTCTGAGGAGTATCCACCTGCTGGATCACACCGTCCTTCATAACAACGATTCTGGTACCAAGGGTCATAGCCTCTGTCTGGTCATGGGTAACGTAGATGATGGTGGTGCCCAGTCTCTGATGCAGCTTTGCGATCTCGATACGCATCTGCACACGCAGCTTTGCGTCCAGATTGGAAAGAGGCTCATCCATCAGGAACACCTTGGGATTACGAACGATTGCACGTCCCATGGCAACACGCTGTCTCTGACCACCGGACAGAGCCTTGGGCTTACGGTCAAGCAGAGGAGTCAGATCCAGGATCTTGGCAGCTTCCTTAACCATCTTGTCAATCTGATCCTTGGGAACCTTTCTCAGCTTCAGACCAAATGCCATATTATCATATACGGACATATGAGGATACAGAGCATAGTTCTGGAATACCATTGCAATGTCACGATCCTTGGGTTCAACGTCGTTCACTACCCTGTCTCCGATCTTCAGTTCACCGGAGGAAATGTCTTCCAGACCCGCGATCATACGGAGCGTCGTGGACTTACCACATCCGGAAGGACCTACGAAAATAATAAACTCCTGATCCGCGATTTGCAGGTTGAAATCCTTAACAGCTTCAAAACCGTTGGGATACACCTTGCAGACATTTGTCAAAGATAAACTTGCCATGTTGAAACTCCTTTCATATTTGCAATTACTTTATTAATTATCAGGTCACCTTATCACTGAACCTGAAATCAGTATACCTAAAATCTCTTTACAACACCATACCACTATTTCACAAAGATTTCTTAACAGATTGTATGTTTTGCTCAGAAACAGATAAAAATTTTTTCTTACATGTCACATTGCCCAAAATGCGCCCTGGAACTTGGTCAAATTATACAGCACACAGGTTCGACAGGCACTTATTGGTTCTTGTCATAGTTCTCAAGGGCAGGGTCAAGCTCATCCCGGAAAATCCGCTCATCCTCCTCCGGTTCGCCCTCGGGGGCGCTTGCTTCCAGGATCTGGTCTTCCAGCTTTTTGAACAACTTGTTGTACAGCTTCGCAGATCCCCAGGCCGGGGCCGAAAGACCAAACAGCAGGGACAGCGGCATAAGCTGCAGGACAAAGAAAAATACCACCAGCGGAACCGCGTACATGATAATCATCAGGATGGTCTTAGGAAACTGCATCAGGCTCATGAGAAACGCATTCTTCAGCGTTCGAAAAATCGAGTTCTCAAATTTTGCCAAAACCGGAAAGACATACATGCAGGTAAAAACCACCAGCACCGCTGCCGCCGTAATTACTCCCCGGAACAGAGCGCCGAACTCGGCGGCGGAGCTTCCCATGATGAGAAAGTCTCCCACCAAAACAGCAATCACCGCCAGAATAATCAGCCAGATCAGTGTCGCCTGCCGGAAGTTTTCCTTAAAAGATTTGAAGAAACCCCGCGTAATATAACATTCCTCGTTTCTCGCAATCTTCAGCGCCATATAATTCATGGCGGTCAGAGACGCCCCGACGGTCACCACCGGCAGACAGCAGATCAGCGTCAGCACATTCAGCCACATCAGATCGGCCATTTTTCCCAGTCCCTGCATCAGAGGGCTGTCCAGACTTAAAAATTTCATTTTAACCTCCACGCCGCTGCCCTGCGGCAGCTCCAACTCCTGTTTGACCCGCCTGTCGCCCGGGCCCTTCCTCCTAAAAAAACACTTTTTCCATCTCTGTCACCCGGATTCCGGAATACTCTTCCTCCGGCCTGACTGCCCGAAATCCCAGCCTTCTGTAAAAATTCACGGCATAGGGCGCCGCCTTGAGCGATATATATTTTTCTCCGGCCTCCTGTTTCAGATAGTCGCACACTGCCGTGAGAATGGCACGCCCCACACCCCTTCGGTGATAGCCCTCCTCCACAAACAAAAGGGAAAGATGATTTCGATTCCGGATGGAGCCGGCTCCTATCACCTTCTGGCCGTCCAATGCCACCATCAGCTGATATTCGCCTTTTAAAAATGCAACATACAGATCGTCATCGGTAATGAAATCATAAAAATTCCTGATTCCCTCCTGCGTATAATCTCTGCCCTCAAATCTGAGAAAGGTGCGCCATATCATCCGCATGGCCGGCCCCCACTCCTCTTCCTTCGCCCATCGTACCTCAAACGGCATCTGCATTTTCACTGTTTCCATTCAGTTACCTGATGCCCCGCCGGAGCAGAGCACCGTCTCCTCCAACCAGTCAAAAATATCCTTCATGACCTCTTCCCGGTTCGTCTCGTTCAGCAGCTCATGTCTTCCTCCGTCATAGAGTTTCAGCCGGATATTCTCAAGTCCCGCTTCTTTGAGACTGTCATAGGCCTTGCGGACTCCCCTGCCGTAATCTCCCACAGGATCCCCGTCTCCGGAGACCATATACACGGGCAGCTTTGCGGGGATCCGCGCAAGATTCCGCGGGTCATGCAGTCTGGAAACCAGTTCAAACAGAGTGGAGAATCCGTTCACGGTAAAGACGAACCCGCACATGGGGTCAGCAATATACTTATCCACTCTCTCTTCGTCACGGCTCAGCCAGTCAAAAGGAGTTCTGGGCGTCTCAACTTCCTTATTGTAAGCCCCAAAGGCCAGCCGGTCTATCAATCTGCCGACATGCTCCGGGCCGCAGAAAAGTTTCTGAATACCTATCACAATTTTGGACGCCCGCAGCAGCGCCGGCGGCTGCATTCCCGTACCCATGATAATCGCAGCGGAGATTCCAGTACCATAACGGAACATATAATTTCTTACGATAAAGGAACCCATGCTGTGTCCCATAATCACATATGGCACATTGGGATAAAGCGCCTGAGTGGCCTTTTTCAGCCTGTGTACATCCCGAACCAACACCGTAGCAGGATCCTGTTCACAGAAATAGCCCCGCTTGCCGTCACGCCCTACGGATTTCCCGTGACCCATATGATCCTCACCGGTGACCACACAGCCCCTCTCCGTTAAAAACCCGGCAAATTCCTCGTACCGCTCAATGTACTCCGCCATGCCGTGCACAATCTGCACTACACAGCGGATTTTCTCCGCATTGTCAGGAACATATCTCACGGCGTGAAGCTTGCTCTTCCCGTCCCTCGAGTCGTAAAAAAACTCTTCTTTTACCATAATTCACCTCATAATTGTCGAACAGGCAGCCTGTCTGCATCCTGTAACGCGAGTATAACGCATTTCCGGGAAAAGTTTAAGTACTTTTCCACAATTTTAATAAACATTTTGGATTTGTCAGCGCGGAAATCAACAGATCTCGGCGCCTGCAGGCATCTCCTTCTCCGGCTTCATCAGCGCCAGCCTGCCTTCGGCGTCCTCGGCACACAGCAGCATTCCCTCGGAAACCACTCCCGCCAAAGTGGCAGGCTTTAAGTTTACCAGCACCATCACCTTTTTCCCCACCATCTCCTCCGGGGAATAATACGCCTTGATGCCGGATACGATCTGCTTTACCTGGCTGCCGATCCTGACCTGGCTGCAGAGCAGCTTCTTGGACTTGGGCACCGCCTCACAGGAGATGATCTCTCCCACCTGAAACTGAAGCTTTGCAAAATCATCATAGGAGATTTCAGGCTTCACCTCAAGGTCTATGACATTGCTGTCGCTTTCTTCCTGTTTTTCTGCGGTATCTGCCGCCAGGGCTGCTGCCACCTCCTGCTCCCGCTTCTCCACATCCTTCTTATCCAGACGGGCAAAGAGAATCTCGGGCGTTTCCGTCACCCGATTGCCGTTCGGATATTTCCCGAAGGTCTCAAGCTCATCAAAATCACGGAGTTTCGTATTCAGTTGTCCGGCAATTTTTTCGGCAGTTTCAGGCATAAAGGGCTGCAGCAGGGAAGCGCCGATAACGATGCCCTCCACCAGATTATAAAGTACAGTGGAAAGGCGGTCCGCCTTTGCCTCATCCTTCGCCAGAACCCAGGGCTCCGTCTCGTCAATATACTTATTACAGCGCTTGAAGATACCAAAGATCTCCGTCAGCGCGTCCGCCACCCGCATGGCAGTCATTTTTTCTGTCACCTTTGCATAGGCTCCAGTGACTACAGCCTTCAGATCCCCGTCTACAGACGCGTCTTCCGCCCTTTTATCCGACACCACACCACCAAAATATTTATTGCTCATGGATACGGTGCGGTTCACCAGATTGCCCAGCGTATTTGCAAGATCCGTGTTGGTCCTTTCCGCAATCAGCTCCCATGTGGCGTTTCCGTCATTTTCATAGGGCATCTCGTGAAGCATATAGTAGCGCACGGCATCCACGCCGAAGAAGTCTGCCAGATCGTCCACATAGATGACATTCCCCTTCGACTTACTCATCTTCCCGCCGTTCATCATCAGCCAGGGATGTCCGAAAATCTGTTTGGGCAGCGGTTCGCCCAGCGCCATAAGGAAAATGGGCCAGTAGATGGTATGGAAACGGATAATGTCTTTTCCGATCAGATGCAGATCCGCCGGCCACAGCTTTTTATACTGTTCCGAGCTGTTTCCGTCCGCGTCGTATCCGATGCCTGTGATGTAGTTGCTCAGCGCATCCAGCCAGACATAGACCACATGCTTGTCGTCAAAGTCAACGGGAATTCCCCATTTGAAGGTCGTCCGGGACACGCACAGATCCTGAAGCCCGGGCAGCAGAAAATTGTTCATCATCTCGTTTTTGCGGGACGTGGGCTGAATAAATTCCGGGTGCTCGTTAATATGCTGAATCAGTCTGTCCGCATACTTGCTCATACGGAAAAAGTACGCCTCCTCTTTGGCCGGCTTCACTTCTCTGCCGCAATCGGGACATTTTCCGTCCACCAGCTGGCTCTCCGTCCAGAAGGATTCACAGGGCGTACAATACATCCCCTCATACGCTCCCTTATAGATATCGCCCTGGTCATAAAAGCGTTTGAAAATCTTCTGCACCTGCTTTTCATGCGCTTCGTCCGTGGTGCGGATAAATTTGTCATAGGATATATTCAGCATATCACACATTCCCTGAATAATCCCGGCAACCTGATCCACAAATTCTTTGGGCGTAACGCCGATCTCCTCGGCCTTCAGCTCAATCTTCTGGCCATGCTCATCCGTTCCGGTCTGGAAAAAGACGTCATAGCCCTCCTTTCTCTTAAACCTGGCAATGCTGTCCGCCAGCACAATCTCATAGTTATTGCCGATATGAGGCTTGCCGGACGTGTAGGCAATGGCCGTGGTCAGATAATAAGCTCCCTTGTTCTGCATGTCTTTCTTCTCCTTTCCCATTCTTCGCTTCTGACTCTGCTGATTCGCGCAAAAAAAGCCCGCCTTGCCTGCGCTGCCGCGCAAGAAGACAGGCTCTGTGCCCGTGGTACCACTTCTCTTCACCCGGCTCTCACAAGCCGGATCTCGCCGGGTCTTTCCTGACAATGTCATTCAAACCCTGTCCGCTGTAACAGGCGGAACCTGTCGCAGCCTTACCCTGTTCTCACACATGACACCTTTGTCATGTTGTTTCGGGTTCGGTGCGCTGCTCGGAAGCCATTTTCCATCTGTCCTGTTCTGTCCCTCTCAGCATCGGCTTTTCGCCTTCGGGACATTCTCTGTGTAACGGGGTGCAGACGTACTTTCTTCGTCATTGCGTTTGCTGTCTGTATTAAAGAGTATCACAAGATATGGCGCATTGTCAAGACGGTGCGCTTTCTTTACGCATGATTGCGCTTCCTTGTTTGCTCATGGCCGGGCAGTGATTGGCTGAACTGTTACAGTTCAAACTCTCCTTCATACTTCTTGAAAAAATCAAAATACGCCCTCACATTCCCCAGTCTGGTCCAGCGTTTCACATCCACCGGATCCTCATCCAGATCATAGATTCTGGCTCCCCGCATGGAAAGCAGAAAGGGGGAATGAGTGGCAATAATAAACTGACATCCAAAAAATCTGGCGGAATCCTCCAGGAACCGCAGCAGCTCCTGCTGCCGCTCCGGCGACAGGCTGTTCTCCGGCTCATCCAACAGGTAAAGCCCGTTCTCCTGAATCTTTTCCGTAAAATACAAAAATGCGCTCTCCCCGTTGGAATGCTCCCGCACATTATCCATCAGGTTTGCTCTCACATATCTGGACTGGGTCTTGGAACGAGCCTGCACCACCTTTTTCAGCTTCTCGTAATCCGCCAGGGAACGCATCTGAAAACTGTCGTATTTGTTTTCCAGGTATTCCTGAAATACGCTCTCCCGCCTGTTGTCGATCCCCTGGTTCAGCGACCGCAGGTTCAGCATGAAGTCAAACACATCATCGCTGGTGATAATTCTGCTGCCCTCCGGTACGGGCTCCCCTGTCTCAAAGCTGCACCGTTTGATATATTCTTCAAAAAAATTGCTGCGGTTATACAGCGTATCCCGCTTCAGCCCAAGTGCCTCGCCAATCACATTCAGCGCCGTGGTCTTACCGGAACCGTTTCCTCCATACAGGATCGTCACCGGTTCAAAATCCAGCATCCGCAATTTTCGTCGTGACAGGATCTGAAAAGGGTAAAACGAATCGTAGCAGGTACGCTTCTGCCCCAGAAAAAAATCAAATTCCTGCTCTCCCGTCGGAAAGGTAAACTGTGTCAGGTACATCATATACCGTCCTCCCTGTACTTTCTGCCTCGTGACAATCCGGCCTTGCCATTGTATGCCTATTTTCTGGTCGTCAGCTGGCTGTACTCGCCCTTTCTGTCATAGGAGTCCATCAGATAACTCTCATCCGTCAGAATACAGTCTATCTCCAGCTCGTCTTTTCTATACTTGCTCCGTTTCCTCAAATCCTCCTTCGGACGCTGCTCGGGCTTTGCCTGAAAAGAATTTCTGGCCTGGAAACGAAAAAAGTGTCCCGGCAGCTTTCCGGCCAATTGTCCCGTCACACCCTTCACCTTTGCGCGGATCCGTTGAATCGGCGTAAGTCTCACCCCCGGCCTGTTCTCCGGCATTGTCAGAAAATAAGGATTTTCCTGCATAACCCGGGTCTTTGCCTCCGCGCTCCGACTGTCTGAGGCAGCATCCTCTCTCATCTGTGCCATCACCTGCGCCTGCCCCGACTTTTCTCCCGGTTCCACCGAATTGCTGACCTGGCCCGGCCCCCAGATACCCTTTACAAATCCTTTTCCTCTTCCCAGAAGCTTCTGCACCCAGGCAGACAGGGAAAACTGGGCGTCCTGCTGCTGTTTCTGCATCTGAAAGGACTGGGCGCTCATGGCCGATGAGGACGCCGCCCCTCCTTTTTCTTTTCTGTAGTGTGCATGCTCATGCATACAGCCTGTCACCAGATGAGAATCCCTGTCGTGACCGCCTTTGATCCCTCCCAGCTGCATAGACGCCTCCTTTCCCGCTTTAGGCATTGCTCCGCCTGCTACTGCTCCATTTTTTCCAGAAATCCTCTCACATTCTCTCCTATTTTTCCGTGAAACACTGCGGAGCCTGCCACAATCACATTTGCGCCTGCTTCCAGCACCCGGCTCACATTGTCGGATGTGATACCTCCGTCCACCTCAATATCCACCGGAAGCCCTCTCTCCGCGACCATCCGGCGAAGCTCCCGCACCTTATCCAGACAGGAGGGGATCAACTTCTGTCCGCCGAACCCCGGTTCAACAGTCATGACCAACACCATGTCAACAAGCTCCAGATACGGCGCAGCCGCCGACACTGGAGTTGCCGGTTTTATCGTGATCGCAGCCTTCCTGCCAAGACTGCGTATTTTCGCAATGGTTCCTGCCACGTCCTCCGTGGCCTCCAGATGAAAATTAATCAGATCCGCTCCGCATTCGGCAAATTCCTGCAGATAACGCTCCGGCCTCTCAATCATCAGATGGACGTCAAAAAACAGATCCGAGACGCTTCGAATGGAACTCACCACCGGCATACCAAAAGAAATTGATGGCACAAAGCTGCCATCCATCACGTCGATATGCAGATATCCGGCTCCCGCCTGCTCCGCCTCCCTGATCTGTTCTCCCAGCCTGCCAAAATCCGCAGCCAATATAGACGGTGATAAAATATTCATAATGTCCTCCATACCAAATATCAGATTCGGCCCCGCAATTCACGTTTATGGCTCCGGCCTTCCTCCGGACAGCCGCATCTTGGTTTTATTCTAACAGAGAAGCCGGGATATCGCAACCTAAATGCAATATCCCGGCAGTCAATCGGTACTGACTTCGTCCTTATTCTGTTCGCGCCTGGGCAACGTCCTCCTTCAGTTTTTCCCATGCGTCCGGATGCTCCGTGTAATAGATCGGACACTTCTTTCCGCCGCAGTCATAATGGCGCAATATATCCTCTGCTTCCAGGTCATATACGTCCGTCAGCCACGCCAGAAGCGAGATCAAAGAGTCATATGTCTCCTGCGTAAAGGAACCGTCCGCCGCCTTAAAACAGCATTCAATGGAAATGGAGTCATAGTTGCGGCTCTGAACCGCATACGCAATCTCTGTCAAAGGCACACATTGAACGATCTCTCCTTCATAGCCAATGATAAAATGAGAGCTGACGCTGACCTCATGCGTGTCCTTCTGCTGCTCAAAATAGCTGCGGTTCTGTGCCGCACTGGTTCCCGGATTCGCCGTATAGTGCACGAAAATATTCTTTATCTCCGGCAGAGGCTCACCCGGCCTGGAATACTCGTTGGGTGTCAGGAAATCCTCCGTCCAATAAGGATGCCTGAGAAAGTCCGCCGCAGGCAGCCCCTGTATCGTTTCCTCCCGGGGAAGATCCGTCCCGGTTATCTCTTCCTGTCTGTTATCGGTGATAACATTTTGATTTCCTCCGGCAGCTTCAAGGCTTTCCGGCTTGATCATCAGGACGAGGAATACTGCAATTATGCCGCAGGCAAAAATACTCACTGCGATCCGCTGCCTGCGGATATATTTTTTCCGCCGCAAAGCAGCCTGCCGATTTCCCGTCCTGTTCACCGGTACTGTCTGAAGAGCACGCCGTTCTCCCCTGCGGGAACCTGTTCTGCCGGAGGTTTCCGCGCTGCGGCGTGTTCCCCCTGTACTCCCCGCCGTGGGTCTGCCTTGCCGAAGCTCCTGATCATATCCGCCTGCAGACCTGCGGCTCCGTTCCCTCTGGCCGTACCCCGCCGGCTGTCTCACCTGCCGAAGCTCCTGATCGTATCCGCCTGCAGACCTGCGGCTCCGTTCCCTCTGACCGTACCCCGCCGGTTGCCTCACCTGCCGTCTGCCCCTTGTATCCGAAATGCCTGTCCTCAGCCTTCTCTGCTCTTCATAATCTACCAGATACGGATTTCTTCTGATGTCTATGAAATCCGGCTCCTGCCTCCTCTGTACTCCGCTGTTCTGTGTCATCTTCGCACCCCCGCACCCCTGACAAACTTCTTTCTTGTCCTTATCTGATTTACAGTATAAACAGAGATTGTATCAAAGTTGTTAAGAAAAGATAAATGTCTGACATTTTTTAAATACAATAAGCCGCGTAAAGCGGAATCGACCTTATTCCCTCTTCCTCCCCGAAGTTTTTACCTGAAACGCGAAGCGCATATTCCGGGGCGTATCTCCTGCAAAACTCCCTCAAACTTTTTGAACGGACCCCTGTGTCATATTTCACTTCAACAGGAATCACCCTGCCATTTATCTGAATTACAAAATCAACCTCTGCCGCCGGAGCGTCAGAAGTCCAATAATAGAGCTCATAGCCCGCTGCCTTCAGTGTCTGCGCCACATAGTTCTCCGTCAGCGCCCCTTTGTAAACGCCGGATAACTCATCCCGCAGCACGTTTTCCGGCACCAGGTTTGCGCACGCACATAAAAGCCCTACATCAGACAAATAAAGCTTGAACGCGGACACATCCCGAAAAGCGGCAAGCGGCAATTCTCCCACCGTCGCCAAATCCGATTGAATTGCCACTCCTGCCATATGCAGCCACATAATAGAATCTCCGAACATACCCGCAGTGGCTCCCTTGCGTATCAGCTTATACCGGAATTTTTTATTTTCCTTTGCCAGCTGAGCCGGAAGGGAAAGATATGCGCCTCTGATCCTCGTACTCTCACTTTCCGACGCATACTTTGCCATATCTGCAGTGTATGCATTGACGATCAGACTCTGTACCTCCGGCACATTCACCAATGATTTTTCCTCCAGATACTTCCGAACCGCGGCAGGCATTCCGCCAACATACAGATAACGCAGCCACCAGAGCCTCAGTTCGCTGTGTATCGCCTCCGGCATGGGTTCCATGGAAACAAAATGCTCCCGGATCATATGCTCCAGCCCCTCCTGTCCCATGGCCCACAGGAACTCGTCAAACCGCATGGGATACATAGTCTTCACATACACCTTGCCCACCGGAAAGGAATAGCTCTCCCTGCGGATCGCCACCCCCAAAAGGCTTCCCGCCGCTACAATATGATATTCGGGAGCCTCCTCACAAAAATACTTCAGGGAGGTCAGCGCTCTTTCACAGGCCTGAACCTCATCAAAGATCAGCAGAGTGTCCTCCGGGACAATCCTTGCACCAAAGTGCTCCTCCAGCAGCCGCAGCAGCCTGTCCGGTCTCAAATCTCCCTCAAAATATCCAGCCACTGCCGGCATCCGTTCAAAATTGATATAAATGCTGTTCTTGAAGTAATCCCTCCCAAACTCCTGCAGAATATACGTCTTTCCCACCTGCCTTGCGCCGTACAACACAAGAGGCATCCTGTCCTCCGTTTTCTTTTTCCACTCCGCCAGCTCCTTCAGAATCACTCTCTTCATGCCATAGTCCCTCCTGTCACACCCGATAAGAATAATGTATCGAATGAATGATTAAAACGCAAGAAAAAGTCATCCGCAGATGACTTTTTCTCAAAAATAAATCGTTTTTAAATGACATTTAGAGCATTCCTTATACAAACTCCTTTACAGACTTGTAAACGCCCTCTGCATCCAGACCGTACTTTGCAACCAGCGCTGCCGCGGAACCGGACTCTCCGAACACATCCTGCATACCCAGTTTCTTTACGGGAGTGGGCAGCTTTGCGCACAGGCAATCGCAGACCGCACTGCCAAGACCGCCGATCACGGAGTGCTCCTCCACGGTCACGACCTTTCCCGTCTTCCTTGCACTGTTCACAATGATATCCTCATCCAGCGGCTTGATGGTACAGATGCTCACCACCTCGGCCTGAATGCCCTCCGCAGCCAGCTTCTCGGCTGCTCCCAGAGCGGAGTCCACACAGATACCCGTAGCTACAATCGTCACATCCTTGCCCTCACGGACTACGGAACCTTTTCCGATCTCAAACTGATAATCGGGCCTGTCGTTGATCACGGGAACTGCCGCACGACCGAATCTGATGTACACAGGGCCTTCGTATTCCAAAGCCGCACGAACGGCTGCCTTTGCCTCCACATCGTCTGCGGGACACATCACCACCATGCCGGGAATCGTTCTCATCAAAGCGATGTCCTCATTGCACTGATGCGTCGCGCCGTCCTCGCCCACCGTAATTCCCGCATGGGTTGCGCCGATCTTTACGTTCAGGTGAGGATAGCCTATGGAATTGCGCACCTGCTCAAAGGCACGCCCAGCCGCAAACATGGCAAAGGAACTCACAAAGGGAATTTTTCCGGTCAGAGAAAGTCCGGCTGCCACACCCATCATATTGCTCTCCGCAATACCACAGTCAATATGACGGTCGGGATATGCCTTTTTGAAGACACCTGTCTTGGTAGCCGCCGCAAGGTCGGCGTCCAGCACCACCAGATCGGGAAACTCTTCCCCCAGCTCCTTCAGGGCGTTTCCATAGCTTTCACGGGTTGCGATCTTCTTTATCGTGTTTTCAGCCATTACGCTTCACCTTCCTTCTCTAATTCTGCACCGATCTTTTCCAGATCTGCCATTGCCACTGCATACTCCTCATCATTGGGAGCCTTTCCGTGCCAGTCCACACTGTTCTCCATAAAGGAAACACCCTTGCCCTTCAGGCTGTGTACAACGATACAGGTGGGCATTCCCTTGGTCTCCCGCGCCTCCCGGAAAGCGGCCCGGATGGCGTCAAAATCATGTGCATCCACATTGATCACATGGAAATTGAACGCCTCGAATTTCTGATCAATGGGATAAGGGGAGCAGACCTGATCGATAGGGCCGTCAATCTGCAGATTATTGTTGTCTACGATCACACAGAAGTTATCCAGCTTGCGGTGGCCTGCAAACATGGCCGCCTCCCAGACCTGTCCCTCCTCCAGCTCGCCGTCGCCCAGAAGCGTATACACACGGAAATCCTTTCCGCCCAGCTTCCCGCCCAGCGCCATGCCGGCCGCAGCGGAAATCCCCTGTCCCAGGGAACCGGAGGACATATCCACGCCGGGAATATGGATGCAGGGATGCCCCTGAAGATAGGAACCCAGATGTCTCAATGTCTTTAAGTCCTCAACCGGGAAAAAGCCCCTGTTCGCCAATGCGGAATAAAGCCCCGGGGCGGTATGGCCCTTTGACAGCACAAAGCGGTCTCTGTCTTCTTTGTCGGGATTCTCCGGGTCAATATTCATTTCCTCAAAATACAGATAAGTAAAGATATCTGCCGCGGAAAGGGACCCGCCGGGATGTCCCGCCTTTGCACTGTGAACTGCCGTTACAATGCCTTTTCGCACGTCGTTTGCGTGCCTGCGCAGTTCTAAATTGTTCATCGTCTCCTCCATTCTGCCGCCCCAGCGGCACCTCATTTTACCGAACCTGTGACTCTTCGTCGATTTTTTGCCCGAATAAGCACATTATACCATGATTTCGTGCGCTTCGGCGCACATGGAATCAGAAGTTGACTCCATGTCCTTCTGAGTCAACATTGTAGCATAATTCTCCTGTCCCGTCCATACCCTTCTCCAAAAAATGCCCATTGTGCTCGAACACGGTTGCTGTTGACCCTTATCAGACAGCCCTGCGGCAGCGCGCGGAATCCATGTGCCGCAGGCGTTGGCAGTCCTTTTGAATCGCTTTTATTCTCAGCCGTTTCCCTGGCCGTAATAGGCGTTTGCACCGTGTTTTCTGTAATAGTGTTTATCCTGCAGTTCCTGGGGTGCAGGCTGAATGCGGGGATTGATGGTCTCGGCACGATAAGCCATCTTGGCCACCTCCTCCAGCACTACGGCGTTATGTACCGCCTCCGCCGCGTCCTTCCCCCAGGCAAAGGGGCCGTGATTCTTGCAGAGCACGGCAGGGACGGCCACGGGATCCTTTCCCAGCCGCTTAAATTCATTCACGATCAGATGACCCGTGTTTTCCTCATAGGCCTCCTCGATCTCCTCCTTCGTCAGACATCTCAGACAGGGCACTTCCCCGTAGATGTAATCCGCATGAGTCGTGCCGTAGCAGGGAATGCTGCGTCCGGCCTGCGCCCAGCTGGTAGCATAGGAGGAGTGGGTGTGCACCACACCGCCAATCTGCGGAAACGCCTTGTAAAGCTCCGCGTGAGTGGCCGTATCGGAGGAAGGATTGAAACGCCCCTCCACCCGCTTTCCGTTCAGATCCACCACCACCATGTCCTCCGGCTTGAGCCTGTCATACTCCACACCGCTGGGCTTAATGACAAAAAGGCCGCTCTCCCTGTCGATGGCGCTGACATTTCCCCAGGTAAAGGTAACCAGCCCATAGCGGGGCAGCTCCATATTTGCCTCATATACCAGTTGCTTCAGTTCCTCTAACATTTTACTCCTTTCCCGCGCCCGCCCACTGCGGCGCGGCTCCAAAATTGTGCCTGTTTGCCTCGAAGAGGCAATTTTTTTAGCGAAGCCCTTCCACCGCAGCTTTCTCCGCGGGCAGGGTGCTCTTGTATTTTTCCACAAAGGCGTCGAAGCCCGCCACATCCTCCTGCACAGGTGCAATGGTAGTTCCGGTCTGACCTGCAAAGATTCTGTTCGTCAGATACTCCGGCAAGGTCTCCTGCTCCCCCTTCTCCTGCAGGAACGCCGCCAGCACTGCCATTCCCCAGGCGCCGCCCTCGCTGGCCGTATCCATAACCGTCACGGGAGAATCAAAGGCCGCGGCCATCAGGCGCTGCCCCACTACAGGCGTCTTGAACAGTCCGCCGTGCCCCATCAGGGAATCCACCTTCACATGCTCCTCCTTCAACAGGATGTCATTGCCGATTTTCAGCGTAGCCATGGCACTGTAAAGATGACTCCTCATAAAATTGGCAAGGGTGAATTTTGCATCGGGCATCCGGACAAACATGGGACGGCCCTCGTTCAGCCCGGTTACAGGCTCCCCGGAAAAATAGTTGTACGCCAGCAGGCCGCCGCAGTCTGCGTCCGCCTCCAGCGCCTCCCTGTAGAGAACGCCGTAGAGTTCGTTTTTGTCCGCCTTCACTCCAAACTTTCCCGCAAACTCGTCAAAGAGATTCACCCACGCGTTCAGGTCGGAGGTACAGTTATTGCAGTGCACCATGGCCACAGGATTTCCGTCGGGAGTGGTCACCATGTCGATCTCCTCGTGTACCTTCTCCAACGCCTTCTCCGTGACCACCATGGAAAAGATGGAGGTTCCCGCAGAGATATTGCCGGTGCGCACTTTTACGCTGTTGGTAGCCACCATTCCCGTTCCCGCATCTCCCTCGGGAGGGCACATGGGGATACCTGCCTGCAGGGTTCCCGTGGGATCCAAAAGTCTGGCCCCCTCGGAGGTCAGGGTTCCCGCCTTCTCCCCGGCGCACAGTACCCTGGGAAGGATCTGCTCCAGCTTCCAGGAATATCCCCTGGGGGCAATCAGCTCGTCAAACTGTGCAATCATCCTTTTGTCAAAATCATGTATGTTGGAATCAATGGGAAACATGCCGGACGCCTCACCGATGCCGATGACCTTCTCCCCGGACAGCTTCCAGTGTATGTATCCTGCCAGGGTGGTGAAAAACGCCACCTCCTTCACATGCTCCTCGCCGTTTAAGATAGCCTGGTAGAGGTGGGCAATGCTCCACCTTTGGGGAATATTAAACTGAAACAGCGGTGTCAGCTCCCTGCAGGCGGTTTCCGTCATGGTGTTTCTCCAGGTCCGGAAGGGCACCAGAAGCTCTCCCTCCCCGTCAAACGCCATATAGCCGTGCATCATGCCGGAAAAGCCGATGCTGCCGACAGTGGTCAGGCTCTCGCCGTATTTTATCCGGACATCCTCCGCCAGACTGCCATAGCAGTTCTGCAGACCGTTCCAGATATCCTCCAGGCTGTAGGTCCAGATATTATTCTCCAGACGGTTCTCCCAGTCATGATTTCCCATGGCCACAGGAGTATGGTTCTCATCCACCAGCACCGCCTTGATGCGGGTGGAACCAAACTCGATCCCCAACGCCGTCCTGCCCTCTCGGATTGCTTTTTTGATCATTTCGCTCATTTTATTCCCTCCATGTTTGAAATTTCCCTTCATTTTTAAGTATATAAGCGATGCAAACGCAAGTCAATGCAGTTTTGGGGAAACGGTGATTTCATCTGCGCCTGCTTTGTTACGCATGGCGCAGTCCGGTGATGCATACATTGTAGTAACGCTTAGTCACTCAGGTGGTTCTCCCTTGAAAAAACGTTCTCCCCTCACCATAAAACAGCTGCTGTTCATGGCGGCTCTGCTCGTTGGCTTCATAGCCCTGACCCTTTTCCTCTTTACATATAAAAAGGATGAAAAACGCTTCTCCAATATCACCTCCCGGCTCTTTGCGGAGGAGATGGAAGCCAGTACTCTGAGTATGCACTATACCATCGCATTTCCGGCGGAATTCGGCATCTGCGATTACGCGCCTGTTCTGCCGGTGTACAGCGCGGGCGGTGCTTTAAAGGGACAGGCGGCGGTGGAAAACGCCTTGTCCGCCCTGAGGTCCATTCGCCAGGAACGGCTGAAGCCCTCCGACGCATGGCTCTGCAAGCTGCTGATCCGTTACCTGGAAAACTCCCTGTCCCTGGGCAGCTTCCTTTACTACAGCGAACCGCTGTCCCCCTCCTCCGGCATGCAGTCCCAGCTTCCCATCCTGCTGGCAGAATACACCTTCCGAAACAGACGGGATGTGGAGGATTACCTGTCCCTGCTGGATCAGACCGACGAATACTTTGCCTCACTGCTGGTCTACGAACAGGAAAAGGCGCAGGCCGGACTCCTGATGCCTGCCTCATCCCTCAAAAGCGTCAGAAAACAATGTGATGAAATCCTCACGGCAGATTCTCTGGAAGCGGGCTCCCACTTTCTTCAGACCACCTTCCGGGAACGGCTGCAGCTCCTCCGCAATGCCGAACTGATCAACGACAGGGAAATGCAAAAATACCTTGATACAAACGACCGGCTTCTGAAAACCGTACTGCTGCCGGCTTACACCGCTCTGGGCGACGGTCTGCTGCTCCTTGAGGATGAGTCTGTCCCTCTGACCGGGCTTGCCGCGACGCCTCAGGGAAGAGAATACTATGAGGCTCTTCTGATTTCCGAGACAGGCTCCCAGCGCACCGTCCCCGAAATCCAGGAGCTTCTGACCGCACAGTTTTCCGCGGAATACGATGCAGTACGGGAGCTGCTGGAAAAACACCCCGGGCTCATGCAGCGGTATAGCGAGGGCGATTCGGCGGCTTTCCCTCTCTCAGATGCGGAACAGATCCTGGCGGATCTGCAAGGCCGTATGAAAGGAAGCTTTCCTCCCGTCCCCGGCGAAAGCGCCTCCGTGGCAGTCAAGGCCGTCTCACCCAGCCTGGAAAACTACTGCGCCCCTGCCTTCTATCTGACCGCCCCCCTTGACGACACAACACACAATGTCATCTATATCAACGGGAAAAAGACACCCACCGGACTGGAGTTTTATACCACCCTGGCCCATGAGGGCTATCCCGGGCACCTGTATCAGAACGTCTACGGCAACCGGCGCAGTCTGGAGCAGCAGCGGCCTGCCAGGGAGCTGCTCTGGTATGGCGGCTATCTGGAGGGCTGGGCTCTCTACTGTGAATTTATTTCCCATGATTACGCTTCGGCTCTGCTGCAGGAGCGCAATCAGAGCCTGGAAGCAGCTCTCGTCCAGGTGGAAAAGCACAATCGCAGCCTGCAGCTGTGCCTTTACGCCCTTTTGGATACCATGATCCACTACGAGGGGGCTTCTCTCCAACAGATCACCCGGGTTCTGCAAGAATTTGGCATTGAGGAGCAGTCAACCGCCACATCCATCTACACCTATATCGCCCAGGAACCCTGCAACTACCTGAAGTATTATCTGGGCTATCTGGAGGTCATGTCCCTGAGAGATCAGGCCAGAGAGCTCTGGGGAGAAGAATACACGGACTATCAGTTCCACTGCTTTTATCTGGATAACGGCCCTGCGGATTTTCTGTCTTTGAAAGAACAGCTGACTTCATCTTGCGCTTCAGGCTATGAATGAGTAAAATAACAGACAGGGGGTTTTGTAAGATATTTGTAAGAAAACCCCCTGTTAATTTGTAAAAAGAGCAGGGTATTCTGATATCAGCCTTAGGATACAGCTTCGCAGCTTTGCTGCGGTATGGGGCGGCAGAAGAAAGATCCACAGGGAGGTTGGCATGAGTGAATGTATACTGGTCGTTGACGACGACAGGGAAATCGTAAAAGCTATCAGCATCTTGCTGAAGGGAGAAGGGTATGAGGTGCTGAAGGCCTACGACGGACTGCAGGCCCTGGACCTCCTGGCCTCCCACCAGGTTCGGCTGGTGCTGATCGACGTGATGATGCCGCGGCTGGACGGGCTTTCCGCCCTTCTTCGCATCCGTGAAAAGCAGAATATCCCTGTCATCGTCCTCAGCGCCAAAAGCGAGGATACCGACAAGATACTGGGATTATCCATGGGAGCGGACGATTATGTGGCCAAACCCTACAATCCCCAGGAACTGGCAGCCCGGGTTAAAAGCCAGCTCCGCAGGTATACCTGTCTGGGGGACATTCATGCTGTAAGCCGCATGGACGAGCTCCGAAACGGCAGACTGCTTTACCGCACAGACGAGAAAATCCTCTACGCGGACGGGGAACCCATAAAGCTGACCGCCAAAGAGACCGGTATCATAGACCTGCTGATGCGCAATCCCGGCCGTGTATTTCCCGCCGAGGAAATCTATCGCAGAGTCTGGGAGGAGGATGCCTTCGCATCCGAAAACACCGTAATGGTGCATATCCGGCGCATCCGCGAAAAGCTGGAGCTGAATCCGAAAGAGCCAGAATATTTAAAGGTGGTGTGGGGTATTGGATACAAAATGGAAAAACATTAAAAAAGCACTTGGGTTTATTATTTTCTTTCTGGGCGTCAGCCTGACAATATGGAACGGCACACAGCTGCCGGAGCGCCTGCAGAGCAGACCTGCGTCCTGGGCTCCCGAAAAACTGTTTTCGGAGGATTATCAACACTATCAACGTTTTCAGAATCATATTTCAAACCGATTGGAACTTTTCCTGACTATTGCGGCAGGAGGAGCACCCAGTGGTTGGATCTACGACAATGGCTGGAGATTTTACTCCGGCGACACTTTTTATGATGACCGTTATTATGATTCCAGCACAGATTCCATCACAGAAGACTACGGCCAGTCATGGCCCGGCAGCTTCCATGAGCAGGAAGCAATTTCCGAATACGGAACTTTCAGCCTCCCGAGAGATGTTGAATGGGACGACGACGAGTGGGGATACGACGAAACCTATCGACCGCTCACAGATGAACAAAAAGAAAAGCTTGTACAGCAATATTTCAGCGCTATCGCAGGGGATAAAAACCTGCTGTACAGCATCTCCTGCGACGGAAAACTCCTGTATACCAACTCTGATCTGCCGACAACAGAGGGACAGATGCAGCTCCCGGAGGGCTACAATTTCCTCCTTTCCTTTGACGGGGAAAAGGTTCATATCACAAAGGATGGAACCGAGCTGGATATATATGGAGACGGATACTACCGCGATGAGGACAATGACTGGTATGTTCCGGGCTACCACAATTTTCCGGTGAGCGACGACATGAAAAAAACCGCCGTCTGCATTGCCGCGGCAAAGGAGCCCGTCCTGTACACCCGGGGGATTTCCCAGGACAGCGGATACCGCCAGGAGGAAAACACTCTGTACTGGCTGCAGTACCACCTCCGTCAAAACCAAACGCTTCTGCTTCGCAATCTGGCCGGTCTTGCGGCAGGCCTGCTGCTGCTTTTCCTCTCTTTCTTCTGCAGAAAACAGAAGAAGGAAGCCGCCCGGGGAATTGCCCGCCTTCAGGGAAAGGTATGGATAGAAGTCAAGATACTTCTCCTGTTCCTCCTGCTGTATGGAGTACTTCAAGAGTCCGCTGCCGCCTTTTTCAATGATTACGGCTACGACCTATGGCAGGAAATCGCCTGGGCGTACAGCGACTATGCATTCGATTATGCATATATGTACTACGGAGCAACGTTCCTGCGCTTCCTGGCTCCTTGGTTCTGGGTGATGTTGTTCTGGCTGGTCTGGCTGCTTGTGAACGACCTGAAGCACAATAAAAAAATATGGCGGCACGGTCTGTTCGCAAAGCTTTACCGTACCTTTTCGGCCCGGGAAATGAATCAGCCTCTGGCCCGCAAAATGGCTCATCGCACCGCTATCCTTTCCGGCACAGCAGCCGTATATGGGATTCTGATCCTTGCAGCCGCTTCGCTTCTGGCTGACGGAGCCCTTTCCCACAACGCCATCATGGGAACCATCCTGCTGTGCATCCTTGGAATCCTCTGCTTCCTGTTGACGGTATATCTGATTGGAACAAAGAATATGAAGGCGGCAAAGGATGTGGATGCCCTGTCGGAACGCATCGACGAAATCTGCGGCGGCAACTACGCCGATATCGATTCATTCCATTCCGACGGATTCTCTTCTGTCAGGGCGGAGCAGACAAACGGCGCAGGCAACAAAGAAGCCTATACAACACATGATCTTGGCAAAACCATGAGCAGACTGGAGGACATCCGCCAGGGACTTGCTACCGCAGTGGACGAGCAAATGAAAAGCGAGCGTATGAAAGTGGAGCTGATTGCCAATGTCTCCCACGATATCAAGACGCCTCTGACCTCGATTATCAGCTATGTGCAGTTTTTGAAGGAGGAAGAATCTCTGCCGGAGCATGTGAAAGATTATGTGAAAATTCTGGACGAAAAGTCCCAGCGATTAAAGAACATGGTACAGGACGTTTTTGCGGTGAGCAAGGCAGCCTCCGGAGAGCTTCCCATGCATATGGAGGAACTGGATTTCGGCAAGCTGCTGCTCCAGACCATGGCGGATATGGACGAGCAGATCAAAAACAGCAGCATCTCCTTCCGCACGGAGCTTCCGGAGGAACCCGTAATGATCATGGCCGACGGCCAGAGAATGTACCGTGTCTTCCAAAACCTGTTCCAGAACGCACTGAAATATTCCCTGGACGGCTCCCGGGTCTATGTAACCCTGAAAACAGATGGAACAATGGCCATCGCCAGCGTAAAAAACACCTCTCATCTGGAGCTGGAAAAGGACAAGGATTTCACGGAGCGCTTTGTACGCGGAGACAAGAGCCGCACAGACGGCGGAAGCGGCCTGGGACTCTCCATCGCCCAAAGCTTCACAGAAGCCTGCGGAGGGCAGTTTACCATCAAATTTGATGCGGATCTGTTTATTGTGCAGATTATGTTTCAGAAAAAATAAAGTACTCCCTGATCTGCCGCCTCATGAGCTCAGACACATCTTCTCCGCGAAGATAGCCATGCGTCCATTCCACGGTTTTTTCCAGCATTACACGGTAATTCCACCTGGGCGTCCAGCCAAGCCTGCTCTGGATCCGGCTGCAGTCCAGTCTCAGGAAATTGGCCTCATGAGGCCCTCCGGCATCGGTATATTCCCAGGAAAGCTGCAGACCTGTCCTGTCTCTCCACAGTTCACAGAAGGTCTGCAGCAGCTCGCCGGTGCGGACACAGGATGCATCCCCCGGCCCCACATTATAGCTGCCTGCATACTGCCCATCCTCATACTGCTTCCGCGCAATCAGCAGATAGGCCGACAAGGATTCCAGCACATGCTGATAGGGTCTCACGGAATTGGGATTCCTCAGCACCATGCTGCGCTTTTCCGCTATGGCACGCACACAGTCCGGAATGATCCTGTCCGCCGCAAAATCTCCGCCGCCCACCACATTTCCGGCCCGGGCAGTGCTGATTGCCACTCTTTTATCCGCAAAGAAAGAGTTCCGATAGCTCTCCGTGACCAGTTCCGAACAGGATTTGCTGTTGGAATAGGGATCATAGCCGTTCAGTTCTTCATTTTCCCGATAGCCCCATTCCCATTCTCTGTTTTTGTAAACCTTATCCGTGGTGACATTCAGAAAAGACCGCACGGAATCACACCTCCGCACACATTCCAGCACATTCACCGTCCCCATGACATTTATCTCATAGGTATCTACCGGATTCCGATAAGACTCCCGCACAATAGGCTGAGCGGCCATATGAATCACAATTTCAGGACGAAACTCTGTGAAAACCTGTTCCAGCCTCCGCAGATCCCTTATATCTCCGATATACGAGTTCATCCGCTCTCCCATGTGGGCAAGCTCAAACAGGCTGGGACAGGTGGGGGGCTCCAGGGCGTACCCTGCCACCCGGGCTCCCAGTTCCAGCAGCACCATGCAGAGCCAGGTTCCCTTAAAGCCTGTATGTCCCGTAACCAGCACTTTCTTTCCATGATAAAAAGAATTTTCCATAAAGCTTAATACTCCAATGCTTCTAATATTTTATCAGCCATATAATCCAGCATTTCCTCGGTCATGCCCGGATACACCCCAACCCAGAACGTATCCCGCATAATCCTGTCCGTCTCCCTCAGCTCGCCCACCACACGATAACCCTCGCCTGTTTTTCTCATACCGTCAAAGCAAGGCTGTCTCAGCAGATTTCCGGCGAAAAGCATCCTGGTCTGTATCCCGCATTCCTCGAGATGCGTCACGATCCTGTTTTTACTGACACCCTCCCCGCAGGTAATCAGATAGCCAAACCAGCTGGGTTCGGAATTCGGACAGGGCTTTGGCAGAATCAGTCTGCCCGCAGCTTTCTCCAGACGTGTGCTCAGATATGCATGATTTTTCTGCCTTGCCTGCGTAAACCCGGAAAGCTTTTCAAGCTGCCCACAGCCTATCGCCGCCTGCATGTCCGTAGCCTTCAGGTTATAGCCGAAATGAGAATACACATACTTGTGGTCGTACCCCACAGGCAATTCCCCATACTGCCTGTCAAACCGATGCCCGCACAGGTTATCCTGCCCGGATGCACACACACAGTCCCGTCCCCAGTCCCGCATGGAACGAATAATTCGGTTCAGCAGAGGATCATCCGTATAAACAGCGCCTCCCTCTCCCATGGTCATATGATGAGGCGGATAAAAACTGGAGGTTCCGATATGTCCCACCGTTCCCGTATAATGCCACTTCCCGTCCAGGCAGTACCGGCTGCCCAGCGCGTCACAGTTGTCCTCCACAAGCCACAGTCCATGTCTGTCGCAGAAGGACTTCACCGCCTTTAAATCAAAGGGATTCCCCAGCGTATGAGCCAGCATTACCGCCCTGGTCTTCTCCGAAAAAGCCTCCTCCAGCCTTGAAACATCCATGTTGTACTGCGGAATCGTCACATCCACAAACACGGGCACGGCTCCGTACTGGATAACAGGGGCCACCGTGGTGGGAAAGCCCGCCGCAACCGTTATCACTTCGTCTCCGGGCAGGATCCTCCGCTCCTCCAGAAGCGGAGAGGTCAGCGCCATAAAAGCCAGCAGATTTGCAGAGGAACCGGAATTTACAACACTGCAATACCGAACCCCCAGCCACTCCGCAAACTCCTTTTCAAACCGGGCCGTGTAACGTCCCGCCGTAAGCCAGAATTCCAGGGCGCTGTCCGCCAGGTTCATCATTTCCGACTCGTCGTAGACACGGCCGGCATAAGAGATTCTGTCCCCGGGGATATATTCTTTTCTGCCGGAGCCGTCCTGTTGACCGCCATGGTACGTCCTGCAGTATTCCCTTACCAGCTCCAGAATCTCCTCCCTGGCCTGAGATTCACTTTTATTTTCGAACATGCATTTCTTCACTGCCATACCCTCCACGGCACCTTGCCGCTTTCCCAGAGTTTTTCCAAATATGCTTTGTCCCGGATATTATCCATGGGCATCCAGAAGCCCTCATGTTTGTATGCGCTCATCTGGCCTTCCATGGCCAGCCTTTCAAAGGGTCCCTCTTCCAGCATCTCGCTTCCGTCCCCCAGATAGTCGAACACCTGGGGATTCATCACCATAAATCCCGCGTTCACCCACGCCTGATCCGTCCTGGCCTTTTCTTTGAAGCGCAGTACCTGACTGGTCTCATGATTCATCTGCAGCGCACCAAAGCGCCCGGAAGGCTGCACCGTGGTGATGAGATCGGAAGAGCGTCGTGG
>ERZ779624.108-NODE-108-length-34233-cov-10.117854_pt1 | contig 34233 bp, 30 predicted proteins | sample MGYA00514190_ERZ779624 | MGnify/ENA primary metagenome ERZ779624 (study PRJEB29562, sample SAMEA4376706) | mouse gut metagenome | isolation source: Cecum | study: EMG produced TPA metagenomics assembly of the A DSS colitis mouse model was used to assess the... | reverse complement strand
ACCACAGCGGCAGCTACGTCTCCGACATCCAGCCTTATATTGCCGAGATGCAGGGCATATCCAGCGGCTATGATTTTCCTTATCCCCTGCTGTTCCTGACCGGAAGATTCTTTCTGCTCTTTACCACGCCTCAGCACGCCATGGCCTTCGCCGTGACCCTGTTAAACGGCCTCACCGCCCCGGCTTTGAAGCTTTTCTTTGATGGCGCGCTGAACACATCACAGGATCCCCGGGGCAAAAGTGCAGTCCTTTCTTCCCTGTTGGTATTTTCCCTGCTGTTTACGTCAATGCTCTATCCCCTGATCTGGCTGGGACAGTACAATCCTCTGGGTGAAAACTATTTATATCGCTACCTGGGAGTCTTCACACCCAATCCCTATCACAATGCCACCTACCTGGCCGCGCGCCCGTTTTCCGTTCTCACGTTCTTTCTGTTTGCGGATATTCTGAGCTTTTATGAAAAAGAAATGAAATGGTTCCATCCAAAGTATCTCTTCATGGGGCTTTCCCTGCTTCTCTCCACCCTGACAAAGCCCAGCTTTACTCTGGTGTTTACTGCCGCCGCAGGGCTGATTATGCTGTATCGGCTGGTCCGCAGCCGCTTCCATGGAATAAAGGCTTTTTTTCAATGCGGCATTTGGTTCCTCCCCACATTCTGCGTACTGCTATACCAGTTTGGCCATGTATTCCGCCCTCAATCCGGTTCCGGTGAAGAAAAAGGAATCGGCTTCGGCTTCCTGACCGCATGGTCCACGACATGCGACAACATTCCTCTTGCGCTGCTGCGCGCCGCCGCATTTCCACTGACCGTCCTTGTGTTCTGTGCGGTCAGAAAAAAATTGCCCGCCGTTTTGAGATTCACATGGCAGTTTTTCCTGGTTGCTCTGGCCACCCTGGTGTTTTTATACGAGAAAGGCGCTCGGCTGCCCCATGTAAACTTTTCCTGGGGCTACATGTATGGTCTCTTCTTCCTCTATGCCGTCAGCCTGCTGGTGCTGGTTCAAAACAGCCTGCGCCGCCTGCAGCCCGCCTGGCAGCTTGGAATCCAATGGGCCATGTATCTTCTGCATCTGATCTGCGGGCTGGACTACTTCCGTATCCTGTTTCAGGGCGGGTTATTTTATTAAATTGAACGCAAATTTCAAAATTTGAGGATTTATTATGAAAAAGAAGAAGAAAATATTAACTGTATCTTTTTTAGCAGGCTTGCTCCTGCTGGCTACCGCAATCCCGTTTGCCTGCAAAAGGCTTTCCGCCTACACCCAAAAAAGACAGGCACTGGACGTTCTTGCTGTATCGGAATATCAAAGTGTTTTTTTGTCCATGTATGATATCTCTTCGTTTCCTACGGAGGCCTTCACCATAAATAAGGGAATTCCAACCTTAAAATCACACTATAGCTTTCAGAACCCTGAAGAGATAAGTGTTGCCCTCAAAACTATATTTAATTCCGGAAACGATATTACAAATGTATTCCTTGGCCTGGAACCGCTTTTCTTCAGGCAACTTGCTTCCGATGACTCCGTTAACCTGAAGGATATCGTTGAAAACCAATGGCTTCCTTATGTGGACGAACATCCTCAAACCACGTTCGATATTCTCTTTTCCTTTCCATCTATCGCCTGCTGGGATTCCCTGACAGAATCTCAGCGCAGCCACACTTTTGCCCTTTGCGAACAGCTTGTGGTTCTTCTGGGAACCAGAAAAAATATTGCGATGTATTATGTGGGCGGCGAGGATTGGCTTATCTGCAATCCGTCCAACTATATCAACTCCCATGCAGTCAGGAGCCGGATCGCTGAAAAGATTTTTCTATATACCTTTTGTGACGGTTATTTTAAAATCACTCCTGAAAATGCCTCGGAATTCCTGCAAAAATCTATGGAATTGATTAACGCGGAAATCGCAGCCCCCAGGGAATATCCTGACCTCACACAATGTGAATTAATTTTTATAGGAGACAGTATTATCGCAAATGACGCAGGAATGCTCTCTATTCCGGATATCATCACAGCCCTTTCCGGAGCACCCGCCTACAATATCGCACAGGGTGGAACCTGTGCAGCCCAATCGTCACCTGGTATCTTATGTTTTCCCAAAATGGTTGAAGAATTTTTGACAGGAAAACCGGAAAACCCAGACTCTGTTTATGGTCAGGGCATTTTACAATACAATTCCTCCCGGCACTCCGGGAAAAAGACCTGCTTTATAATCACATTTGGCCTGAATGATTATTTCACCGGAAATGTAATAAAAAACAATGAAGATATCTATGATATCCAATCCTACACCGGATCCATCCGAACCGGAATTGCAGCCTTGAAAGATGCCTTTCCTGATGCAATCTACATCCTCATGGGACCCGGACAGGTAACAATCTATAACAACGGAAAAGAACTGATAAACGGAAAAGATCAGTTGATTGATTACTATGTTGCTGCCACCGCACTTGCCAATGAGCTGGGAATAGCGTATCTTGACCTTTACTACGAATTTCCGGCTGGTAATGATACCCTAACCGATGTACTGCTGCGCGACGGTACTCATTATAACGAGCACGGACGGTTCCTGCTAAGCCAAAATATTATCGCATTTCTCGAAGACTACCTGACAAGCTCATAGACCACCAGATCCTCATCCCGGCCGATCTCCCGGTATCCCGCATCTGCACACAGGCCGTCAATCCGTCCGCCGGCAAGGGTGGCAAGATAACGGCTCTGCAGATGCTCCAGGTTTTCCATCACATAGTCCGGCATACAGCAGCTGATGCCGAATCCCTCCGGCAGACCGTACAGAAGCTGCCACGCCACGTTTTCATAGCTTCCGTCGGGATGCTGGTCATTGAATACCCAGATCATCACATTGTCATAGCCCGGCAGTTCTCCGATCCTGTCAATCTTCAGCTTTTCCGCAAACACATCCTTCCATTCCGACACCTGTGACTCCAGTTCCTCCTCCCGGAAGGGAACCTGATAATCGTAAGGGTCCACCGCCATGTAAAGATACAGATATGCAAAGGTGGCTCCCAGAAGCACCGCCTTCTTAAAATATCTGGTCTCCATCAATGACACCACAAAGATCCCCGCCGCCATAAAGGTGAGCAGATGCTTGCTCCCCTCCGTCAGCTTATACATCAGCAGCAGCGCAAACAGCATGGCAATAAAGCTGAACAGGAGGTGCCCCTGAATGATCAGCCTGCTGCGCACCCGGACTATGGCCAACTCCTGCTCCACCGTAAGCTTTTCTCCCGCCGCCTCCGCCGTTTCCGCAGCCGGTTTCTCCCCTGATTCCACCGCCCGGTTCCGGGACAGCCTGCGCAGCTTTCTGCCATCCGCAATACACTGGACTGCCAACACCAGAAGCATGACCAGATACCCGCCGAAGTAAGCGCCTGAGGCAAGTCCGGTGCGCAGTCCCTGCACCAGATGGAACCAAAAACCCTTTCCCATGTAATACAGCTTTCCCAGAGTAAACCGGATCCCACCGAACAGGCCCTGCCGGAAAAAAGCCTCCGCCCAGTCGGTAAAAAACAGAGGTGCAAAATATTCCGCACCCAGATAATGTTTGATCCAAATATAAGCAGCCAGAACCACGGCAATCACCGCCGCAGATCCCAGTGCCCCTTTCCACCTTGCCCTGCGGATCCAAAGATACGCCGGAAGCAGCAGAAACAGCAGCAGATACGGACGCATCAACGTCATCACCCCTGCCATGACAAACAGGATCACAAGCTTCCACACCCTTTCCCGGTTCAGATAATTGACCGCAAGGCTGTAGAAGACAATCAGCATGCTGAAACAGATGATTTCCGGCATTCCCGAGAGTATATACCTGCTGAAGGGCGTATACAGACAGAACAAAAGGCTCAGAATCCCAAGCTGTTTCCAGGTAGGCTTGGCCAGCCATACGAAGAGAATACATGCCCCTGTCAGAAGCACCAGATTGCAGAAAATGGGCGACAACAGGTTCCATCCGAACAGAAGCCCCCAGAGAATCCAGGGAAATACCAGCACCGGGCTCCATGCCGCAAAGGACAGCTTCAGCGCATGACTTTCATTAAATCCAAAATACCCCAGCGGATATCCGTAATGTATCATCCCTTCCACCTGCTTGAAATAAAACAGCTCGTCGTTCCACTCACACGCCGGCAGATAAACATCCCCGATGCCTCTTTGGTCCACGGCGCACCGCACGGCGCTGCACAAAACAGGAAGCAGTGCCAACAGCACTGCTTTTATCAGAGTCACATATCGCCCGTCCCGTTTCCAGAATTCCAAAAACTTATTCATCCGGCTTTCCCTCCTGCATCCCCGCGGTCTTCCTCTGCGCGATGGTCTCCCGGATCACATACTGCGGCGAATTATTCAGGCTGATATAAATACGCCCGATATATTCTCCGATCAGCCCCAGCATCAGCATAATCATACCGCCGAAAAACACCAGCGCCGCCATGGTAGAACTGAATCCCATGGGCACATCCGGATTCACAAACCGCTTGACAATCGTATAGATTCCATACAGAAATCCGATGAATGCGCTGAAGCCTCCCATGGCGGTGGCAATCCGCAGCGGTTTGACGGAAAAGGCCGTAAACCCGTTAAACCACAGTCCCACCAGCTTCTTCAGCGTATAACCGGAGGTTCCCTCCTCCCGCTCTCTGTGATTCACCGCCACATTGGCAATGTTTCTGGTGGCTCGAAGCACCAGGCCGATGACATAAGGATAGGAATTTTCATATCTGATCATATCCTCCACCACAAACCGCTTCACCGCAAAATAACTTGATACATACAGATCCGCGGGCTTGCCCAGCATCACCCTGGTCATGAGCTCATTCACCTTGCTTCCCATGTTCCGGAAGGCGGAATGCTGTTTGTGTTCATACCTGGCATAAACGGCATCATAACCCTCCTCCAGCTTTGCAAGCAGCTTATCCACCTCATCCGCCGGTGTCTGCCCGTCATCATCCAGGCAAACCACATAGTCTCCGTCGGAATGGCGCAGCCCCGCCATCAGAGCGGCATGCTGACCAAAGTTTCTCGCAAAACTGATCCCCGTAATATTCTCAAATTCACCGCAGAGCCTGCGGATGGTTCCGAAGGTATCGTCCGGCGAACAGTCATTTACCAGAAAAATATCATACTCATATTGCTCCAGGCCCTTCATCTTTTCCCGGATCTCCGCTACCACATGGGGAAGCGTATGCTCCGAGCGATAGCAGGGAATCACAAAACTGATCTTCTTCATTCTTCACTCCCATCTGCCATTTACAGCAGGCGCCCAAGTCGGGCTTTATTCAAATTTGTACTTCCGCGAGATATTCGGTGTCCCCACCCGTCGTCCCCTGTTCATCCGCCTTCTCCGGCCGAACAGCCGCCATCCACAGGATATCGCGGTATTTTCCCTCAATACACACATCGTCCCGCAGCAGTCCCTCCCGCCGGAAGCCTGCCTTCTCATAGCTTCGAATGGCCTGCCTGTTGTCCGCAAAGACTCTGAGGAATACCCTGTGCAGCCCCTGCTCTTCAAAACAATAACAAAGCATCAGCCTCGCCGCAGCCGTTCCAACGCCTCTGCCCCTTGCCTGTTCTTCTCCGATAAAGATACCGTATTCCGCCTTATTGTGCTGTCTGTCAATGTCTCTGATATACACGGAGCCCAACGGCTTGTCCGATGCCATATCACAGATCATCATCTGTATCACCCTGCCGGTGTCCACCATGGTTCTGATCCAGTTTTCATGGCTTTGGACAGTAAAAAGTGCCTGATAGATAAAGTTCTTCCGAACCGGTTCGCTGTTTCGCCATCTTACAATCAGCCCCGTATCGTCCCGGGTCATGAACCGAAGATAAATTCCCGCGGAGGCATCCTCGCAGACCCTCCCGTCAGACACTGTGCCCTCTCTCTCCATCCCTGCAGTCATCTCTCATTCCCCGCCTTTTCTCCACGCTGATCTTTGCCAGCCGGTACTCAAAATCACGCTTGTCCTTTGCCGCCAGCACCTCCAATATCATGCCCGAAAAAAAAGACTGAATTCCAGCAAGCACAATAAACCCGCAAACAATCAGCGTGGGGAACCTGGGCACCAGACCGGTTCTGAAATACTCCGCAAAGATCGGTGCAACAAACACTGCCGCCAGAAGCGTCAGAAACAGTCCGATCATTCCGAAAAAGCGAAGGGGCCTGTAGTTTCTGTACAGCTGCAGCATCTTGTGTATCACCTTCATTCCGTCGCTGTAGGTGTTCAGCTTGGAAAAACTGCCTTCCGGCCTGTCCCGGTACTCCACCACCACGTTTTCCACCTGCATATTATAGTTTACGGCGTGGATGGTCATCTCTGTCTCAATCTCAAAGCCTTTGGAAAAAACAGGAAAGGTCTTGACAAACTCATAGCTGAAAGCCCTGTATCCCGTCATGATATCCTTGATGTCCGTGTGAAACAGCCTGTTGATGCCCGTTCGCATCAGACTGTTGCCAAAATTGTGGAAAGGGCGCTTATTCTCCGTAAAATAAGTGGAGGAAAGTCTGTCCCCCACAACCATGTCGGCATTGTGCCCCAGCACCTTTTCCACCAGTTCCCCTGCACAGTCCAGCGGATAGGTATCGTCCCCGTCTATCATAAGGTAGCACTCGGCGTCAATCTCCCGAAACATCCGGCGGATCACATTGCCCTTTCCCTGCCGGTACTCATGGCGCACAACGGCTCCGGAAGCGGCGGCAAGCTCCGCCGTCCTGTCCTTTGAGTTATTGTCATACACATACACCACTGCCTCCGGCAATGCATTCCTCACATCCCGAACCACCTTCGCTATGGTCTGTTCCTCATTATAGCACGGAATTAATACGGCTATCTTATCCATTTTCTGCTCCTGTGTCATTTTCTGTAATATTCCACAACCTTGTTCACCGCACGGATCACGTCTTCCGCATCTGCATCCGTCAGCTGATAATACAGCGGCAGGCTCATAACTTCCTCATAATAGCTCTCCGCATTGGGACAAAGCCCTTTGACATATCCCAGTTTTTCATAATAGGAATGCCAGTACACAGGCAGATAATGCACCTGGGGACAGACGTTCTCCGCGTACAGCGCATCAAAGAACTGTCTTCTGTCACAGGTCAGCCTGTCCGGCTTAAGCCGCAGGACGTAGAGATGTCTCACCGTGTCCGACTCCGGAATTTCTCTCTGGATTGAGATCTCCGGCATGTCCCGAAAGGCCTGGTCATATTTCCGGACCAACTCCTTCCGCCTTTCGGCAAACTTTGGAAGCTTGTTCAGCTGACTGAGCAGCAGCGCCGCCTGAAAGTCCGTCATGCGGTAGTTGAATCCCAGCTCCACCTGCTCATTATACCATTTCGCATCCGTGGGATGAACCATCTCCTCCTGGCTGCGCGTGATTCCATGGGTACGAAGCCGCTTGAGACGGTGATACAGCTGTTCGTCATCGGTGGTTATGGCGCCGCCCTCTCCCCCCGTAACGGTCTTCACCGGGTGAAAGCTGAAACAGGTCATATCCGCAATGGAGCCCACCGGCTGACCCTTGTATTTCGTTCCGATGGCATGAGCCGCATCCTCGATCAGAAGCAATCCGTGCTTTTCACAGATCCGCCTCAGGGCATCGTGTTCCACGGCCTGTCCGGTAAAATCCACCGCCACGATTCCCCGGGTGCGGGAAGTGATCAATCTCTCCACGGACTCCGGATCAATGTTCCAGGTATCCGGGCGAATATCCGCAAACACCGGTCTGGCTCCGCAGTACAACACGCAGTTTGCCGAGGCGGCAAAGGTGATGGCGCTGACGATCACCTCGTCCCCCTCTCCAAAGCCTGCAGCCATCGCCGCCAGGTGCAGCGCGGCCGTACCGTTTGCCACCGCCACCGCATACCTTGCCCCCGTGATCTCACAAAGCTTTTCCTCCAGCTCTTCATTTCTGGGGCCGCAGGTGATGAGATCGCTTCTCAGCGCTTCCACCACTGCGGCGATATCGTCTTCCTCAATACATTGTCTTCCATAATGAATTGGCGTCTTCCTGACCGGGTCTCCGCCAAATACTGCCAGTTCTTCCATATAATTACCTCCCTGCCAATATTTGAAAGCAGTTTATCCTCCAAACTTTTCCTTCTGTCCGCCAACTTGAGTCTGAATCGTTCTTCCGTCGTCGGCACATTGTACATTATGCCCTATAGTTTAGCAGGAATCCAACGATGTTACAAGGAAAAATCTATTGACTTGTTTAAATATTAATAATATAATGGTGCACATATAAGGAGGTTACAAAAATGGCACAATTAAATCCAAGGGAGTTAGACGTCCTGAACATTTTATGGAAATCCGAGGAAGCTATGACTTCCACCGATATCGTAAATGAGATGAGAGGGCTGACTCAGAGCACGGTTATCGCAGTATTGAGAAAGCTTCTGAAGGACGATCTCGTAGAGGTGTGCGGCGTTACCCACAGTGGAAAGGTACTGAGCAGAACCTACCGCCCCACCGAGAATTCCAGAGAAGTCATCCTGAATAATTTTGCAACCGACTATGCAAACTTCAGAGACGTAATCTCAAAGTCCGATATCTGCGCGGCAATTCTTCATGTGGAGCAGAATCCCGACAAGATGAAGAACGAACTGACAAGGCTGAAGGAAATTATCAGCGATTATGAAAAAACCCTGTAAAAACTGCAGACAAAAGAGGTAATTATGATAAACTACTCGTTCTCCACTGTTTTTATGACTGTCATAACGAGCACCATCCTGATTGGTATAATTGCCTTGTGCTTTTGCAGCGAAAAGGTGATGTGCTCAATCGGGAATAAGCTGATAGCCGTGCTCTTTCTTTTTACTGCAGCGCGTCTTCTCTTCCCCTTTGAGCTGCCCTTTTCCCGGAATATTATTTTCCCCGAACCCTTATCCTTTCTCGTGTGTCTCATCCGCCATACGTTTTATGATCTGCGCGGAATCCCTGTTTCCTTCTGGACTGTGACAGCCCTGGTCTGGGCAGGCGGCATTGTTTATAAGCTGATTGACCTGATTATCTACCGTATCTCATTTCATAAACACATAAAAAGATACGGCATAGAACTGACAGATGCAGAGCCCTATTACTCATTGCTTCGAAAATATAACCCGGACGGGCCAAAGGTTCGTGTCATCTCGGTTCCCGGGCTTGATACGCCCTCCCAGAGCGGCATATTTAACTGTAAAATACTGTTTCCCGGCTGTCTGGACATACCGGAAGAGGCCGTTCCCTACATCATATGCCACGAACTACATCATTTCCGGCACCGGGATTGCCTGTATAAGCTGGGCATGCATATCCTGCGCATCCTCTATTGGTGGAACCCTCTCTGCATCTATCTGGAGAATAAGCTGGATCTTGTGCTGGAGCTGAGGGTAGACCAACAGATAACAAAAGAGGATACTCAGTTGAAGGTAGCGTACTTTTCCGCGCTGGCCGACCTGAAGACATACCTCATTGCCAATAGGGAGAAAGCGCCCAAAGAGCCATCCTACCTGTTGACTCCCAGAGCCTTCCGGGCAAACGGCGACCTGTCCAAAAGAGCCTTAATAAATTTCCACCACAAAGGGACTTCCCTGCCCCTTTGTATCCTGTTGGCTTCTGCGGCAGCCATAATCTATCTGTGCTCCTATCGCTTTACCTTTGAACCGCGCTATGTTCTGCCGCCCTACAGACTGGGTACTCTGGAGGTTACCTCCGGTCTCTACGCCGTGCCTCTGCCGGACGGCACCTACAATATCTATCTGGGTGACAATCTGTGCGAACATGTAGATTCACTGGAATATTATGGCGATGTTCCGGTTGAATATAAATAAAAGGGGGAATTACAATGAAACAAAAAAAGAAAATGTACAGGGCAACCGCATTGATGAGCGCAGCAGGTCTGGCTCTGTCTCTGTTCTTCAGCCCTGTGGCCGGGCTTCCCGCCCAGGCCGCCGACTCCGGTCAGGAGTCGATCCAGCCGCGCCAGGATGTGATCGAGTATCGGTTCGCCATAATGGACGGCAAATTGTACAAACGACTTTTTAACTATTCGACCAGCAATTGGGTAGGAGACTGGATCTATGTCTGCGAAGCACCTGAGGGTTATCCCCCCGGAAAAGGAGAGAGCGACGGCAGCGGAAAGCATGAAAAGCCCTGAATAATGACAGGAGCCCGGAATTACCGGGCTCCTTGTTGTTTATTTCTCCATTTCAACCGTCTTCAGCAGTTCTCTGATCTGCTCCACGCTCAGCCATTCCGTATTGCTGCCGGAGCTGTAGGAAAAGCCCTCCGGAACCTTTCTCCCAGTGGGAACCGCTTTCCTGCGCTCACTCCACACCATCTGGGGATATATAATAAAATGTCCGTCGTACTCATAGGTATTGGGAGCATCCTCCACCGCCACCATGACCTCATGTAGTTTCTCACCCACACGGATCCCCACCTCCGGCATCTTGCAGCCGGGAAGCATGGCCTCGGCCAGATCCGTGACCTTAAAGGAGGGTATTTTGGAGATAAAAGTCTCTCCGCCCCTGGCTTCCTCCAGCGCCTTGATCACAAGCTCCACACCCTGCTGTATGCTGATCCAGAATCTGGTCATCCGATAGTCCGTAATGGGCAGCTCCGTTCCCCCATTTTTCATAATATTGTGAAAGAGCGGAATCACGGAGCCTCTGCTGCCCGCCACATTACCATACCTGACAATGGAAAAACAGATATCCTTTTCGCCTGCGTAGGCATTGGCAGCAATAAAGAGCTTGTCCGAGACAAGCTTTGTGCCCCCGTAAAGATTCACAGGATTCACCGCCTTATCCGTTGACAGCGCCACCACCTTCTTTACACCCATATCCAGTGCGGCGTCAATCACATTCTGCGCTCCGCTGATATTGGTCTTTATGGCCTCGACCGGATTGTACTCACAGGCAGGAACCTGCTTCAGCGCTGCGGCATGAACGACATAATCCACACCCTCAAACGCTCTGGCCAGGCGCTCTTTGTCCCGCACATCCCCGATAAAGAACCGAAGTTTGTCCTTATACTCTTTATATTCATTCTGCATCAGAAACTGTTTTAACTCATCCCTGGAATAAATGATAATCTTCTTCGGGTCATAGTGCTCCAGCACATAGCGCGTAAAAGCTTTCCCAAAGCTCCCTGTTCCTCCTGTGACCAGAATGGATTTATTGTTTAACATAACCCGTTTCCTCGCTTTCTTCCTTTTTCAGGAATTTATTCTTCTAATGATACCATAAAAAAATTCAGGTGTCAAAAATCACTTCCTTGTCAAACCCGCGCACTTCCTTGCCAAACCTGTCACTCAAAACAGTATTTCCGCTTTACTCCGCCGGTAATCTCCCGCAGCTTTTCCACAAAGCGCTCCCCGTACTTTTCGTATTTGTGTTCTCCCACTCCGGACACCTGAAGCATTTCCTCCCGGGTAAAGGGCTGCCGGATACACATGTCCGTCAGTGTGCGATCCGAAAAGACGATATAGGGCGGCACATTCTCCTGCCGGGCAATTTCCGCGCGCAGAGCCCGAAGAGCCTCAAAGCAATCCAGCCCCCTTGAGTTCAGTACGTCAGTCCGTCTGCTGCCTGCGGACTTCCCACGGCTCCGGACTGCCCTCTGTGTGCCCGCTCCCGCCTTGTCCTGCACCGGAATCCTCACGAGAATCTGTCTTTTTCCCTCCGTGACCTCAGCCGACAGCGGCGTCAGCTTCAGCAGAGCATATTTATCCGGCGTCTGACGCAGCACACCCTCCTGTAAAAGCTTCTGAATCAGCTTCTTGACACCGACTTCCCCCATGCCACCCAGCACGCCGAAGGAAGATATCTCATCCGCACGATACTCCCGCAGCCTGGCCGTATTCCGCCCAAGCAGCGTTCCCGCCACCACGTTGACACCGTATCTCCCGCCCTGCTCTCTGACACAGGAAATTACCTGCGCGGCCTCCCGGGACATGTCTTCCTCCCGGTATTCCCTGCCACAGTTGGAGCAGCTGCCGCAGTCCCCCTGAACAGCTTCTCCAAAATATCTCAAAATATAGTTTCTGAGACAGTCCGCAGTGTTACAATAGCCGATCATGACCCGCAGCCGCTCTTCCTCCCGATCCCTGGCAGCCTTCAGCTCTTCCCAGGTGAGATCATCCCCATTCTGCTCCTTATTTTCAATCAGGAAACGGTTGACCATCACATCTTTGGGCGAATACAGTAAAATACACTCTGCCGCCTGACCGTCCCTGCCCGCACGCCCTGCCTCCTGATAATAGTTTTCCATACTTTGCGGCATATTATAATGAATCACATACCTGACATTGGATTTGTCAATCCCCATGCCGAAAGCGTTGGTGGCAACCATCACGGGCTTCACGTCATAGAGGAAGGCGTCCTGGCTTTCCCGCCGCTCCTCCAGCCCCAGGCCCGCGTGATATCTGGCCGCAGGAAAACCCTCCCGGCACAGCAGCTCATGTACCTGCTCCACATTTTTTCGCGTGGCACAATAGATAATGCCGCTTTCCGCCCTGTGCTCCCGCACAAACCTGACCAGAAAATCATCTTTGCGGGCCGGTGTCTCCACACCGAAATAGAGATTCTTTCGGTCGAAGCCTGTCACAAGGATTTCCGGATCCTTAAGCCCCAGGACGCAGATTATGTCCTCCTTTACCGCTTCCGTGGCAGTGGCGGTAAAGGCTCCCAGCACAGGCCGTACCGGCAGCCCCTCCACAAATCGTACAATTTTCAGATAGCTGGGACGAAAATCCTGTCCCCACTGGGAAATGCAGTGGGCCTCATCAATGGCAAGCAGGCTGATCTTCACGCTCCGGGCAAACCGCAGAAAAGAAGCCGTCTCCAAGCGCTCCGGCGCCACATAAATAATTTTATATCTTCCCTCCGCTGCAAATTGCAGCGCCTTTGCGATCTGTCCCTCCGTAAGTGAGCTGTTGATATAGGCGGCATGGATCCCCGCCTGATTCAATGTCTGAACCTGATCCTTCATCAGGGAGATCAGGGGAGAGACCACAACCGTAACACCCGGCAGCATCAGGGCCGGCACCTGATAACAGACCGACTTTCCCGCTCCGGTAGGCATGATTCCCAACACATCCCTGCCCTTGAGAATGCTGTCCGTCAAAAGCTCCTGTCCCTGGCGAAAGGTATCATATCCAAAATATTTTTTCAGTACTTCCCGTTTATCCAACCTGTCCGTCTCCCTGTCAAATCACTGCGGCATTCACTACGCCATAATTCCAATTATACCCGTGCCGGGCTCCCTGTGCAACCGGCAGTCGTATTGCGTCTGTCGTTTAGTTTAAATCAAATATGTCATTATTTTTATTGACTTTCTGGTTTTTATCTTCACATATCGTAGAATACTATATAATAAATTTTATCTTATTTAAATCTTCGCTATAAATAACTGCCTGAACTTTGAACGGTATATTTTGCAAGCACCATTTTATTTTTAAGGGGGTATTCTTATGAAACTGGGAGAAATTCTTGCTCTGCTTCGGGAGGAAAGAGGCATTGGACAGCGGGAACTGGCCCGCTATCTCAATGTCACGGCCGGCACCATATCCAACTATGAACACAACATTCACTCTCCGGATCCGGTAACGCTGTGCCGGCTGGCAGAGTATTTTGGAGTGACCGCCGACTATCTGATGGGACGCACTCCATGCCGTTTCGATCCGAGCCTGCTGGAACGACGGATTTCAGATGAATATACGGTGACAGATATTGTGAATACGGTTCTGGCTCTGGACAGCAGCTCTGTGGATCATCTCATGGATTATGCCGATTATTTGCGCTCCAGGCAATAGATTGCCCTCCCTGTTTATTTTTCTACACATTTAATGTAAATCTGCTTTATTCGACAGGATTCGATATATAATAGATATTAGTTTACTATATCACCTGGCACAACAAAAAGGAGGCAGCCGGATGACAGTGGGAGAAATACTTGCAGCTCTGCGAAAGGAACACAATATCGGCCAAAAGGAGCTTGCCATATACCTGAATGTATCCACCGGCACAGTCTCCAACTACGAACACAATGTACATTCTCCCGATCTTGCGTCAATTTCCCGGCTGGCGGATTATTTCGGCGTGACAGCCGACTACCTGTTGGGACGCACCTCCTGCAGGTATGATCCCCGCCTGTTAAACCAACAGATCTCCACTCAGTATACCGTCACCGATATCGTTGACCTGGTGCTCACCTTTGACAATGTCACAGCCGACAAGCTGATGGAATATGCCCGGTTTCTGCAGGCAAGGCGCTGATTTCACTTTGTCACCGGATGCACATACCCTTCGGCTGCCTGCCTTCTCTCATGCATACCACAGCTCCCTGTTTGTGGTGGAAACGGACACCGCCCCCGCATTCAGGGCGGCCATCACATCCTCCTTGTCCGTCAGAAGGCCGCCTGCAATCACAGGCTGACGCACGGTTCGGACAATACGACGTATGACCTTGGGCATAACGCCGGGTAAAATCTCGATACAGTCCGGCCTGGCCTGCTCGCACTGGCGCTGTATATTCTCCAGCGCCATGGAATCTATGACAAAAAACCGCATCACCGTAGACATACCAAGCTCTCCCGCCCGTCGGACAAGGGCCGGCTTTGTGGAAATAATGCCGTCCGCCCGAACCGTTTCATGCAGAAAGTCCACGCTGATTTCTCTGCTTCCCAATCCCGCAATCAGATCCATATGCACCATGGCCAGGCGATTTTTCTCCTTCACCCGTTCCACCACAGACGCAATATTCATGATATCACCATACAGGATAAAGACAATTCCGCAGTCTGTCTTCAGACATTCCCGCAGCCCCTCCTCATCCCGAACCGCCGCAATCACCGGACAGTCCTCCAGCCTTTCTCTGATTCTCTGACTCATAGCTCCCTCTGCCGGTCTATCCCCGGCATATCCTCCGAAATTTCGCATGCAATACCGTTCAATGCCAAAATTCTAACATTTTTCTAAAATTACCGCAACCTGCACATTAAATTTCCTAACGTGCGCTTGTTGCAATTGTTTTTTTGCAGCATATCCTGTATGATGTATTACAGTATTAAGTTTCTGGCACAGGGCAGTCGCCTGTTGGTTCTGCCAAAGCCAGCCCTTCACAGCGATTTGTGTCTGCGCGCCGCCTGCCGCAAACTCGCTCCCCTACAAAATACGGCGCAGAAATGAGGTATTTATGAGCGGAGATTCTCCTCGCAACAAAAGAAACGGCTTTACCACCATGGACGGAGGGCAGAGGCCTCCCCAGCAAAAACGAATGGGAAAAAATGTGGGCATTGCAGCAGCGGTTCTCATTGTAATCCTGGTGCTGGGATTTAACGCTACCTACGAGATCAAGGAGCAGGAACAGGCCGTATTGATCACCCTTGGTCAGGCGTCCGCGGTGACGGAACCCGGCCTTCACTTCAAGATTCCCTTTATCCAGCAGGTGCGGAAGGTCAACACCACCATCCAGGGCTTTGCCATCGGCTACAGCACGGACAATAACTCCGTGAATGAGGACGAATCCCTGATGATCACCTCCGATTTCAACTTTATAGATGTGGACTTCTATGTAGAATACCGCTACAGCGATCCCGTAAAGGCACTGTATGCATCCAGGGATCCCCTGAAAATTCTGCGCAACATCAGCCAGAGCTGCATCCGTAATGTCATTGGCAGCTATCCTGTGGACGATGTGCTGACCACGGGAAAAAATGAAATCCAGGCCGCCATCAAGGAAATGATTCTGGCTCAGCTGGAAACCCAGGATATCGGCGTTCAGTTGGTCAATATCACCATCCAGGATTCCGAGCCCCCCACCGCCGAGGTCATGGAAGCCTTCAAGGCTGTGGAAACGGCAAAGCAGGGCAAGGAGACGGCGCTGAACAATGCCAACAAGTACCGCAACGAACAGCTTCCCTCCGCCCAGGCCAGAGCGGACGGCATCATCAAGGACGCGGAGGCCCAAAAGACGGAGCGTATTAATGAAGCCACCGCTCAGGTGGCCCGGTTCAACGCCATGTACCAGGAATACATCAAGAATCCTGCCGTCACAAAGCAGCGTATGTTCTATGAGGCCATGGAAGAGGTTCTTCCCGGCCTGAAGGTCATCATTGAAAGCCCTGGCGGCGATATGCAGACCATTTACCCCATCGAGCCCTTCACCGGCAGCACGGACAACACGGCAGCACCTGATCAGGCAGCTTCGGAAACCCCTGCCGAAAACAATTAAGGAGACAGACACATGAAGACAGCAAAAAGAATAATACTTGCCATTTCCATCCTGGCCGTTCTTATTATCGGCGCATCCTGTATCGTTGTTACCCAGGAAAATCAATACAGCCTGGTACGGCAGTTCGGAAAGATCGACCATGTGGTATCGGAGGCGGGCATCAGCTTCAAGCTTCCCTTTATTCAGACCGTAGACACTCTGCCCAAGCAGACCCTGCTCTATGACCTGTCTCCCTCCGACGTCATCACCAGCGACAAAAAGACGATGATCTGTGACAGCTATATTCTCTGGCACATCACCGACCCGGTGAAATTTGCCCAGACCCTGAACGGCTCCATCTCCGGCGCGGAAAGCCGTCTGGATGCCATTGTATACAACTCTACCAAAAATGTCATCAGCAGCACCACCCAGGATGAAGTGATCTCCGGCCGGAACGGGGCATTGTCCCAGGCCATCCTGGGCAACATCGGAAATTCCCTGGAGCAGTACGGCATTGAGCTTCTCTCCTACGAGACAAAAAAGCTGGATCTGCCCAGCGACAACAAGGCCGCCGTGTATGAGCGCATGATCTCCGAGCGCGACAACATTGCCGCCACCTACACCGCAGAAGGCAGCTCTGAGGCACAGAAGATCCGGAACACCACCGACATGGAGATCACCGTAATGCTCTCCGAGGCGGAAAAGGAAGCGGAAATCCTCATCGCGGAAGGCGAGGCAGAATATATGCGGATCCTGTCCGAGGCATACAACGATGCTTCCAAGCAGGAATTTTACTCCTTTGTAAGAAGCCTGGACGCCCTGAAGGTCTCCATGCAGGGGAACAGCAAGACGCTGATCCTCTCACCGGATTCTCCCATTGCCCAGATCTTCTATGGAAAATGACCCCTTTGCCGGTTCGAAATGTTTTCTTCCGAACAAAACGGCTCCCTATAGACGGAGTATGTGCTGCCAAAGCTCCACACAGCAGGAGCAGGGAAGATTATCTTCCCTGCTCCTGTCATTGTCTGTGGTGCATGCCCCATTACAAGGTGAAACTTCTCTCATCCGGACACGATTTCGTCGATCTTCTCTCTCTCCTCCTGACTGAACTCCGGTTTCCCAAGCATTCCGATGTTATCCAAAATCTGCGCCGGTCTGGAGGCTCCGATCAGCACGCTGGTGATATCGCCGTCCCGCAGAATCCAGGACAGCGCCATCTGCGCCAGCGTCTGCCCCCTGTCCGCAGCCAGCTCGTTCAGGGCCTTGATCTTCTTCAGTTTTTCCTCTGTGATGGCATTCTCATTCAGGAAACGGCCGTCTGTACGCACACGGCTGTCCTCCGGAATCCCGTGGAGATAACGGTCTGTCAGAAGACCCTGGGCCAGCGGACAGAAGGTAATGACCCCGATGCCGTGAGCGGCGGCGTAATCCTTCAGGCCGTCTCTCTCAATGGTTCTGTCAAAGATGGAATACTGCCGCTGGTTGATGATAAACGGCGTTCCCATCTCCCGAAACAGCGCCGCTATGGCCTGTGTCTGCTCCCGGTTATAGTTGGAAATTCCCACATAAAGAGCCTTTCCGCTCCTGACAATACCGTCAAGCGCCCGTGCCGTTTCCTCCAGCGGCGTCTCCGGGTCCGGTCTGTGATGATAAAAGATATCCACATAGTCCAGTCCCATTCTCCTCAGACTCTGATCCAGACTTGCCACCAGATACTTCTTGCTTCCCCAGTCCCCGTAAGGCCCCGGCCACATCCCATAGCCTGCCTTTGTGGAAACGATAATCTCATCCCGGTATGCCCCCAGTCCCTTTTCCAGAATACGTCCGAAATTTTCTTCCGCCGCACCGGACACAGGGCCGTAATTATTGGCCAGGTCAAAATGGGTGATTCCGTGGTCAAATGCAGTATGGCACATTGCCTCCATGGTGTCAAAGTTGCCGTTGGAGCCAAAGTTGTGCCAAAGCCCCAGGGAAACTGCCGGGAGAAGCAGTCCGCTGGCTCCGCACCGGTTGTATTTCATCCTGTCATACCTCTTTTCATCTGCCTGATACATGCTGTATCCTCCTTTTCCTATTATAAGATCGGCCCGGGCCTGTCAGCCGGCCACTCTTCTCATTCCCCGTCCCGCCTGACCCTGCGGATACTGATCTTACTGAAGAAGCAGTAATAAATCACAAACAGTATGGTTGTCACCACCCAGGTCAGCGGATAGCTGAAAATAATGGTATTGATACCCGGCCTTATGGGCACTGCCGCCATAATCCAGACCACCCGGATGGCACAGACCCCTGTAAGGCAGATCAGTGTCGGTATCCATACATCTCCTGCTCCTCTCAGCGCTCCGGACAAAATCTCAATGCAGATATAGGTCACATAGGTGGGCACCAGAAATCTTGTCATCTGCACCCCGATCCTCAGTACCTCCCCGTCCGCGGTAAAAATATGGTAAATTTCGCCGCAGCCAAAGTAAAGAAGCGCGGAGATCACCACGGTAGAGACAAGACTCATTCCCAGGCAGGTACGGATTCCCCTTCGGACACGCTTCAGCTTGTTTGCACCGTAATTCTGTCCCACAAAGGTTGTGACGGAAATCCCGAACGCGCTGATGCACATCCAGAACACAATATCCAGCTTTCCATACACCGTCCATGCCGCCACGGTATCCGTGCCCTCTCCGTTGATGGCTGCCTGGATGATGATATTGGAAAGACTGTACATCACCGACTGAAGTCCCGCCGGAAATCCGATCCGGATAATGCGCCCGAACATTCTGCCGTCAAAACCGATCCTGCGCAGCTCCAGCCGGTGCACATCCTCGGTTCGCATCAGCACCAGAACCACCAGCACGGCGCTGATCAGCTGGGAGCATATGGTGGCGAGAGCCGCCCCGGCCACCCCCATCCGGAACCCCACGACAAACAGAAGATCCAGAAGAATGTTTGACAGACACCCAACAATCAGAAAATAAAGGGGCCTTCTGGAGTCTCCCACAGCCCGCAGGATTCCGGAGCCTATATTATAGATCAGATTCCCGATTATGCCCGCAAAATAGATCCTGATGTACAGAATCGACGGCTGCAGCACATCCGCCGGCGTGTTCATGGCCTTCAGAACCGTGGGTGCAAGGGGAATCCCCATCGCCATCATGACCAGTCCTCCCACCAGACTGAAGGCGATGGCCGTATGAACCGCGTAGCTCACCATTTCACCTCTTCTGGCACCATAGTACTGAGAAATGACTACCGTAGCCCCGCTGGCCAATCCGATAAAAAATCCCACCAGCAGATTGATCACGGTGCCGGTGCCGCCGCCCACTGCCGACAGCGCCTCCTTACCCACAAACTGCCCCACGATCACCGCATCTACCGCGTTGTAAAGCTGCTGAAAAAAGGTTCCGAACAAAATGGGAAAGAAGAACAGGAGCAGCTGTTTCCAGATGACTCCCTCCGTGATTCCGTTCTCTGTATTCTCCTGCACTCTGTCCCACACCTCTGTCTTCCGTTCTGACGCTTCCGCCGTTCTCTCCGGTTCTCCCGTTCTTTCCAGCTCTTCTATTCTCTCCGGTTTTTCTGTTCTTTCCGGTTCTTCCCTTCTTTCCGGTTCTTCCATTCTCTTCGGTTCTCCCATTCTTTCCAGCTCTTCTATTCTTTCTGGTTCTTCTACTCTCTCCGCTTTCGGGTTTCCCCCTGTCACTTCCGCTTCCTGCTTTTCCATCTTCCCGCTTCCTCCGGAGCACATTTGAATTTTCAGACACGCTCCCATATTCAATTTACCAAGATACCAAATATGTTTACTTGCCGGAATAAGCATAGTATATCATATCTCCCACCGGCTCCTGCAATGGTTTTTCTTGCTGTCCGGAAGAGCCGCCATGGGTTATCTTGTCATTCCGCAGAAGCGCAGGATGCAGACTCTGTCCCGCCCGGTTTCTCCAGCACCAGCCGGAAGTACTGCCTCTCCCCCATGGCAAGCTCCTCCACCGCATGAAAGCCCAGCTTATCGCAGAGTTTCAAAGAGGCAACGTTATCCACCTCCACCAGTACCTGCACCTTCTCAAACTCCAGCTTCTCCCAACCGTAAGCCAATATTCCCCTGCACACCTCCTCCGCGTAGCCTCTGTGCTGCCAGGGCACGCCTATGATAAAGCCCAGTTCCGGCTCGTTATAGCCCTCCCGGTAGGAAAAACCGGCTCTCCCGATAACCGCCCCGCTCTCTCTTTCCACAACGGTCCACACCCCAAATTCATAGAAGGTATATATCTTTTCAATATATTGCCTGATATATTCCCTCTCCTGTTCCCGATCCGGGTACAGGCCCTCCATGAACTCCGTAATGGCCGGCTCGCTGTAAATCTCAAAAAAGGCTTCCACGTCCTCCGGTGTGGTCTCCCGGATCAGACACCTGGCCGTCTCCAGCACGTCCCACGGCAGCCCCTTCAGCCTGCGGTATACCCTCTCCAGATAATCCTCCTCCAGCCCCTCCGGATCCTCCACGCCAAAGGTAAAATCCTCAAAGTTCTGCCCTTCATTTCCGTCATGGAAATAGATCAGCACCGCCTCCCCCCGGCTTCGCAGCTTTGCCGCCATATCCCCATCGTCCGTCACATACACGGTTCCCCTGGTCTTCTCCGTATTCACCTCGTACTGTCTCAAATAGCTCACAGTTTTTCACTTCCCTCTTTACGTTCTGCCTGTTTTAAGGTACAATCATTCATATTATAATACTTTTTCAGGAAAGGACAATTATTATGGCACAAAATCCTGTTGTTACCATTACAATGTCTGACGGCGACGTCATCAAGGCGGAGCTTTACCCGGAGATCGCTCCCACTTCCGTCCGCAATTTTATCAGCCTGATCAATAAAAAATTTTACGATGACCTGATTTTCCACCGGGTCATCAACGGATTTATGATTCAGGGCGGCTGCCCGGACGGAACAGGCATGGGAGGACCCGGCTACAGCATCAAGGGCGAGTTTGCACAAAACGGATTTGAAAATCCTCTGAAACACACGGAGGGCGTCCTGTCCATGGCGCGGGCGCAGCATCCCGATTCCGCCGGCAGCCAGTTCTTCATCATGCACAAGACAAGCCCCCATCTGGACGGCGGCTATGCTGCCTTTGGCAAAGTGATCGAAGGAATGGAAATCGTAAACAAAATTGCCGAGACAAAGACCGACTGGAGAGACCGTCCCATAGAGCCTCAGGTAATCTCAACTGTCACTGTGGAAACTTTTGGAGAAACTTATCCGGAGCCGGAGAAGTTACCCGAATAATTTGAAAAACGACAAGGAGTTTATGAAAAAGAAGAACCTTTCCAGGTGTTCATATTTCGTTTACAATTCATTCAAGTAATTTTCAATTTATACTCATTCTTTAGACATTTTCTTGCCCTATACTAAGATCATAAGATAAACCACTACAAAAAACAAAGCCAATCACAGTTAATTGTTTACTAAATAACTTTTTCATAATAAATGCCAGGGAACCCGGTTCCCTGGCATCCTCCCTTTTCAGGGGTTATTTTTCCAACTACTGAATTTCAAAGTCCAACTGTCGGCTTTCTCCCGCCTTCAGCGTTACATGGATCCGCTTCCCGCCGTACACCACGTCCATATCATAGTCGCTGTCCCCATGGATGACGGCGCTCACAAGCTTTCCTTCTTTCCATGTCATATCAATCTCCGCATTTCCCAACAGACGCAGCCCTCTCACGGAGCCGTTTGCCCAGGCCCCGGGAAGCGCGGGCAGCAAAACCGCCCTCTCCTGGCTGCACTGCGCCAGCATTCCGCTCATGGCAGCGCATGCGCCAAAATTTCCGTCTATCTGAAAAGGCGGATGCCTGTCAAACAAATTCGGATAGGTGGATTGTCCCAGCATTTTTTCAATGTTTTCATAGGCCGCTTCTCCGTCCCAGAGACTGGCGTAATGATTCATAATCCAGGCGCGGCTCCAGCCCGTATGCCCGCCCCCATGGGACAGCCTGTGCTCCAATGTCTTTCTGGCCGCAGCGGCAAATTCGGGCGTGCCGTCCACCGTGATCTCTCCGCCGGGATACAGCCCGTACAAATGGGAAATATGCCGATGCCCGGGCGCCGCTTCCTCATAGTCCTCCGGCCATTCCATAATCCTGCCGCTGTCGCTGATCCGGGTAGGCATCAGTCTGCTCCGGCATTCTTCAACCTGTCTCATCAGACCGGGAATATCCTCCACACCGTCGATTCCGCATCCCTCCGGCGCCTTTTCGCCCAACTCCGTCCATGCACCCAGGCAGCAGGTAAAGAGATGTCTCAAAATCTGGTTATCCATCGTGGCGCCAATACAGCAGCAGCCGGATTGTCCGTTGGGCAGTATGTAGGTGTTTTCCGGCGAGACAGAAGGACTTGTAACCAGATATCCGTTCCGCTCGATCAGAAAGTCCACAAAAAACAGAGAGGCTTCTGCCAGAACCGGAAATGCCTTTTCCAGAAAAGCCCGGTCCCGGATATATTGATAATGCATCCACAGATGTGTGCTCAGCCACGCCGCCCCCATGGTCCAGTAGGAGCCCGGATACCAGACATCCTGGGGCGCGGAATCCCCGTGAATATCCGTGTTGTGATGCGCCACAAATCCTCTGCAGCCATACATTTCCCTGGCCGTGCGTCTTCCTGTGCTGCGCACCCTCTCCAGAAGGTCGAAGAGCGGCAGATGACACTCTGACAGGTTGCAGCTCTCCACATGCCAGTAATTCATCTCTGTATTAATATTAATGGTAAATTTACTGTCCCAGGGCGGCGTAAAGTCCTTGTTCCAGATGCCCTGCAGGGTGGAAGGCAGCCCGCCCTCCCTGCTGCACGCGATGGTCAGATATCTTCCGAAATCAAAGAGCAGCTTACTCAGCCCCACATCGGCCCTGCCTTCCCTGGCCTGCTCCAGCCGTCTGTCCGTAGGCAACACATCAAAAGCCTCCGCCCCGTCCAGCACAAAGGAAAAGCGGTGATAGAGAGCACCATAGTCCGCAATGTGCTCCTCCAGCAGCTCCTCATAGCTCATACACAGGGCTTTTTCCAGCCGGCCCCGAATCCCCAGATAAAGCATGCTTTGCAGTGCTGCCCTGCAGAAATACTCCTGGCGCTCATATTCCGAACTGTCGGCCCTGCCCGCAAGGCTCAGGAACTGGCTCTCTCCGGGGTACAGTCCCCCCGCTCCGGAGCCTCCCTCCGATACATACCAGCTGATCCTGGCATCCAGCTCCTTCTTTGTATAATGCCAGGTGGTATCCGCCGTAAAGCAGAGAATCACTTCCTTTGCGCCTGCGCTTTCCAGGCACTCTCCCAGCGCAGAGATCTTTCCCCCTCCAACCGCTCTTGCCTGCAGCGCCATGGAAAATTCACAGCCGCCTTTTCCCAGGTTGCCGTACAATACAATGCTGTCATCCCCGCATCTCCCTGCTCCGTCAAAAAACTTTCCCCGGCGCATCCTCACGGTAAAGTCCACTGTACCCGGCCCTTCAGCAGTAAAACGCATCACAATACAGTCCGCGGGAGCCGAGGCAAAAACCTCCCTCCGATAGACCGTGTCTCCCACCCGAAATTCCGTGGCCGCCACTGCTCTGTTCAGATCCAGAGTGCGTCTGTAACCCGTAGCCCTTTTCTGATCTATACCCTGAAAGTCAATCTTAATCTCCCCCAATGTCTGATAGGGATGCATACTGTCCGGGCAGCCGGACATGGCTTTATCCATCAGCTTTTCCGCCTCGGAAATCCTTCCCTGATCCAGAAGGCTTCTGATTTTCGGCAGATTCTCCCGAAAGTCAGGATTGATACGATCCGTTTTCCCGCCATACCAGATGCTTTCTTCGTTCACCTGGATCCGCTCTGTGGCAATTCCTCCGTATACCATTGCCCCAAGCCTGCCGTTTCCGATGGGAAGCGCCTCTTCCCACTCAGCGGCAGGCTGTTCATACCACGTTCCCCCGTGATATCCGTCTGTCCTTTTCTCTTCTCCGCAATGCAATTCTGTCATACTGTTTTCCTCCTCGGACGGTGTAATCTCTCCGGGACGCCCAACGACAGCGCCCCCAATCATGGCTTTGACAGTCATTCCACCCTTTTCTGCCCTGATTAAGCTCATTTTACCATGTGCGAATATGCCGGCAAATAGATTATCTTGCAGAACAGATAAATTATCTTGCACCGTGCCCAAACCAAAAAGGCTGTGAAAAACGAATCTCATTTGTCCGTTTTCCACAGCCCATTTTATTTTACAGGAAAATATGTCTCAGTTCAAAGCAGCCGACAAATCCCGCCAGCAAACCTCGTTCGCTTTTTACGCCTGTCCTACAGAGCCGAACAGTTCCATCTTCTCTTTCACGGTAGCCTTGATCGCCTCAAAGCCGGGAGCCAGAAGCTTACGGGGATCAAAGCCCTTGCCCTCCAGATCCTTGCCGGCCTCGATGTACTTGCGGGTAGCGTCTGCAAAGGAAAGCTGGCACTCCGTGTTCACGTTGATCTTTGCAACGCCCAGGGTGATTGCCTTCTTGATCATGTCCGCGGGAATACCCGTACCGCCGTGGAGAACCAGGGGAAGATCACCTGTCTTCTGCTGTACGGCATCCAATGTCTCAAAGCTCAGTCCCTTCCAGTTGGCAGGATATTTTCCGTGGATATTGCCGATGCCTGCAGCCAGGAAATCAACGCCCAGATCCGCGATCTGCTTACACTCGTTGGGATCCGCACACTCGCCCATGCCCACTACGCCGTCTTCCTCGCCGCCGATGGAGCCTACCTCTGCCTCAATGGAAATTCCCTTGCCGTGTGCAGCCTTTACCAGCTCCGTAGTCTTTTCGATATTCTCGTTGATGGGATAATGAGAACCGTCAAACATAATGGAAGAGAAACCTGCCTCGATACACTTATAGCATCCCTCAAAGGAACCGTGATCCAGATGAAGCGCCACAGGTACGTCGATATCAAGATCCTTGAGCAGACCGTTTACCATGCCCACTACCGCATGATAGCCGCCCATATACTTGCCGGCGCCCTCGGAAACTCCAAGGATAACGGGAGATCTGTTCTCCTTTGCGGTCAGAAGAATCGCTTTCGTCCACTCAAGGTTATTGATGTTGAACTGGCCGACTGCATAATGACCTGCCTTTGCCTTTTTGAGCATTTCTGTTGCAGAAACTAACATGTTACCTACCTCCGTTTATATTTACTTTTAAAAATACCGTCTGCATCTTTAGTTAATATAACATAATTTTGCTGAAAATGGAAGCTTTTACTTTACCCGAATATCAATTCCCTTGCAGATATTTTTGATCTCCACCTTTCTGTGGCTGCCCCCGTTCTCCCCGTCCAGCGTCCATGCAACGGGCTCCGGGGACTCCAGCGTTATCTCCGCCGCGCGGAAGCAGTACATGGCGCTGGTATCCACATCCCGGTTCAACAGGGAAATCACAATGTTGTTCAACTCCACCGGGTTTTTGGGCCTTCTGATCAGTGTCACCTCGAACAGTCCGTCATTGAGCCGTACATTTTTGCCCGTAATATTCTTGAAACCGCCCACGGACACGGAATTCGTAATCATCCCGAAGATAAAATCATCCTCTATAACCCGTCCCTCGCAGATGACCTTCATGGGAAAGGAACGGACTGCGGACAACCGCTTCACTCCTTCCAACAGATAAGCCATATGCCCCAGCACATTCTTCATATCCTGCGCCGTCTCATAGGATACGTCCGTAAACAAACCAAAGGCCGCGATATAGACAAACACATCGTCGTTAAAGGCGCCGATGTCACAGGCAAAGTTCTTTCCCCGAACCGCTGTCTCCGCTGCCTTTACCATGTTTTTGGGCAGAGACAGACTGCCGCCGAAATCGTTGGTGCTCCCCGCCGGGATATAGCCGATGGGCGTGCGGAACCCGCTCTGTCTCATCCCCGTCACCACCTCGTCCAGAGTTCCGTCCCCGCCGCTGCACACCACGAGCTCATACTCCCGGGATCTCTCCGCCACAATCCGCCTGGCGTCATCATGTCCTCTGGTAGGCGCTGCGGTAATCTCATAATCCGCCTCTGCAAAGGTGTTCAGGATGTCGGCCAGCCTTAAACGGATCTGTGCCTTCCCGGCCTTGGGGTTATAAACAAATAGTAGTTTTTTCGGCATATGTATCACCTCTTCCTGATAAATCTTTTCTTCTTGGGACACAAAAGGCAGAACCAATGTTTCCATTGACCCCGCCCTGCTTATCAGATCCTACGCAACCTTTCCTCCGAGAAAACGCTCGATCCCCTCCACTGCGGCCTGCTCGTCGATTCCCTCGGCGGAAACCTCCAGCTTTTCGCCGTTGTCAAGCCCCAGACTCATCATGCCCATAATACTCTTGGCATTTACTCTTCTCTCGCCTGACTGAATGTAAATGGTACTTTCGTACCTGCTGGCTTCCTGTACCAGCAATGCCACCGGTCTTGCCTCCAGACCGCTCTCCAGGTTGATCTGGATACTTTTCTTTATCATAATGCCTCCTCCTTTTGGGGAAACTGATTTCCCCTGACTTTTTCAGCAAGCTCACTCAGCCTGCGCAATCTATGATTGACCCCCGATTTCCCGATGGGGGGATGAAAGCATTCTCCCAGTTCCTTGAGCGGTGCATCAGGATGCTCCAGCCGAACCTCTGCCATTTCCCTCAGAGGCGCCGGCAGATTACGGAACCCATAATTTACTCTCAGAAATTCAATGTCCTCCACCTGCCTTGCCGCAGCGTTGACAGTTTTTGTTATATTCGCCGTCTCGCAGTTCACCCTTCTGTTCACGGAATTTCTCATATCCTTCAGAATCCGGAGATTTTCAAGATTCATCAGAGAGACAGGCGCTCCGCAGACATTCAGCAGGTCTACAATACCGGAACCCTCCTTCAGGTAAACCACATGATATTTTTTCCTCACAATAATCTTTGACTCAATGTCAAAGGCTGCCATAACCTCCCGCAGCTGCGCTGCCTTGGCAGCATCCGCACAGGCAAATTCCAGATGATAGCCCTTTGCGGGATCGCTCATGGATCCCACGCTTAAAAAGGCCCCCCTGAGAAAAGCTCTTTTACAGCAGGCATTTTTAAGAATCAGCCGACTCACCGGCTCCTCCAGGTTTCCCAGTTTCTCCAAAAGACCATGCATTTCCTGGCTGCTCAGCACGGAACCCGCTTCTATATTATATGTTTTTTTCAATAATGTAAAGCCTTTTCTGACGACAGCTTCATTTTCCGTCTGAAATCCCACGGTAAAGTACCCATTTTCATCCTTTCCATACTGTCCGCAGAAGTTCATGACAGCAGCCAGCTCAGCGATCTGGCAATGCCTCGCTGAGCCGATCTGTTTTTCCAATTCTCTTTTTACCTCACTTGAAAAAGACATTTCCTGCCCTCTCGCGTCAAACGCTTCTGTTTTCCACATCCCGGTGATAGAGCTTCATGCCGTAGGTTCCTCTGTCCTTCATGCGCCCATACAGCTCGTTTGCCAGGGTTACGCTCCTGTGTTTTCCCCCGGTACAGCCGATGGCAACCACCAGCCGGTACTTTCCTTCCTTCACATAGTTCGGAATCAGAAACTGCAGCATATCCGTGAGCTTTTCCATAAAGGCCTCCGACTCCTCGTGCTTCATCACAAAGTCCTGTACCTCCCTGTCGTTTCCCGTCTTCCGCTTCAGCTCGTCAATATAAAAGGGATTCGGCAGGAAACGCACGTCGAACACCAGATCCGCGTCCGAGGGGATACCGTACTTAAAGCCGAAGGACATGACCGTCACCATAAGACTATTATATTCCCCGTTCCCCACAAAAATTCGGTCAAGCTCTTCCTTTAATTCCCTTGTGAGGAGATGGGAGGTATCAATGACATAATCGGCGCCCCGGCGGATATTTTCCAGCACCCTGCGCTCCGTTCTGACGCCGTCCTCCACTCTGCCGTCCGCAGCCAGCGGATGAATTCTCCTTGTCTCCTTGAATCTTTTGATCAGGACATTCACGTCCGCGTCCAGAAAAAGGATCTCAAACTGATAACCCTTTTGTTTCATTTCCCCCAGAACTCTTGTGGCGTCCTCAAAGGACTGATCCGAACGCACATCCAGCCCAAGCGCCACCTTACTGATCTCACTGTTCGGCATGGAGATCAGCTCCACGAACTTTTCAATCAGGGAGACCGGAAGGTTGTCCACGCAGTAAAAGCCCGCATCCTCCAGCATCTTCAGCGCGGTACTTTTCCCGCCGCCGCTCATCCCCGTAACGATCACAAATCTCATCTTTCTTTTATCCCCCAACCCAGAAACAGCACTTCCGTTTCCAGATTAACGCCGAATCTGTCCTTTACCCGCTCCTGTACCTCCAGGATCACATCCCGGACGTCCTGGGCGGTGGCGCCTCCCACATTAATGATAAAACCGCAGTGCTTGTCGGATACTCTTGCACCGCCTGTCTGATAGCCTCTCAGCCCTGCGTCCATAATAAGCTTTCCGGCAAAGTTCCCCCTTGGACGCTTAAAGGTACTGCCGGCACTGGGATATTCCAGAGGCTGTTTTTCCCGTCTTCTGGCGGCCAGTTCCTCCATCTTCGCCCTGATCTGCTCCCGGTCTCCCTCCTCCAGCTCAAAAATCACATCCGTCACGGTAAAGGGATTCGTTCTGATCGTACTGGTTCGGTAGCCGAACTCCATGGTGGAATTATCCAGTTCCATAATCTCGCCCTGCCGACTCACCACAGTTACCTGTTTCACCACCTGGCTCAGCTCTCCGTCATAGGCCCCGGCGTTCATCACCACGCCGCCGCCCACGGTTCCCGGAATGCCGGCGGCAAATTCCAGGCCGGTCAGTCCGTGCTCCAGCGCCGTCCTGGCCACCTGGGCCAACGTCGCCCCTGCCTGCGCCGTGATCCTGCGGCCGTCCACCTCTATCCTGCTCATGCGCTGTCCGATCTGAAGTATGATGCCGGGAAATCCGTTGTCGCTGACCAGCAGGTTACTGCCGTTTCCCAACACGAAAAAGGGCACCTCCACCTGATACAGATACTTCTGCACACCGATCAGCTGTTCTCTGCTTTCCAGCTGCACAAAACAATCTGCCGGTCCGCCTATGCGGAAGGTGGTATGAGCCGCCATGGGCTCCTGTAAACTGATGTTTTCCTCCGGCACAAAATTTTTAAGCGCCTGAATCACTGCCTGACTTATCATAATATTTAATTTATCTCTCCTCTGACTCACTACCCGGCAAAGCTTATCTCAAAATCAGTCCTGCCGCCCCGAAAATACCCGCGTCGTTCCCCAGCTTTGCCAGGACAAATTTTGCACCCCGGCACTGCGAAAACGCATACTTCTGGAAGGGAGGCTCCACAAAGGACAACAGGATCTCCCCCGCCTTGGATACGCCGCCCCCGATCACAAAGATTTCCGGATTGACAACGCCTGCTACCGCTGCCAGTCCCTTCCCCAGATACTCTCCGAACTGTGCGGCAATCTCAATGGCCACCTGATCTCCTGCCTTCACGGCGTCGAAAACGCTCTTTGCGGAAATTTCCCCGCCACGGAGTACGCTGGGCTGTTCATCTTTGGCGAGACGTCTCTTGGCCAGCCTCACAATTCCGGTTGCGGAAGCGTACTGCTCCAGACAGCCTTTGTTTTTGCAGCCGCATTCCTCCGTCTCATTATCCTCCAGATGGATATGTCCGATCTCTCCGCCGGCTCCGGTGGAACCGGAAAGAATCCTGCCGTTTACAACGATGCCGCCGCCCACGCCGGTTCCCAGGGTCACGGCCACCATGCTCTGACAACCCTTGCCGCCGCCCTGCCACAGCTCACCGAAGGCTGCCGCGTTTGCGTCGTTTGAAGCCTTCACAGGTACATTAATATATGCGTTCAGCGCCTCGGGTATGTTAAAAGGCTTCCAGCCGATATTGACCGCTCCGCCCACCAGGGTTCCGGCATCGTCCACGGCTCCCGGCGCCCCCACGCCGATTCCCGCCAGTTCTTCCTCCCGAATTCCCTTTTCCTTCATCTTTGCCAGAAGACTTGCTGCGATATCCGGAAAAATTGCTTCCCCATCGTTTTCCTTATTCGTGGGAATCTCCCATTTATCCAAAACGGTGCCCTCCGCATTGAATAATCCGATTTTTATGGTGGTTCCGCCGATATCCACTCCAAAAGCATATCTACTCATTTTTTCTCCTCCCTGTCCTCTTATAAGTGTACTGTATGCATCACGGCCGCTTTCCGCAAAGCCGCTGATTCTGTGTTACTCGTCGTCCTCGTCTCTTCTCCTTGCCAGCGAATTCTGCACCCGGGAATAGAGCTCCTGCGCCGCGTTGTAGCCCATCTTCTTCTGGCGGTGGTTTACAGCCGCCGACTCGCAGATGATTGCCAGGTTCCGCCCAGGCCGGATGGGGATATTGTGACATACAATCTTATTCCCCAGGTACTCCGTATAGGTCTCCTCCAGACCCAGCCTGTCGTATTCCTTATCCTTATCCCAATCCTCCAGCTTGATGACCAGATCCACGGACTGGGTATCCTTTACGGAGGACGCTCCGAACAGCGCCTTGATATCCACAATTCCGATTCCCCGCAGCTCGATCAGATGCTTGGTCACATCGGGAGCGGAACCGATCAGCGTGTCGTCGCTCACCTTGCGAAGCTCCACCACGTCGTCCGTCACCAGACGATGCCCTCTCTTTACCAGCTCCAGCGCCGCCTCGGACTTACCGATGCCGCTTTCGCCGGTGATCAGCACCCCTTCCCCGTAGACATCCACCAGCACTCCATGAACGGAAATACAGGGGGCAAGCTTCACGTTCAGCCACCTGATGGCTTCCGCCATAAAGGACGAGGTAGTCTTCTTGGTGGAAAGTATGGGAATCCTGTGGGCGATGGCCTTTTCCAGAAAAACAGGCTCCGGGTAAAGCTCACGGCAGAACACAAAGGCAGGCACGTCATAGCTCATCAGCTCGTCACACACCTCACCCTTTCTGGCCTCATCCAGATCACTGAAGTAACTGTACTCCACAAACCCGATGACCTGCACCCGGGTCGCTTCAAAATGCTTCAGATATCCCGCCATCTGCAGCGCCGGACGATTGATGTCCGGCTGCCGGATCCTGATTCCCTTGACATCGATCTCAGGGGTCAGATTCTCCAGCTTCATTTTTTCAATTAAACGAGTCAATGTAACATAATCCATATCCCGCCTCCACGCCGCGGCCTTATTACAGGGCTCATTCATGGTCAGCCGCCTGCTGCCTTCATTCTACCATACCCGGAACGCTATGTGAAGTTTTCCCTTCCGCTTTTTTCCGAAAAAAGCGGAAGATCTCCTCCGCAGCCCGCCGATTCAGCTCCGGAATCTCTGCAAGCTCCTCCACCGACGCCTCTTTGATCTCCTCGATGGACTTAAAACGCCGCATCAGCGCCTTCCTTCTGGCAGGCCCCACACCTGGGATATCGTCCAGCACGGACTTCACCTGAGCCTTGCCCCTCAGGGAACGATGGTATTCGATGGCGAAGCGGTGGGCCTCATCCTGAACCCGGGTAATCAGCTTAAAGCCCTCGGAGCGGGTATCTATGGGCAGCTCTGTATTATTGTAATACAGCCCTCTCGTGCGGTGATTGTCATCCTTCACCATGCCGCAGACCGGAATGGTGATGTGAAGCTCCTCCAGCACCGCCAGGGCAATATTTACCTGCCCCCTGCCTCCGTCCATCATAAGCAGATCGGGAAATCTGGTAAAGCTGCCATACTCTCTGTCTATATTTTTCTCCTCCAGCTCTTCCCGCTCCTCTATGCCGTGGGTAAATCTTCTGGTCAGAACCTCCCTCATACAGGCGTAGTCATCGGGGCCTGACACCGTCCTGATCCGAAATTTCCGGTAATCGCTGGGCTTGGGCTTACCCTTTTCAAATACGATCATGGAACCCACATTCTCAAAACCGTTGATGTTAGAGATGTCAAAGGCCTCCATCCTCTCCACATGTCCCAGCCCCAATAGTGCGGCAATCTCTTTCACGGCGCCGATGGTGCGCCCCTCCTCCCGCTTCAGCCGCTCTCTGTCCTGTTCCAGAATGTGCCTGGCATTCTGCGCCGCCAGCTCCACCAGCTTTTCCTTGGAGCCGATCTTGGGCACCCGCACATGCACTCTTCCCCCTTTTCTCTGGGAAAGCCACTTCTCAATAAGCTCCCTGTCCTCAATCTCATACTGAAGCATCAGCTCTCTGGGGATAAACGGCGTCCCCGCATAAAACTGTTTTACAAAGTTCTCCAGAACCTGAGCCTTTCCGTTTTCCGACACATGCGTCATATAGTAATGTTCCCTGCCGATGAGCTTTCCGTCCCGGACAAAAAACACCTGCACCACGGCCTCCGACTCGTCCTGATACAGCGCGATAATGTCCTTATCCTCGCCCACGCTGTCCGTAATCTTCTGCTTCTGGGATACCTGCTTTACGCTGTTGTACAGATCCCGGTAGCCGGCGGCCGCCTCAAAGTCAAGCTGCTCCGCCGCAGCCTTCATCTTTCCCTCCAGCTCCTTCAGAATCACATTATAATTCCCGTTCAGAAAGTCAAGGGCCTGGGCCACCTTCTCCCGATACTCCTCCTTTGTCACATACCCCTGGCAGGGTGCCGCACACTGCTTGATATGATAGTTCAGGCAGGGCCGCTCCAGGCCGATGTCTCTGGGCAAAGAACGGGTGCAGGTGCGCAGACAGTACAGCTTGTTCAGCAGCTCTATGGTGTCCTTCACCGCCGCCGCGCTGGTGTAAGGGCCAAAGTATCTGGACTTATCCTTTTTCATAGTCCGGGAGAAGAGGATCCTGGGAAAGTCCTCCCCCACCGTCACCTTGATATAGGGATAGGTCTTGTCGTCCTTCAGCAGAGTATTGTATTTGGGAGAATATTCCTTGATAAGATTATTCTCCAGCACCAGTGCCTCCAGCTCCGAATCCGTGACAATATACTCAAACCGGGCAATCAGTGTCACCATTTTGTCGATGGCAGGCCCCCTTCCGATATTCTCCCGAAAGTAGGAACGAACCCGGTTATGTAGATTTACCGCCTTGCCCACATATAAAATGACATCTCTGTCATCCCGCATAATGTATACTCCCGGCTCCTTCGGGAGCTTTTTCAGTTCTTCCTCAAAATTGAACATTGACGCCTCCTTCGGATTTTCAACATCCCGTGTCCCTCTGCTCCTGTGCATCAGAAGAGGCTGCGTGCCCACGCCGGCGCCACAGCCTCCTGCCTTCACATCTATCCCTATACTCTGCCGTTGGAAAAACGTCCCCTGGGCCGCTTGTCATCGGAATCGCCGCAGTCCTTCGAGGCTTTCTTCAACTGCTCCGAAAAGGAAGCTTCCGCGCCGGACTCCTGTTCCCCGGCCTCGGATGCGCTTCTTTCCTCCGGCTGTTGCTCCTCCTGGGCCGGAGCGGAGAAACCTTCTTCCGCTTCCGCGCCTCCCGAGACGTCATCCGGCAGCTTCACCGGCTCCGGCGTCTCCACAGGCCCGGGCATCTCTATCACCTGCGGAATCTCCTGGGGTTTTGCGGTTCCGTCCGTTTCCCCGGCCTCGGATGCGTTCTCTGCCTCCTGTGCTGCCGCAGGCCTTCCGGATTCCGCATTCTTCTCCTCCGGCTTTTCTTCCGGCTCCGGAATTCCTTTTTCCCGGCGGTAGATTTCCATAAACTCCTTGCCGGTTATGGTCTCCTTCTCAATCAGGAACTCGGCCAGCTTATCCATAACGTCTCTGTTATCCCGAAGCAGGGCCAGCGCCTTCTCGTAGCTCTCCTTCAGGATCTCCACCACTTCCGCGTCAATCTTTGCCGCCGTCTCGTCGCTGCAGTTCAACGCCGTCCTGCCCTCCAGATACTGGCTCTCCACCGTAGCCAGCCCCACAAGGCCGAACTTTTTGCTCATGCCGTAACGAGTCACCATGTTCCGTGCAATGTCCGTAGCCTTCTCGATGTCGTTTGCCGCGCCGGTGGTGACGGTGTCAAATACCACTT
>ERZ779624.107-NODE-107-length-34297-cov-29.374423_pt1 | contig 34297 bp, 37 predicted proteins | sample MGYA00514190_ERZ779624 | MGnify/ENA primary metagenome ERZ779624 (study PRJEB29562, sample SAMEA4376706) | mouse gut metagenome | isolation source: Cecum | study: EMG produced TPA metagenomics assembly of the A DSS colitis mouse model was used to assess the... | reverse complement strand
ACGGTGGTTCCAGCGCATCCAACGGGAACGATGATATCGGTAGCGGCAACAGTGGTTCCAGCTCCGCAGCATCCTACACAGCTCCCAAAGCGGCAGGCAAAGCTGTATCCGCAGGCAAAGAGACGTTTCGCGCAGTCGCAAAGGCTGGTGCAGGCACTTACAAAGTCACCCACAAAGGTATTGAGATTGCAACATTCAGTCTCATGGACACAGACAAGAAAGCCGTTTCCTGCACATCCGTAGCTCTTAAACAGCGCGAAGACAAGAAATACGCTATCGACTTCCAGGTTGATGACGCAACTGGTCTGACCGTTGGCGCGCCTCTGGACAGAACCTACATGTACAGCACGCTCGGCGTAAGCTACGTTACGATTAACGACACGGTTATCATCGACATCGAAGCCGAGGTTGCGGCAGCTACAAAATAACAGCGTAAACTAAGACTGGCTTGCAAAACGCAACATCCTTTCAGAAACAGGAAATAAGCAATAAAGAAGAAAGGTTCTAAGCGAACCACGGTAACAATTATGAAATAAAATAATAAAAATTTCTCAACAAGAAAGCGAGGACTTTAAGGATGAAGAAAAGAATCTTAACAAAGGTTATCACAATGGCTATGGCTTGCGCTCTGGTCGTAGGAAATACAGGCATTGTTGCCCATGCAACAGAATACGATGACGGCTGTGTCCGTGATGACGTAGCTGGCGGCGGAGGAGGAAGTGCAAGCCTCGATGACGGAGGCTCCGGCTCCAGCTCTGACTCTGGCTCGTCCAGTTCCAACTCCGGCAGCGGCTCCAGTAATTCCGGCTCCGATTACAACGATGGTTACGTACGCGATGATGTTGCAGCAGGCGGTGGCGGAAATGCAAGCCTGAGCGATGGCGGTTCCAGCTCCACAGCATCCTATACAGCGCCCAAAGCGGCAGGCAAAGCTGTATCCGCAGGCAAAGAGACGTTTCGCGCAGTCGCAAAGGCTGGTGCAGGCACTTACAAAGTCACCCACAAAGGTATTGAGATTGCAACATTCAGTCTCATGGACACAGATAAGAAAGCCGTTTCCTGCACAGCAGTTGCTCTCAAGCAGCGTGAGGACGGCAAGTGGGCTGTCAACTACGACGTTGCAGATGCGACAGGTCTGACAGTCGGCGCACCGCTTGACAGGACTTACATGTACAATACGCTCGGCGTGAGCTACATCACTATCAACGACACGGTAATCATCGACATCGAGGCAGAAGCGGCTGCTAAATAAAATAAGTAAGGCTGAGGGGCCCCATGCAGGACGCATGGGGTTCCTTTTTTCCTGTTCCGTTCAGACGTCTGAGCGGTTCCGTCCGATTTTCTGCCCCACTTCCCGGCTGACTGGATGCGCCTTACGGCGCCGGGCGCAGTTCTGAAACCGGATGCCGTTATGGCGTCGCGTGCCCGCTTGACTGCGGGAGCGCACAGGGGCTTTTACAGCCCCTCTTTTATTCTCTCCGTTCTGCAAGTATAAGGGAATCACAGTTCCGGGCAGTTATCTGCACGGAAGCAGCAATCAAATAAGCTGATTTATGGAGCTGTTACTCTGTCAGTCTTTAAAGACTGCCCGGGTAGCAGCTTTTTTTCTTTCCGGCAGGTGGTCTTTGTATGCGCCTGAAAACGGTCGTTGTAAAGACCACACAGCTTGCAGGATTCTCTTACATCGGAAAACGGTCTTCGCAAAGCCCGTAAAAAACCCATGCACGGGCAGGAAAAGGATGGCGGTCTTTGTGAGTGCCGGAAGATGGTCTCCGTGAAGACCATCCGGCTTCCGGGGCGCTTTTGCAACGGGATGCGGTCTTTGTGAAGACCGTAAAAAAACCATGTAAAGACCAACCGGCAAATATCCGGCGGCGCTGGTCTTTGGAAAGACCATAAAAAGACCAGTTATCCAGAACGGCACAGGGGCATACGCCCCTCTTATTTTTTCCGGCATCCCTCTCCTGGCGCCTGCTTCCACCCTGTTTCCCTTTTAAAATCAAAAGGGGAATATATTTCACACACAAACAGTTGACGTAATACCGTCAAGCGGACACAGGATGGATAATGGAATCTTGCCCTTTCTGCCCCCAATGGATAGGACGGCTGTATTGCAGGCGGGGAACGGGAACGGCCCCGCACAGTTAAGGGCGTGGTATCTGTCTGGTTCCTGCCGTCCTGTTTTACGTCTTGTTTGCAACTTTTTTCAGATGATACATAAGGCACGAATTTATGGAAGAGTGAGGGCGATGCCGCAAAACGTCCTTCCATAAATTCAGTAACAAACGGCGTAAATACGGGCTTCAAATCAATTTATGGAAATTATGGAATTTATGGAAGAGAAAAAACAGGGTCATTTTGAATTTATGGAAGGCTGTGAACGCCCGTATTTACAGGTGCCGCGCGGCTTTTCTGCATTTTCTTACGAAAACGCATCAAAATATGGCTAACAGGATAAGGGAGCGCTACTCACTTCGTTCGCTCGGCATAGCCGAGGCACTTTCCGCAGCTGTCGCCGCTCCACCCACTCCGCGCTTTTGCACTCCGGGGCCCTTACTTCACTGCGCCGCTTTGCGACTCTGTTCCGCCCGCTCCGCACTCCGTGCTCCGGGGTCCTGTCTTCCTGTGCAGACGGTTTCCCTGCTGGCGCAGGCGCATGGCACAGTGTACGGTATGTCGCTAACTATGGGCACAGAAAGGGATTTAGACCCTTTTCTCCATTTTTTTCATAAACCCTTTATATAAAAATATATTCCCTCTTATTTTTGTGCTTATTGTATACTTTCACAGGTGATACGCACATACCGGTTGTGCATGTTTTTGTTATTCGCATATATACTTTATAAAATATATAAATAATGGGACTAATGTATAAAAATATACTGTAAATATATAAAAAATATCCCGGGAGCCTTGATTTTGCTGGATTCTTCTTAGCTCCATTTCCAGTTCCATTCCTGCCTGTGACTAAAAAAACGGAGCTGTGCATTTCCGGCCTGTGCCCGCAGATGCAGGAAATATGGGGGTTTTTCGCTTTTTCCGCTGTTCCCCTTTTTCCCTGTGCATTTTGCAGGAATGGGACGGGGAATCTGTCCACCAGTCCCTTTCCTGTGTGAAACGGGGATAAAAAAGGAACAAAACGGATATGCGGGATGTGCCTGTTTTATGTCCGTTAAAGGGCACGGTGGCAGGAACATGCACGCTCCCCCCCCATGTGGCCGGACGAAAGCAGGACGCCACCCCTGACTTTCCGCCGTGCCTGTGCGGGAATACGCCTTACCGACGGCACGGGAACTCAGGGACAGGCAGGATACGCCCATGCCGTCTTACGGGGCATTGTACCACAGCCCCGGCAGAAACCCAAAGGCAGGCCGGGGCACCGCCCCGGTGGCTGGCCCACAGCCTCTGGCTGTGAATCTAAGGACAGGCAGGGGATTGGCATCTGTTACGTTTTCTCTTATATACGGGGCTTATGGGAGGCTTTACGGCGGTACTGTGGCCGCACGGCGGCCCGGTTGTGCATATGAAGATAAAAACTTACTTATTTCAGAAAAGAGAGGGAAATCACTATGAAGAATATCAGGAATTACGGAATCGTGACAGGACGGCTGACCAAAGACCCTGCGGTCTACAACAACAATGACGGCTCACGGAAGATACGATTTACCGTGGCGGCACAGGACCATTTCACGGACGGCGGGGGAAACAGGGGTTCGCAGTTCATCCCGCTGGAAGCCTTTATCCCGGCGAAACAGACGGGCAACGGCCCCTATGACTACCTTGACTGCGGCGATTTGGTGTCCTGTTCCTACACGGTGCAGAACAACAATTACAAAGATAAGGACGGGGAAATGGTCTACGGCCTTGTGCTCCTTGTTGACAGTATCGCACTGCTCGAGAGCAGGACATCCAAAGAGGCGCGCCTTGCGGCAAAAGAATCCGCCGCATAAGCCTGACATACAGAAAAAAGCCCTGCGGGGGATGGCATGATGCCGTCCTGCCCGTGGGGCTTTTTATTTTTTTGTCCATGCAATCACGTTTTCTGGTCAGTCGTCTGGCCTGAGCTGTCCTTTTCTTCCTCTTCCGTACTGTGTTTCTGTTCGGACGTCTGGCCAGTGTTGTCCTTGCTTTCCACGTTATCTTTTTTCTTTGGTCCTGGTTTTTTTCTGGAACTCAGCTCTTTTTCCAGCTGTCGCTTTTCTTCTTTAAGTTTTTTTACATCTTCCAGTGCTTTTTTCAGGCTATCTTCCACATCGGCCAGTTTCTTGTTTCGTTTATCCAATTCCTCTTTTTTAAGTGTCCTGTTTTCCTTCCGTGCTTCCCTGTAAGCATCCAGCACATACGCCCTGCTTTCATAACGCCCCCGGAACACAACGTCCGGGTTTACAAGCAGCCCCTTTCCTTTATGACAGAGGAAATTATACTTTTCCAGCATCTCTATGGTTCTTACCACGGTCTGGTAGGAGGTCTTTGCTCCCCCTGCGATTTCCTGATAGGTGAGCATAATCTCATTGAGCGGCGTCATGCTCTCCATGAGAAAAAGGACGACTTTGAACTTCTGGCTTTCTATCCCTTTCAGTGTTTTCCGGAAATTCTTCATGAATACTTTGTGGAAGTCCCTGTCGCCCCATGTGCTGGTTGTGGCGGTCAGGGTGAACGCTTCCCCGGTATCGGCATCTATGACATTATGAGTTTTCGGATAACTTTGTGCGTTATTTGCTTTCATATGGCACCTCTGACGTTTGCAGATAAGTTTTCAATATTACTATATAACGATAAAATCCGGCTTTCACAAAAGTTATTTATAAATAACTTCTGTGAAATAGAATATATCACGTATTTACTGTAATTTCAAGGTTTTTTAGATATGAAGTATTTTTTACTCTTATCTATTAAACTAACCTACTCTGCTGTTTTCGTGGCAGGTTAAAAAAGTGTGCTCTCGCACACCGGCAAAATACTTTTTTAAAATTGTCAGGTGCTGTTCAGCACCCGGTCATATCAGGGGGATTTTTCGGGGCGCCTGCGTGGCAGGCAGAATGGCCATACCGGGGGATGCTGCCGCCAATCCCGGTATCTCCTGTCGGGCCGGAGGCTGTCCGTGCAAATAAAGTGTATGGAGGAAAAGGGCAAACACAGTTGCCCGGTAAAAAAAGTGAATCCATGAAAAAACAAAACTTCTATGGATAATAAAACGACGGAGGTAAAAAGATGGTTAATTCCAATACTTTTAAACCCAACAATCCGGGCAGCGCATCCGCCGCGCCGCAGGCAGGAGCCGGAAAAAACAGCCCGCAGTCCCTGCCTGTGCAGATAGCAGGCACCGGCGATGAAGCACGCGGACAGATTATCTTAGACACGACCCGGACGTGTCTGGATGTGTTGCAACAGCAGGGCATAACGGAACCGGGCCGCATAAGCGCGACCATCATCAACGCTGTGGCTGACGAGCTGGAAATACGCAACGCCGCAATACTGAGCAGGAGCCGGAAAATGAACATACCTGCGACGCTGGAACCCTTCCAGCTTGCCGAAGTACTGCTCACAATGCACGACATCAAAAAGATATGCTGTCTGGAAAAAGCGTCAGACCCGGACTATGACCTGCTTGGCATCTATCAGGAAGACGGGCCGGATATGGGGACCTATTCCGTGTCAGGGTACGGGATAAGGAGCCTGTGCTACAAATATGTGCCGGAAATCACACGGAGGGGAATCGACGAAGTGGAAGCGGTCCTCTCTGCTAAATGCGGGCGTGTATTCCGCACAAAGGCCAAGAACCTTGTGCCCGTAAACAACGGCATCTTCGACTTTGACACCAAAAAGCTGATACCTTACAGCAAAGACTATGTCTTTCTTGGCAAGTGCCACGTTGATTATGTCAATAGTCCCATAAGCCCTGCGATACACAACCCAAAAGATAACACAGACTGGGAAGTCGAAGAATGGGTCAGCGGATTGTCTGACGACCACGGCATCGTGGACCTCATATGGGAGATAATCGGCGCCTGCATCCGCCCCAATGTCAGCTGGAACAAAGCCGCATGGCTCTATTCCACGCAGGGCAGCAACGGCAAGGGCACGCTCTGCGCCCTGATGCGGAATCTCTGCGGGGACGGGAACCACACGGCCATACAGCTCTCAGCGTTCAGCAGGGACTTTGCCCTTGAACCCCTTGTAAAAGCATCCGCCATCATCAACGACGAGAACGACACCGACGTCTACATAGATAAGGCCGCCACATTAAAGGCCGTCATAACGGGCGACGTGTTCCAGATGAACAGGAAATTCAAAGCGCCCATAGCGTTCCAGTTCAAAGGCTTCATGGTGCAGTGCATCAACGGCATGCCCAAAGTAAAGGACAAGTCAAACTCCTTTTACAGGAGACAGCTTGTTGTGCCGTTCCTGAAGAACTTTCAGGGCGCCGAGCGCAGATACATCAAAGACGAATACCTTGCCCGCAAAGACGTCCTTGAGTACATCCTCTGGCGTGTGCTGAACATGGATTATTACGAACTTTCGGAGCCGGAAGCCTGCCAGGCGCTCCTGCTGGAATACAAGGAGGCCAACGACCCTGTGCGGCAGTTCTGGTCAGAAATGGAAGAACAGTTCGTGTGGGACCTGCTCCCCTACGACTTCATCCACGCCTTATATCTGAAATGGATGGATGAGTGCAGCCCCGACTCTGCGCCTCTCGGCAGGAACACCTTCAAAAGCCAGCTTCAGGATGTTGTTCGTACAGCCAGCGACATCTGGTGGGTGCCGCCAAAAGAAGCGGAAGCAAACGGCAGGATGCGGGATAAATATTTAAACCGCAAAGACATGATGGATAAGCCGGAAATGCTCATCAAGCAGTATAAGATACAGGGCTGGAGTGATGACACATACCACGGCGGCGATGAAGCCCGCAAGCTCATACCGTCAACCACAAAGAAGCGGTTCCGCGGGCTGATGAGGTTCGAGCGTGCCCTGAAAGACGGCTGGTGTGACGAAGCAGGAGAACCGCTCCAGAAACGGACACCGCCGGCACCGGTTATACAGGGCGTCCTGCCGGCTGTGAAGGAAAAGGATTCTGGGCCGGCACCGGAAATATAGGCCCACGGCATATGGCGGGCGGCGTGCATGGGTGCGCCGTCCTGCCTGTGCCCAAACATAGAAAAACAAAGGCGCTTTACATGCGCCGGATATAAAAGTGTAACAAGTAACCAGATGCTTTTAGAAAGGAGCCATAAGGCATGACTAATACAAATATTGTAACTGACGGACTGGATGCGGAGCGGATAGCGTCGCTTGTCAGGGAATCAAACCCTGTCTGCCTGCTCCCGTGGAGGAATGAGGGGAACGCCGCAAGGAACGACTGCACCCTCTACGTCTATCAGACGCACGGCATGGATGCAGGGCGCTATACCACGGATATCCTCAGCGTCATTGAGGGCTTCGCGCCGGATATCGACCTCTTCACTGAGCAGGACGTGGAAAGGCTGCTGTTTGAAAGCGCACCGATAAGGGCGCGGCGTGACGTCCCCAGTGCCGCCGTATAACGGAAAGCCGCATCTGCGCAGACGTCCGGCCATAAAAGCAAAAAACAGGGATTCTGCTGTGTTGCTGTGGGATGCAGTGGGAAAATGCCGGATTGCAGTATGGAAGACAGATTCATAAGAAAGACAAAGGCGCGTTACCTGCGCCCGGATATAACAATGTAACCAAAAACAAACACATTTCAATGCGAAAGGAGTCATAAGAGATGACTAATACAAAAACAACTATCTTAACTGACGGGCAGGCTGCACAGCTGGATGCAGGGAGGATATCAAAAGACACGATTTATAACGTGCTGCGCTGTCAGAGAAGATACTATATCGAGATAGCAGACATGCTTACCGCAGCGGCGACAGCAGACTATCTTGACAGCCTTGATAAGGATAACCTGCCTGCACCGGAAGAGGCGGCCCACGGCCTGCTCCAGAAAACGGTTGACACATTCAGGGAGTTTAACGGAAGACTGGATGAAGGTTCCCTGCCGGTGCCGCTGCCGGAGGAACTTACAGCCTGTCAGGTAGCAAAGCTCATGATGGCCCTCTGCCATATAAGGCTGGTTGTTGACAGGAACAGATATGAATGCAATGAATCCGGCTTACAGGGTCCTGACAGATATGATGTCATGCTCTATGTGGCTGACAGAAGCGATATCTACGATGGTGAGTCGGACATAGGCACCTATACCTGTAATCTCTGGCCCATTATCGACACATCATCACCACATCAGTCAGTATCATTTGCAGGCTTTGCCGAATATGCAGATGAAGTCGAGTTCTGGCTGCGCCTCTTTGCAAAAAAGGCCAGTCTCAGCTACTTCCACGGGTTTATGCCGTTGGAGAACGGTGTCTTAAACTGCCGGACGAAGGAACTTCTGCCGTTCTCACCAGAGTATGTGTTCGACGAATGTACATATTTCGGGTCCTATGAAGAAGGCGGGGATGGCCCTGTGATACGTTTCAGCGATGGCAGAGAGGAGTCTGTGGATGACTGGATAAAATCAGTTGCTTCAGGCAGTGACTGCGAAGAGCTGCGCCGGATACTGGCTGAATGCGTCTGATGAAGGTTCCCGGGGGCGGCAGTTAAACCGCCCCGGCGGATGCCGGAAAGCCGCATCTGCTCAAACGTCAGACCAGTCTGCCCAGTTTGTGCAGATATAACGATAAAGATTTTCATGCCAGAGGAGGTAAAAAGGATGTACCCGTTTATATATCGCTGTGATGTGAAAAAGACTGATGTTGCAAAGACAATCAAAAATCCGGCAGAACTGGAAACCTTCAGACCGCTTTATATGAACCGCCCTGCATTAAAGGGAATAAAGTTTCTAATACCATCCCTTTTCCATGAGCCGGAAAGCCGCCGCCCCGCAGCGTTGCGTTTCCTGCCCGGAGGCAGCAGGGACGTAAAAAGGCTGAATGACTGCATGGAAAAGAAAATCGGCGGTGTCCTCTACCGGGTACACAGCATCTATGCTGGCAGGGGGGATTTTCAGGCGCTGTCTGAAAGCCTTCTGGAATCCCGTGTGATGAAACATTATGGGAAAGGCTGCGCCAGAGACGCAGCCGGGAGCTGACCTGAAAGGGGGGGGGCTTGCCATATGCAGGAAGAAAAGATTTATAACGCCGCCGTCTATGCGAGGCTGTCAAAAGAGGACGAACAGCGGGGCGACTCCGCAAGCATCGAAACACAGGTGGAAATGCTGACAAGGTATGTCACCGAGCATGGCTGGAACCTTGCCGAAGTATATAAGGACGACGGCTATACAGGCACGAACTTTGACAGACGCCCGGCTTTTAATGAAATGATGGAAAAGGTGCGCAGCAGGGAGATAAACCTTGTGGTTGTAAAAGACCTGTCACGTTTCGGGCGGAACTACCTTGAAGTCGGCCAGTACACGGAACTGGAATTTCCTGCCCTCGGATGCCGCTTTATCGCTGTCAATGACAATGTTGACAGCCTGAACCGCGGCAATAATGATGAGATATTCATAGCGTTCCGCAATATCTTTAACGAGCATTATTCGAGGGATATCAGCCGGAAAATCCGTTCCGCAATGAACACTTCATGCAGAAGCGGAAAATTCATCGGGGCATTTGCACCGTTTGGCTATATGAAATCCCCCGATGACCGCCACAAGTTCGTCATTGACGAACCTGCCGCCGCCGTAGTCCGCCGCATTTTCCAGATGCGCTGTGAGGGGCTTGGCTACCGCAGGATTGCCATAACGCTCAATGAGGAGGGCGTGCTCCCGCCGAGGGAATACTACTGCCAGACTTCCGGGAAAACAGGCAACTCATGGAAAGGCAACGGGAAATGGAGCACAAGCGCAGTGACCCAGCTGCTCCGCAACGAGGCGTATATCGGAAACATGGTACAACATAAGAAAGAGATATTTTCATACAAAGACCGCCGAATGACTGCCGTGCCTAAAGATGAATGGATACGGGTGGAAAATACCCATGAGCCTATCATCAGCATGGATGTTTGGGAACAGTGCCGACTGATAGACAAGGCGCAGAGCCGCCCTCGTCAGAACAGCATGAAAGAGACCAGCCTGTTCAGCGGCCTGCTGTGCTGTGCCGATTGCGGTTTTGCAATGAGGTACCAGATAGAGCGGCGGAGGCTGAAAAACGGCGCCACGGCTCTGTACGAAAAATACTTGTGCGGAAGCTATTCACGTTCCGGGCGGACCGCCTGTTCCACGCATAGCATACCCCTTGGGGTTTTGTACGAACTGCTTCTAAACGACATATGGGCTAAAGCGAAGGAGGTCTGCTACCATGAGAAAGAGATTGCACAGCGTCTGATGGAGCGCAGGCAGAAACAGGGACAGGCAGAGCTTTCTGCCATACAGAAGTCCATGAGGTCATTGGAGAAGCGTGCGGCGGAACTTGACAGGCTGATAAGGAGCGCCTATGAAGACAAGGTAAATGGCTCGATACCGGGCGAACTGTGTGCGGAGCTTCTGGGCGGCTATCAGAAAGAACGGACGGAAAATGCCGCAAAGTGGCGGGAATTGGAAGCGCGGCTTGCGGAAATGCAGACGGTGAAAAATGAAGTGCAGGAATGGATTTCACTAATCCGCCAGTATCAGGATATTGACACGCTCGACCGTGAGATGCTTCTGAGACTGATTGACAAAATAGAAGTTGGTGAGGTACATATCGAGGACGGGCAGAAAGTAAGGGATATCAAGATACATTATAAGTTCGTAGGATATATCGGTTGATGCAGTAATCAGCCGATATTCTTCTTTCTACTTTATGTGAAATTCCCATATGGGAAAAATATATACCCTTTCCCGGTCTTGGGACAGGTAAAATCATGGACGGCATCAACCAAAGCAATACTATGCTCCTGTTGAATCATGGGAGGGGACATTCCTTTTCGGAAAAGCGTTCCCAATGCATAAATTTCTCTTTGTCATAATATAAACAATGCCTGTTCGTAATCTTTGACATAATACTTTATATTTGACCTACCCTTTTGAATTATGGTATGACCCTCTTTTTCAAGTATTTCTTTTTGAGATTCAATTCCACCTGGATATTTGGGGTTTAGCTCCCCATTCGTTTTAAGAGTTCTCCAATAAGGCGTTTGATTATCTGTTCTTTGATAACTCGCCCATGCCACGATTGATACAAATATCCCAGCAGTAATTGGTTCTGTGAAATCCGCTCCATTTTTCTTTGCGAAGTAATCTCTTATTGTTCCTATTGTAAGTAATTTTCCAAAAGGCACAAGCCGCATTACTTTGTCATAATCAACAGGTGGAGCGAAATACATTCTGTCTCCGCCGTATTTTTCGATGCTCTTTACATCTGTAATTATTTGGAATTTTGGCATATCCTTGCTGTCATGAAGCATTGTGTTAAAATCTTTTTTATCCTCGTTTGTCATTTTGGCCACCCCTGCCAATTTTTGTTTTTATAATTTTCTTATCGGAAAAAACATATATCCCTTCCCAGTCTGTGGACAGGTAAAATCATGGACTGCGCCCGCCAAAGCAATACCATTGCCCTTCATATATTGGATTACTTCTGAAAAGGTATTATCATTTTCACGTTCCACATAAATATACTCATAGCCGGGTATCACCCACTTTGTCCAGCCATCGGGGGCTTTTGCATCCTCATTACACTCTACCCCTGCAAGGTAAAGTCCTTTCTGAAAGCCCTCCCAGGGCTGGAAGGAACGGGAAAAGTCAGACATTGCGCCCCATATTCCGCTGATGTTCCCATCTTCATCTTTCTTTGCCAGATGCGCGATTTCTCCAAAATGGGAATTCGCCTCATCCCATAACTTCTGAATAAAGCCGGCTCCGTCCGTTGTCGCCCCTTCTTTTCCGATTACAACAAAGGATTCTTTTTCACATGTTTCGATTTTCATTGATTTGTTACTCCCTTCGCTTTATGTTTCATTTCATTCTAAAGGCTCGTTCTTTTTCTCGTTTTGGATATATTTATCATAGCGGCACTGCTCAATGACTGTGTGTCCCAGTAATGTAATTGCCCTTGCCGGACAGGAACTGATGCACCGGTAACACATGGTACAGTGTTTTCCGGCAGCCGCTTTTCCATTTTTCAGGGTAAGGTTGTCTGCCGGGCAGAGCCGGGTACAAAGCCCGCAGCCTGTACAGGCATTACTGATTTTTAATTGATCCGAGTAACTTTTGGTTTTGCTGTAGTACCACAAACGCTGGCAGAGTAATCCGGCGATTCGGTTATAAAGATGCAGGCCGTTTTTGGGATACCTGCCTTTCCTGATTTCCTCTGCGCATTTCTCAATCTTTCTGTCTGCTTTCCGGATGATTTCCCGGTTCTCCTGAAAGTTTTTTTTCAGCAGCTTTACATCACAGACAGAATCAGGCATACGGATATGGAAACCGCCGACGATTTTCGCGCCATACTTTTTGAGCAGCCGTGCCGAGCAGCCTGCGCCGTCTCCGCTGAATAATCCCATAGTGGCAACGCAAAGTATTTTTTTACCCTTCCAAAGATCCGGCTGGCTTTTGATAAAATCTTTTACCATGATGGGAACGTTTGAAAACTGAACAGGATATGCAAAAACGATAAAGTCATGCTGTGATAATAAATGTACCGCGTCTTTCTGCTCCATTGGAACTGCCTGCGCAGTTTTATCCAGTAAAAAAAGCAGCTTTTTGATACAATGTTCTGTGTTTCCCGTTCCGCTTAAATAGATACCTGTCATATTTTTTCCCTTTCAAAATTGGAGTAATGACCACGTCCCTGCACCATGGTTTCTGATTTTATCCTCTTCTGTCAATTTTACTGCCATTGACCGATTTTGGGAAGGGCTGAAAACAAACATCTTCTCAAAATCAGTCAATGAAGCGATAATAAATTAAGTTCATTCTTTTTTAAGATGTTTTAGAGGCTTTTTAGAGACTACTCTGATAAAATGGACAAAAATCCGCAGAAATATCGGATAAACTGTGGATTGAATTTTATATGAGAGGAGAGCAACATGAAAAGGAAAACAGGAAAAATGATCTTATTGACAGGGGTGCTGTGCATCCTGAGCCTTGCGGTATGTGCCTGTGGAAAGACGGAGGAAGCATCAGATACCCCTGAACCACAGGTGGTTCAGGGCGAGCCGATCCCGGAGGATGATACGGAGGACGATGCTTCTGCTCCGGAACCGGAAGCGGATGCAGAAGGAACCGACACCGGGAATGAACCGGAGTCACCGGAAGCCTCACCGGAACCGCAATCTGGTGAAAGCAGCAGTCAGGGAACAGACAGCGCACAGAAAGAACAGCCGGAAGCACAAAGTCAAAGTACGTCTGGCATATCTGCAGAATGGGTGGACAGTACTCCCAATCTGGAAGGGGATATCAAAGAGCTGAAGGATGGGCAGCTTACCGTGGTAGAGGCCATTACAGAAAAATCAGATAATGGCGGTGATATCATAGTGGTTCCCGGAAGCGAGGATGATTCTGAGTTTAATAAGATTTCAGTTACATACGATGAAAATACCCTGTTTGCTATACAAACGATCTATGATGGAGGGGCCGGATCTGAAATGTCAGAGGCAACAGCGGCAGACCTGGCATCCGGCCAGTTCATTCGGGTATGGGGAAGTCCTTCCGGCAGCGGACTGAAAGCAACCCAGATTTGTATTGTAAAAGTGATCTGAACCATTGCCTGCCCTCTTTTGATAAGGAGAAAACCCTTGTCAGGAGAGGGCAGTTTTTCTTAAATAAAACCTTTATTTCCTGCATTTCTTTCATAAAAAAGACATGTCTTAAAAAATTTTGCAAAAAGGTCGCCTTTCGTCTTCCGATTGCGTGTCATAAGTATAACAGCATCCAGCCAAAGGATACCCGGAAAGATTTTCGGGCACGGATGTGGAACAGGAAGGAGATGGAAGGAGATGGAAAGATATGGACCTGGAAGCGGCAGTAAGGAAACACAGCGAGATGCTGTACCGGATCTGCATTGTGATACTCGGCAGTGAACAGGATACCCAGGATGCCATTCAGGAGACCTTCTGCAAATATCTGGAGAAAAAACCGAAATTTGTGGACGGCGAGCATGAAAAGGCATGGCTGATCAAGGTGGCGACTAATCACTGCAGGGACATACAGCGGTTCAGATTCCGGCACCCGAAGGTGCCCATTGAGGAGCTTGCAGGCACACTGGTATCCCGGCAGGAGGATAGGGAGGCGGTGCGGGGGCTCCTCCAGATGCCCCCAAAGCAGAGGGCCGTGATGGTACTCCACTATGTAGAAGGATACCAGGTAAAGGAGATTGCCGGTATCCTGGGAATTACGGAGCATGCGGTCAAAAAGAGGCTGCAGCGTGGAAGGGAGCAGTTTCGGACTACCTGGAAGGAGGAATATTGCAGATGAGTGAGATGAATGGCGGACAGCTGAGACATGCTTTAAAACAGGTACACATGAAAGAAAATATGCAGGAGGAAATTATCATGAATGTAAGAACACAGATGGCAGACGGAACCTACAGACGGAACAGCTTTAAGAGGATGGCAATGTCGGCGGCAGCCTTCATGATGGTCTTCGGTGCGGTGTCCATTCCTTCCTATGCGGCAATCAGCAACCTGGTGCAGGCAAGGATGGAGGCGATTCCCAGGGCAGAGGTGGAGGCAACGGAGGACATGATCCAGAGCCAACAGATCCATGCAGACCAGTTCAGCAGGGAATATACAAGGGAGGAAAGGAAACGGATGGATGCCCTCCGACAGGAGTACGAGAATGGCATGTTCCCGGAGAACACGCTGACCCTGGTGGAGAATGAAAGCCAGGTGCCGGACGGGGATACACTGGCCTATACGAAGGATACCGGCTGCTTCTACCTGCCTGACCGGGAACTGACAGACGAGGAGCTTCTGCAGATACTGGACTTTAACGCAGCCAGGGACTATGCCCTTGACCAGTCACCGGAAGTGCAGAAGGCAAGAGAGGAAGCAAAAGCAGAGGCCGAAGAAAGAGCAGCGCAGGCCGGGGGATCCGGAATCCTGAAAATGAAGCCAGGGGAGGCTGACGGGGAGGTTCTGCAGGTGACGGCGCCGGATGGAATGGTGTTTTCCGTCATGACCACGGACGAACAGGGGAACCTGTATGTGGTGGCAGAGGACAGGGATATTGAAGCAGTGATGAGGGATGATGAGGTTGTCTGCCCTACAGAACACTGTGAAGTATGGAGGGTCAGCCCGTCTGGTGAGGTGACGGCAAAACTGGACATTTCCGAATATGTAAAACAGGAAGTTTTTTCACCCCGTATGATTGCAGTGGCAGGAAACGGAGATATTTACCTGTCAACCCAAAACGATGGAACAGCAGTGCTGGCCTTTGATGCGGAAGGGAACTTCCTGAATAAGATCAGTTATGATTACAAGGTTTATACGCTGCGCACCGCCATGGGAAGAGGACGGGACGGAAAGGTATACGCCGTACTTTGGGACAGTATTGCAAATGATGGCACTTCCGTGATCGTTGAATTGGACGCAGACCTTTCGGGGGAAGAAAACCATATGGTTGTCCTGGATGCCGGACACGGCGGGGAAGATGGGGGAACAGTGGAACAGGCGGCAACGAAGAAGGAGATCAACCTTGCTGTTGTCCTGAAATTAAAGGAACTGCTGGAGGAACAGGGCATCCGGGTGGTACTTACTAGGGATAAAGATATTTTTATGAAACTTGAGGAACGGGTACAGATTGCAAATGGGGAAAAGGCAGATCTTTTTATAAGCATTCACTGCAATTATTATGAAAAAGACAGTTCGATATATGGTCTGGAATGTTATTACTGCAAGAGCGGGGAGGAAGGGAAACATTATGCGGAAAAGATTATGGAAACAATAGAAGAGAGCAAAAATATTGTTTCAAGGAATGTAAAACCTGCCGATTACTATATTCTGAAGAATACAACAGTTCCTGCTGTATTGGTAGAAATAGGTTATCTTTCCAATTATAATGAAAGAAATCAGCTGATGTCAGAAGAATATCAGGAGAAGCTTGCCGGAGAACTTGTGAAGGGGATTGTGAAAGGGATGGAGGAAAGGACAGGATAGTAGGTTCTGTTTCAGGGCTTCCCATAATCGGCCAATCGGAGGATAATAAAAGGAGCCGATAGTTCTGACGGTGAAGCGCAGTTTTACTGTGGCTTTTCTAATATAGACAGGTTTATAAAGGAGGATACCGATGGGGACATTTGAAAACAGGAAAACAAAGTATATACCAGTTGTGTTTTTCATCATTTTATTTTTGGCTGTGGAAGGCGTTCTGTTTGCTGTGTTTCTTTACAAAAATGATAAGGGTGGAAATATCCTTGTTGGGGCAAGCCCGGATACAAGTGCTTTCCAACTATATTATTATGACGGGGAAACGGTTATGGTCAGGACTCTGTATGACAGCAGTACGGAGAAGGAAGTGATTAAAAGGATCAATGATATTCCCCTCCAGGCGGCAGAGGAACAGGCCCTCTCCCAGATGGAGACTCCCTTCTTTGGAATCTGGATCAGCAGCGGGGAAGGGTATGACATTTCCGTGACGGCATCCGGCGGGGTCTGGCTTAGGAATGACGGGGCGGTTTATTATGGGGACACGGATCTCTCCTTTCTATGGAGAGAGATGGAAGGCAGTGATGAGGATACCTGGAATGTCCTTAACTTTCCCAATGCCGGGCATTTGTCCGTATATCACAGCTGTTTCCTGCTGAAAGCGGATGAGCTGCCTGCAGAGGGTACAGAGGGGATGTCTATGACTGTCCAGGACATCGGGACAAGTGAGATTACGGTATTGATTGCCAATAACAGCGGGGAAGAATTCACTTACGGGGAATACTTTTCCCTCCAGAAACAGATAGATGGCCAGTGGTACACAATGCCTGTCAGGGCGGATAATGTTGGCTTTCAGGATATTGCCCATATCCTTCCGGACGGGGAGAGTGCCAGCGAGACATATAATCTGGATATTTATGGCACGCTGGAGCCAGGGATGTACAGGCTTGTGGTGGAAACACTGAGCGCCGAGTTTCTGGTGGGGCATGGGAGGATGGCAGGAACATGCGCAAATTTCTTATAGAGGCAACTTTTGCCCAGGCAAAGCATGACGGCATTGCGGCTTGATGAAGTGCAGCATGGTATCGCGGCGGCGGAGTCGGAGGAGGCCATACAGTTCCTAAAAGACAGGGGAATACGCCACAGGGGCAGGGCCACAAGGGATGATTCTCTGCCCGGCAGCCAGAATATTTTTAGCAGGGAAAAATGAATTTTATCTTGCAGAGGACATGGTAACAGATGTTGAAAAGCATATGGTGGATGATGATTTGACTATTGAAAAAATCTGCAATTTTCTGCAGGACAAAAAGAAAAGGCCTATGGAAGCAGGGAGACTACAGGAAAGTTTAATAAATGCAGTAAATTTACAAGTTACACTATGCATAGACAAAATTGGCTAATGGAGGTGTGTTAATGAAATACGAAATAGCAAAAAAAGAAAACATTGAACAAATTTATCAATTGGTACAGAACACGATTAACGCTATTTATCCGTTATATTATCCTCAAGGAGTAGTTGAATTTTTTTGCGGGCTTCATTCAAAGGAAAACATTGCCACAGATATAGAAAATGGTTTTGTTAGAGTTTTGTTATCGGGTGATTGTTTAGTGGGAACAGGCAGCTGCAAGGAAAATCATATATCAAGACTATTTGTTGCTTCTGATTTTCAGAAAAAAGGATATGGCAGTTATATTATGCAATGTCTTGAAAAAGAAATATCTCTTAACAGCACGATTATTTACTTAGATGCTTCGCTTGCGGCAGCCTGTTTTTATGAGCATAGGGGATATAAAACCTTAAAGCATGAAGAATTATTTATCAATGGAAATGCAAGGTTAGCTTATGAAGTAATGGAGAAACGTATAGCAGTTCCTAATACAGATATTTTTTATGATGGAAAATACTTTATACCAAAGATGAATACTGAAAATGGTGAAGTGGATAATCAAACGCTTTTTTTATATCATCAAAATGAGAATATTTTATGGGCGGATTACTATGGCGGGGGAATAAAAAAAGGGAGTATAGTTGGAACGGTTGCTTTGAATGGAGAAATAGATTTTTATTATCAGCATATTAATTTGAGTGACCAGATAAGAATTGGGAAATGTCACAGTGTACCACAGATTTTAAGTGATGGCAGAATAGAACTTTCAGAACAATGGCAGTGGCTGAATGGCGATAAATCAAAAGGTTCGTCAATCGTAATAGAAAAAACCACAGATGAAAAATGAATATCATCATAGAGCCAGACGCATAGACGCAGAGCCTTTGCGGTTTTTCTTTTGTCGTTTTTTATCGGAATGTGCCATAGGGCTGTCTGCTTGAGGTAATGCGGAAACAGTACACAGAATTCTACAAGGAGAAAGAGCGGTGGCATTATCTGAAAAAAATGGATACGAACCACAAGCGTTCCTGGACGAGCTGACTACAGGGCTGGACGCAAGGGCGCGCCGGACGGTGTGGAAGATTCTTGAGGATTTAAAGGGTGAAGGGCTGACCATCTTCCTCACTTCCCATTTCATGGATGAGGTGGAGGCCCTCTGCGATGAGATCTGTATTCTGAGAAAAGGGGAGGCCATCTTTTACGGCACCGTGGAGCAGGCGAAATCTCAGAGCGGCTGTGAGCGTCTGGAGGATGCCTATTTGAAATTTGCGGACGAGGAGGTTGTGGCATGAGAACATTTTTCAGTCTTTTAAAAACAGAACTGAAGCTGAATATCCGGAATATGAACATGGTGATTTTTGCCGTCATTATGCCGGTTGTGGTACTGGTCATCCTTGGTTTCATATACCAGACAAAGCCCGCCTTTCCGGGGGCGGAGTACACGTTCCTGGAGCAGTCCATGAGCGCGGTCTGTACCATCTCCATCTGCGCCGGGGGCCTGATGGGGCTGCCTCTGGTGGTAGCCGGATACCGGGAACGGAAAATCCTCAAACGGTTCCGGGTGACGCCCATCAGCCCGGTTATGCTGCTGGGGGTGGAATTTACCATCTATGTGCTGTATGCCGCGGTTTCTATGGCTCTGGTCTTTCCCATGGCGGCTGTGTTCTGGGGCGTAAGGCTTCCCGGCAGCCCGGCGGCATTCCTTGGAAGCTGGCTCCTTACCCTGGTTTCCACCTTAAGCATCGGGATGATGGTGGGCGGCATTGCGAAAAATGAAAAAATGGCCAGTGTGATCGCCTGCTTTTTGTACTTTCCCATGCTGATTTTTTCCGGGGCCACGCTGCCCTTTGAGGTGATGCCGGGGATGATGCAGAAAATCGTTGCCCTTTTCCCGCTGGCACAGGGGATACAGCTTATGAAGGCGGCTTTTCTGGGGATGCATACGGAATCTGTCTGGGTACCGGCAGCGGTTATGGGAATCGTCACCATTTTGTGTGCAGGCGCGGCGGTGAAATTTTTTAAATGGGAGTGAGTTCTTTCGGGCTATCAATTCGTAGCGTTCAAATGCGAGGTTTTTTGTGAGAGAATCGGCTATAATAAAAACAACAGGGGGAACACGATGGACTGGATAAAACGGTTGAACCAGGCGATTGATTTTATAGAAAAGAACCTGGATGGGGAACTGGATTATGAGGATGTAGCCGGGGTTGCGGGCTGCCCTTCCTACTATTTCCAACAGATGTTTTTATATATGACAGACATGACACTGCGGGAATACATACGGCGGCGCAGGCTGTCTCTGTCCGCCGTGGAACTGCAAAAGGGAAATGGAAAAGTAACGGATATTGCCATGAAGTATGGTTATGAATCTCCCACCGCGTTTACCAGGGCTTTTAAGAATTTTCATGGAATCACGCCCTCCGCTGTAAAAACGGAACCGGTATCCTTTCAGGCATATCCGCCCATTTCTTTTTCCATGGCAATCCACGGAGGGGCGCCGCTGCAGTTCAGGATAGAGGAAAAAGAAGCGTTCCGGATACTGGGAAGGTCCTGTCCCCTGTCGAAAGAACTGACAGAGAATTTTGAAAGGATACCAGCGGTATGGGATGCCGCACTGGCAGACGGAACACTTGCCAGATTACTCTCCATGGCAGAGGGAAAGCCGGAGGGACTTCTCGGGGTCAGTATCCATCATACGGAAGACTGGAAATATCTGATTGCTGTCCGTTCCGATCAGAAGCAGGGGGAATACGAAGCGTATCAGATTCCGGCATGCAAATGGGCGGTTTTTGAAGGAAAAGGAACGAACCGTACCCTTCAGGAGCTGGAAAGGCGTGTCATTACCCAATGGCTCCCTACATCCGGCTACACCTATGCAGAGATACCGGATATTGAGGTGTATCTCCGTGCAGATCCGGAAGACGCAGTCTATGAATACTGGCTTCCTGTACGATAAGAAGGGCGTGGAACCGGAAGGAGGATACTGATGGATTGTCAGGAGATAATAAAAGAGCTTAGGGCGCAGGCTTCTGAGAACTACAGGGAAAATATGATTCGGATGGGGATACCGGTCGAAAACAGTATTGGTGTGGCAACGTCCGTAGTAAGGGGCCTTGCCAAGAAAGCCGGGAAATCGCAGGAGCTGGCATCTGAACTGTGGAATACAAAATACCACGAGGCAAGGATGCTGGCGGTCTTGTTGATGAACCCGAAGGCGACAACGGATGCTGAGGCGGAAAGGCTGCTCCTTGATGTGGTTTCCTGGGATTTATGCGACCACCTGTGTAAAAACTTATTTTTGAAGATGAAGAGCAGGGATATTTTTATTGCAAAGTGGATACAGGAACCGCAGTTATATAAAAAAAGGGCGGCATTTGTGCTGATTGCGGCTTCTGTGATACATGACAGGAAGCTGACGGATGAAACGGTGGACGGCTATCTGGAGCTGGTTACGAAGTATGCGGATGATGGGCGGGAGCAGGTAAAAAAGGCGGTTTCCACTGCTTTGAGAGAAATCGGGAAAAAGAATTTTCATTATAACGAAAAGGCGCTTTTGCTGGCGCATGAATGGATAGAGGGAGAAAGCAAGGCATTGAGGTGGATTGGAAAGGATGCGGCGAAGGAACTGGAAACCATGGTAAAGGCAGAAGGACGGGGACGTCTGATTTCCGCAAATACCAGGATGGGAAAGGAATCAGGAGGTTCGGGATGAACGGGAAGTTTTTTGCGCTACTGCAGGAAAGGCAGGAGCAGATCATAAATGCGGCATATGGTGTGTTTTCCAGGAACAGCTATAAAAATGCGTCCATGTCCAGGCTTGCGGATGCCGGCGGCGTATCCAAATCCCTGCTGTTTCATTATTTCCTAAATAAAAAAGAACTGTATCTGTACCTTTGGGAACATGCATGCAGGCTTTACCGTGAAAAAGTAAGGAAGGGAGATACGCAGACCACGGATTTGTTTGAGATCCTCTGCCAGAGGGTTCTGGCAGGCTGTGTATTCATGAGGGAAGCCCCGACCATATACCTGTTTATCTTGAGGGCATTTTTTGAGGAAAACCCGGAAATCAGGGAAGAACTTCAGAATCATTATAAGACAGCATATCTTCACGGAACAGAATATATACGGGGGCCGGCAGATATGGATCTGTTCCGGCCGGGGATTGATACGCGGCTGCTGTTAGAAGAGATTAACGGTTATCTTCTCAGCTGTTACTGGAAGATGTTTTCAACCGGGGAGCTGAACCCGGATTCTCTGGAAAAGGACTTCCTGAAAAGAGTTGGACAGTGGAAAAGGGTATACCTGAAAGAAAGGAATCATTAAGATGGCAGTTTCAAATATAAGAGCAGACTTTCACGCAGAACTGCAAAAGGTTTGGGAGATTGTGACTTCTCTGGAGGATACGGCGTGGCGCAGCGATCTGAGCAGGGTTGAGATTATAGATGATAAGCAGTTCGTGGAATATACAACATCCGGCTACCAGACCGCCTTCACCGTTACAGTGAGGGAAGAATGCCGGCGTTTAGAATTTGATATGGAGAATGATAATATGCATGGGCATTGGACAGGGATTTTCTCCAGCAAAGGCAACGTAACAACGGTTGATTTCACGGAGGATGTTACAGCAAAAAAATGGTTTATGAAACCGTTTATCGGAGCGTATCTGAAAAAGCAGCAGGCTTTATATATAACGGATTTAAGAAAAGCTTTGGAGCATACCTCATAAGTAAAGCGGGAGGAATTATCTTTTCTATTGACTTTTTACAAAAAGGAGAATAGAATGATAGCAAGCACTTGCTTAGGGGTGGGAAGAATGGACGAAACAAGCCAAAAAATTATTGACGCAACCATGTCTCTGATTCGTGATAAAGGGTATGTTGCCACAACGACAAAAGATATCGCACGTTTAGCCGGCGTAAATGAGTGTACGCTGTTCCGTAAATTTCAAAATAAAAAAGATATTGTACTCCATGGGGTATCTCAGGAAAAATGGAGAGCGCATGTTACGCCGGAGCTTTTTCAAAATGTGCAATGGGAGTTAGAGCCGGATTTAGAGATGTTTATGAACGCATATATGGATAAAATCACTCCGGATTTTGTAAATCTGTCCATTGGCTTAAGAGCGCCGCAGCTTTATGAAGAAACTGCCTCTATGATCATGAAAGTACCACAGGCATTTATTTCTTCTCTGACAGAATACTTCAGGAAAATGGAGGAACTGGGGAAAATCCCCCATTATGATTTTGAAAGTCTGGCGATGACTGTTTTTTCTTCCACGTTTGGTTATACCTTTTTAAATGCGTCTTTTGGCCAGAACCTTACGGATGTGGGCAGAGAAGAATTTATCAAAAACAGTGTGAAGATATTTGTAAATGGGATTGTACAGAAGTAAAAATGGCAGTAACAGTTCAAGGGGTATCTGAACTGTTATAAATGGTACTGTATATTCAGTGCCATTTTATCATACCTAAAAGCAAGCAAGTACACGCATACAAGGAGGCAATGATGATGATTACAGGCGCGGAATTATTTGTGAAAGCTCTCAAGGCGGAGCAGGTAGATACCCTGTTTGCCTACCCGGGCGGACAGGCAATCGACCTGTTTAATGCCCTTTATGGCGAGCAGGATATTGATGTTATTTTGCCGCGGCATGAGCAGGGATTAGTCCATGCGGCGGACGGATACGCACGCTCCACGGGAAAAGTCGGGGTCTGTCTGGTTACAAGCGGACCGGGAGCTACCAATTTAGTGACAGGGATAGCGACAGCGAATTATGACAGTGTTCCACTGGTATGCTTCACCGGGCAGGTACCTACTGGGCTGATTGGCAATGACGCCTTTCAGGAGGTTGATATTGTGGGTATCACAAGAAGTATCTGCAAATACGCCGTAACGGTTCGCAAACGTGAGGAATTGGCGGCGGTCATCAGGAAAGCCTTTCTTATTTCCCGGACAGGGAAACCGGGCGTTGTTGTTGTCGATTTACCGAAGGATATACAGAGGGAATATGGCAGTGACGACTACCCGGAAGAAATCGAAATCAGAGGATATAAGCCGAAGCTTTCCGTTCATCCGGGACAGTTAAAGAAAGCACTGGAAACATTGAATCACGCAAAGAAGCCCGTCTTTTTGGTCGGCGGCGGCGTGAACATCAGCCATGCACATTCGGAAATGCTAAAGCTAGCAGAAATGACAGGGGTTCCCGTTGTTACTACCATCATGGGAAAAGGGGCAATTCCCACAACCCATGACTTGTATATCGGGAATCTGGGAATCCATGGAAGCTATGCAGCCAATACAGCTATCAGTCATTGTGACGTCCTCTTTTCTATCGGGACAAGGTTTAATGACCGCATAACAGGAAAAACCGGACACTTTGCCACCCATGCGGCAATCATTCATATAGATATAGACCCCGCTTCGATTTCCAGAAATATAGAGGTGGATATTCCCATTGTTGCGGACGCAAAAACGGCTCTTTTGGCATTGCTTGAAAAAGCGCAGAAATTAGATACGGAGGAATGGCTGGAGCAGATCAGGCAGTGGAAAAGCCAGTATCCCCTTTCCATGAAAACAGAAGGGCTGACCCCGGAAAAAGTGATAAGGGCAATCAACCATACGTTTGACAACGCGGTCATTGCCACAGATGTGGGGCAGAACCAGTTATGGGCGACACAGTTCCTGGAATTAAGCGAAAAGAAGCAGATGCTGACCTCCGGGGGCTTAGGAACCATGGGCTATGGCTTTCCGGCTGCTATTGGAGCCCAAATCGGAAATCCGTTAAAGGATGTTATCGTTATTTCCGGGGACGGCGGCATGCAGATGAACATTCAGGAAATGGCGACCGCAATCTGCTATGAACTTCCAATCACCATCTGCATACTGAACAACGGTTATTTGGGAAATGTACGGCAATGGCAGGAAATGTTTTTTGACAGGCGTTATTCCAGCACCTGTATGCGGTACAGGAAAAGCTGCCCCGGCAGCTGCAATGCCCCGACAGAGCGCTGCCCGGAATATACGCCGGATTTTATGAAACTGGCGGAAAGCTACGGAGCAAACAGTATTCGCGTAACAAAAGAAAATGAGATTGCCGCCGCCTTTGAAAACGCAAAACACACCTTAAAAGTACCTACTGTCATTGAATTTATCATTGAGCCGGAGGCAAATGTTATGCCGATTGTTCCGCCCGGCAATGCTTTGGACGACATGATACTGGAAAGCGGGGATAAGGGAATATGAAAAAGAGATGGATTTGTTTATTTGTTGAAAATGATGTAGGGGTTCTTGCCAGAATATCGGGACTGTTTTCCGGGAAGTCCTATAACCTGGCCAGCCTGACCGTGGGGCCAACCGAGGACAGAACGGTTTCCCGTATGACAATTAGCTTAACCAGTGATGACAGAACATTTGAACAGGTAAAAAAACAGCTGGGCCGGTGTGTTGAGGTAATTAAGGTAGTTGATTACACAGACATTGCGATCCATATGAAAGAGCTGATGTTTGTAAGAATCAATAACTGCTCGGATCGGGATATTGACGGGATATTCAAGATTTCGCAAGTATTTCAGGTATCGGTTATTGATTATTCCCCGGAGACCGTGCTGATTGAAAGTGTACATACAGAAAACTGTAATAATGATCTGATTGCATTACTGGAGAAATGCTATGCAAACCGAATTGAAATTGTTCGGGGAGGCAGTGTTGCTGTTGAAACATTAAGCATAGCTGAACGATAAAGAGGAATGGGGCTTCTCAAAATTGGTCAATGGGGTGATAATATAGAAAGCGAATCAGAGAGGGCAGGTTATTATCTTATATTTTTACGCCGCAGTGCGCCGGAAAGAGCTTCTGATTTATTTGGAGGCTCTTATTTTTTACATAAAGTCCGGCCCGTAGTGTCATCAGGAGAACTGCTATGGATGCAATATAAGAATGATACCTGTATTTTGTGACCATAATGGTTATATTGACATTAGCAGCATTGCCGTTACCTGGAATAAAATCAGTAAACATATTGAAAGAAACGGAGTTACGAAAGGAGATTTCTAATGCTTCATATTGAACATTATTCGAAAATGTATCCCGGCGGGAAGAAGGCGGTGGATGACCTGACCTTACATGTTGGGCCAGGTGAGATCTATGGATTCATCGGCCACAACGGAGCAGGTAAAACCACTACCCTTCGGGCTGTGGCCGGGGTGATGGACTTTACGGAAGGCACCATCACCATTGACGGCCACGATATTAAGAAGGCTCCTGTGCAGGCGAAACGTGTCACCGCTTTTCTGCCGGACAACCCGGACATCTATGAGTTTATGAAAGGGATTGATTACCTTAATTTCATTGCCGATCTGTATGACATTCCTGCAGATCAGCGTACCGCAGACATTGGCAAATTTTCCGATGCTTTTGAACTCACGGACAATCTGGGTTCCCCCATTGGCAGCTACTCCCATGGGATGCGGCAGAAGCTGGCTTTGATTTCTGCTTTTATCCGGCGGCCCAGGCTGCTGATTCTGGATGAACCATTTGTAGGTCTGGACCCTTCGGCTGCACATATAATGAAAGGTTATCTGTCAGAATTATGCCAAAGCGGGTCAGCGGTATTTTTTTCCACTCATGTACTGGAGGTGGCGGAAAAGCTGTGCGACCAGATTGCCATTATTAAAAACGGGAAACTGGTGCAAAGCGGCCCCACGGCAGAGCTGGTGGGGAATTCCTCCCTGGAAAGCGTATTTTTAGAACTGGAGGGGGAGCGATGAAAAAATTTTTTGTCCTGTTAAACGTCAGCCTTCGGTCCATGCTTCTTTCCTCAACCAATTCCAGGGGACGCAGTAAGAGAAAAGCGGCTACCGGGCTGGGCGCGGTCTTTCTCATTGCCTTTCTGGGGCTGTATCTGTCCGGGCTTTACAGTTATATGCTGATGAAGGCGCTGGCGCCGTCCAATATGGAAGTGCTGGTATTTGTGTTCATGGGCATAGGGGCACTGGTGGGCGGGCTTCTGTTTACCACCTTTGCGGTGAAGGGTGTGGTATTCGGCGGAAAGGACAATGACCTGCTGTTGAGTATGCCGGTGCCCACAACCATGCTGATGGCCAGCCGGGTAACTGCCATTTATCTGGAAAACCTGCTGTTCGCCATTTTCGTACTGGTTCCCGCCGGGGTAATCTGTACGTTTCTGACACAAAACGGTGTGGGGCTTAGCCTGCTGTTCTGGATGCGGCTGGGGATCGCGGTGCTGGCCCTTCCGCTGCTGGATACGGCGCTGTCCGTATTGTTGGGGGCGCTGGTGGCCTTTCTGTCTGTCCGGGTGTCCCACAGAGCGTTGGGGCAGAATATTGTGATGGGAATATTTATGGCAGCAGTGTTCTATTTCTCGTTTCATCTAAGCGGTATGATTAACAGCCTTGCTGAGAATGCCGCCGGAGTGAAAAACTCCCTTACCTGGGCGGCACCCATGCTGTGGATGGGGGAAGGCATTATGGGAGACTGGGGGCTGCTGCTGGCCTTTGTCCTATGCTGCGTGTTCCCTTTTGCCCTGGTGGTAATGGGCCTTGGCCGGGGATACCGTCAGGCAGTGACTGCTTTTGCCGTGCGGTCCGTACAGAGCAATTACAAACTCACAGCACAGACTGTCTCCGGACCGAAGAAGGCTTTACTGAAAAAGGAAATGCAGCGCTTTTTTGGTACGCCCATGTACTTCTGGAATGCCGGTATCGGTCTGATTATGCTGCTGGCCGCAGGGGGAGCCTCCCTGGTTATGAGAGAGAAACTGTTGGCTTATGTGGAAATGGCCGGGTATCCTTTACCGCTGCTTCCCATGGCGGCAGCGGTGATTGATTTCTGCCTCTGCACCTGCCCCATCACTGCGCCTTCCATCAGCCTGGAGGGAAAATACCTGTGGATTTTGCGGGAATCCCCCATAGAGGAAAGCTCCTTGCTCTGGGTTAAAGTTGGCTTTCAACTTCTGCTGACCCTGCCCTGTACGGTAATTGCCGGACTGTGTATTTCGATTGCTTTTAGTTTTTCTTTGCGGCAGGGGGCGGTGCTGCTCATTGCCACACTGCTTTTCGCCATAGGGCATGCTGTCTTTGGAATGCTTATGGGTCTGTGCTTTCCGAAGCTTGATGCGGTGAATGAAACGGTCGTTATCAAGCAGTCTATGGCCACAATACTGGCAATGTTCGGCTCCATGGCGGTACTTGGGGTGACAGCGGGATTCTATTATCTGGGCAGTAAAACAGCTCCATGGACCGCGCTGGCGCTGCCCATAGGGGCATTCGCTCTGTTTGCAACGGTATGTATCGTAATCCTTACCAGACAGGGACCAGCACTGCTGAAAAAACTATAGACAAAAAACAGATACAGGGGGGTTCGATGAACGGGAAATTTTTTACGCTGCCGGAAGAAAAGCAGAAACGGATACCTTTCCGTATTCCGCCCGGGTATTGACGTGGGAATGCTGCTGGAGGAGATTGACAGCTACCTGTTTCACAGTCTCTGGCAGATGCTATCTGCCGGGAAGCTGGACCCGGACGGCCTGGAAAGGGATTTTTTGAAACGAGTCGGGCAGTGGAGAATTGCTTATTTGAAGTAGGCTGCATTGTGGGGAGAAAAACAATGGATATCATTTTATTTGTGGGCATAATCATCTATCTTATTATAACGGCATATACAGGGTATGCGGCGATAGAAAAATTAAAAGGGAATGAGCTGTCAGAAGAAAAACGGATACAAAGATACCGGTTTTCCTTTCTGTGGAATGTAGTTTCCGGGGGTGTTGTCATGTTACTTATTGTTATGGGACCGGCTACCCTGGAGGAAACAGGCTTCCGGCCGCTCCGCTTTTTGCAGGGAAGCCATAGGTATCTGATGTTTGGAACATGGATTCTATGCGGCCTGCTGAGTGCGGTATTTATTTTTCAAATAGCTGCGTTTTTGATAAATCCGTCCTACAGGGGCTCTGTTTCGAAACAGATAAAGGAAAAAACACATTCAGGGAAAGTCTATGACCGTGTTGTAAACGGGCTTATTCCAAGAACCAGGCGGGAGAAGGGGTATTTTACTGTAACGGCGCTGGCAGCAGGTGTCTGCGAAGAGATTGTATTCAGGGGATTTTTGTTGTATGTTTTGATAAGAATTTTCCCGGAACTATCGCCGTTTCTCCTGGCTGCTCTGGCAGGTGCCTGCTTTGGGGCAGCCCATTTTTATCAAGGTATCAAAGGCGTGATAAAAACAGGGCTTCTGGGTATATTGTTCGGATTCCTGTATATCAGCACAGGTTCCTTGTATTTGTGCATGGCAGTTCATTTCCTGTTTGATATTTCAGCCGCATTTTTATGTGAGGAGGACAAATATGAGGTTTGAAGCCGTAATTTTTGACCTGGATGGTACACTGCTTGATTCGATGGATGTCTGGGAGAAGATTGATATTTGTTTTCTACAGAAGCGTGGACTGCCGGTTCCGGCGGATTATGTGACTGAAATCTGTGCCCGCAGCTTTGAGGAAGCGGCGCAGAGGTTAGGGGCGACCCCACAACGCTGTCTGGTTTTCGAGGATGTTCTGCCGGCTGTCAAAAGCGCGAAGCAGGCCGGAATGCTGGTATGCGCTGTATATGACAAATATTCTGCCCGGTACAGGGTGCAGATGGAGCAGGCGGCGGATCTTTACATAGCAGATTTCAGGGATGCCCCTTTACCAGATACAGATTTCGAGGATGAAAAGGAGTAAAAAGAAATTGAACAAAGCAAGGGTTAAATTCGGGATAATCATAATTATGACAGTCATGTGTCTGGCGGGATGCTCGAAAGAGAAAGCGTTTGTTGACAGCTGTGATTCGGAAATAGCGGAGCAGGTAACCAGTATTATGCAGGAATTCCAGAAGGGACGTTATAACCTGGAGAACTGTGAGGTCTTTGTCACGGAAGAGAGTAAAAAGGATGGATATGTGGTTCGGAGAATGACATTCCAGGCAGACTGGAAGCGGGTCAGGGAACCGATCGATGACCCGTTGATTCGGGGGATGCTGCAGGCCAGGGATGAACTGGAATCGCCTGGGGAGAAGGAGGCTGCAGGGAAAATCATCAATGGATATCTCGTGGAAATGAACAGTGAGCCGGAATCGGAAAGGATAGAAACAAAATTCGTTGCACAAATTTCTCCGGGAAACGAAACATGGGAACTGTTTTATCCCTTTGTACAGGAGGGAAAGGAAACGCTGGTTCCATTCCGGGAATATGCGGAAGAGAACTGGTCTGAAGATGCCGAAAAGCAGATGCAGGAGGGACGCAGGCGTTTGATTGATGAGGTTGAAGCCGCAGGGGTAGGGGAAGATGAGGAATCGGACGGAGTTTTCCCTATCGTGACTTCGGAACCGGTCAGTATTTTGACAACCGAAGAAGAACAGAATTTGCGGGACGAGGCGATGTCAGCGGCAGAGCAGTGCGGGGAGCTTTATAAGGAGGCTGAAATTGTGTATCCTGAAACAGAGTATTCCCGCATTGAGGGTTTTTCGGATCAACAGAGAAAAGAAGTAGTGAAGCGGCTGGGCGAACAGGGACTTGTAAGTGTTTCTGATGACATGAATATGGAAAACTATCAAAAAATGCTGGATTTCTATTCTGCTTATGTTTCCGGAAGGGATGCAATGGTTACCGTGTTTAGCGTATACATGGATGGGAATATAGGTGCGCTGACATTTATTCATAGAAACGGGAAAATACAGTCCTTTTATGTTTCGGTAGGCTGGAGGGAAGGCGGCATGCCGGAAATAAAAGGTTTTGGGAGCAATGATCTGGAAGAGATAAGGCTGACAGAAAAAGGGTATTTTATTTATACAAATACGGAAACAATCGCACATGGAAATCTGAGGGAGTATTACAGGGTAAAGCCTTTGTCGGATGAATGCAGGGAGCTGACAAAAAAGTACATATATGGGCTTAGCTTTGTGAACTATAATATGCTTGTGACAAACTGGGACGCCAGCAACGTGGAAGAGATTTTAATGCCATGCATGTTTGAGGACATATATCCAATATACACAGATGAACCTTTTAAGACAGAGGGCGGGTTGATACCGGCAGAAATATATGAACGTATTATGACGACCTGTTTTCCGGTATCCGTAGAACAGTTGAGGGAGCATTGCGGCTACCGCGCTGATGTGGACAGCTATGAATATGAAATGATATTTGCGAGGCAGTTTCCGCCCTTTGGGGAAGTGGTAGATTACAAACAGGGTGCGGATGGGACAATCACACTTTATGTGGACGGAGTCTGGATCGATTACAATTCAGATTACGCTTTCACAAATCAGATTGTAGTCCAGCCATTCCCGGATGGAACATTCCGGTATCTGTCGAACACAATCGAACAAAAGGAACTGGAACTGCCGCGGGTAGAAAAATGAAGGGCTGGGCTATCAATACCGGATGACCTGAACTATACTATATATAGGGTATTGACAGGAATAAGGAACAGAAACATATATGGAAACGATTAGGGAGCAGACTATGAATAAAGATTTGGGTAAAGAAAGTAAAATCGGGATTATGTGTGCAACGGCCAGGGAACTTGCCCCATACCTGTCCGTTATGCAGATCAGGGAAACGGATGAATGTGCAATGCATTCGTTTCATAACGGTACAATAAAGGATGTATGTACAACGGCAGTTTATTCTGGCTGTGGAAAGATTAACGCATCCATTACGGCACAGCTTTTAATCGACAGATATGATGTGGATGCAATTATTTTTTCAGGAATAGCGGGCGGGATGAAAAAGGAGGTACAGGTCTTTGATATGGTAGTATGTACCGCATCTGCATTCCATGATACGGATAATGAGATATATACAGATTTTCCGGTGATGAAAGAGCCGGTATTTTATTCAGATGACAGATTGACTGCACTGGCAAAGGAAGCAGCCGGAAGGATAGGGCGGAAAATACATTTTGGGGTCGCAACAACAGGAGACAGATATATGGAACCGATTCATCCGGATGCACTGTGCATTGATATGGAAACTGCAGCCGTGGCCCATGCCTGTTATCTGAACAGGATTCCTTTTATTGCAGTCCGTTCCATTTCCGATAATGATAAAGAGGCCGGGCAGGAGGCAATCAACAGAAATTATGATAAGGCAGTACAGCGGTCTTATCAATTTGTTTCAGAGATGCTTGAAGGAATCAGGTAGGAGAACGCCGCACGGCAGAGATGAGCGTTTTCCCAAAATGGTTATAAGGAAGCCCCTATGTCAAAAATCGCAGATGCCGGAGGAATATCAAAATCGTTATTGCTCCATTACTTCTCAAAAGGAAAACTAAAAATTGATTTGCTATCTTCTTTGAATCGGTCAACGGGTTTATACTGTTATTAAGCCGTAATAGGCGGTTAAAGTGAAAGATACAATCCTCTGTTTGTGGAACTGACTGTGACAAATATAATAGGGCAGAAAAGAAAAGCCGGCGGTACAGATAGACTATCTGTACTGCTGGCTTTTTTTCTGCCTTGTGGCATAAGAATTCCATTTACAGAGCTTCTGTTACCTCTGTGCTTCTGTCAGTTCCTGCCAGAGCCGTGGCGGTGGCAAGTAATACGGACAGGTCTTTCTCGTCACATTGAGAAAGAAGCCGCAGCAATTCATGGTATGTAGAGTCCGTTTTGTGACTGTCTGAGAAGATACAGTCATCCGCAGATATATTCAGCGTTCTGCAGATATGGTAGAAGCCTTCGATACTGGGGGAACAGCGGCAGCGCTCCAAATCCTTCTGGAAGGAAAGAGAATGGCCAAGGAGTTCTGCGCATGTAGCCTGTGTCAGACGTTTTTTTGCCCTGGCAGCTTTCAGTGCGTTTTTGAAAACCTGGGCATCCTTGATTGATAGAGACATTGTCGTCACCTCCTTGTTAGTAGTGTAATGGCATACCTTTTAAAAGCAAAAATGGTATAGACATCTCTATATAGTAGCGTATAAGATTACCAAGCATCCAGATTTCTGGTGAACAAAAAAACATGGTTCATCAGAGTTTCCGGATCTCCTGCTTCTCCGTCCCCGGCCATTTCTTCTGTTTCTTCATCGGAAGGTGAAGTACCAAGTATAACATGGATGCCTTTACGGGGAAAGAGCAGAACCGTGCCAATGTTGTGCCGATGGTGTGCCAATTTTTACTTTCTCAAAAAGAACCAGCAAATCTGGGGAAACGAATACAGCAGATTTATTTGGGAAAAATGAGAAAAACCAGGTATGTTAAAAATAATACTTTATTTTTTGGACGTTAATCTTGAAATAAGATGATTATTGCTGTATTATTAAAGAAAAGGAGGAGTTTATGCTGCTTGAATACTATGAAAAATTGCTGCAGTTAAAATGTTTTTCATTTGATGACGCAGCAAAGATATTTGGGGATGAGCGCAAGGCCAGGAATATATTATACACTCTAAAGAAAAAGGGGCTGCTACAGTCAGTACGCCGTAATTATTATGCCACGATAAGCCTGGAAACGAAAGAGGCTGTCGCGACTCCTTTTGAGATTGCATCATCCATAACAGAAGACAGTTATATTTCCCATCATTCCGCTTTTGAATTTTACGGGCTTGCAAACCAGGTTTTTTCTGATATATATGTTTCTACGGGGCGGGAGTTCCGGGAATTTGAGTTTGGTGGGCGGTGGTATCATTGTATGAAAACCAAAAGGGATTTTGGGGTATCACTGCAAAAAACGATACGTGTAACAGACATGGAGAGGACTGTGCTTGACAATATAAAGGATTTTGATAAGGTCGGGGGGCTGGAAGAACTGCTGCGCTGCCTGGAGATGATTACCGTACTGGATGAGGGCAGACTGACCACTTATCTCGAAAAGTACCATAACCAGTTCCTGTCGCAGAAGGTAGGATACCTTTTGTCTTTTTACCCGCAGCTGAAATTGTCAGATGGATTTTTTGATTACTGTAAAAAGAACATAGGGAACAGTTCCCGCTATCTCTACCGTGATCTGAAAGAAGAAAAGAGTATATTTTCAAAAGAATGGAATTTATGCGTACCGGAAGATATTATGCAGCTGATAAGCGAAGGAGGAGAACCGCTTGTTTAATTATACAAAGGCAGAATTGTCGGAAATTGCGAATAAGCAGAATTTTATCCAGGATACTCTGGAAAAAGTAGTGCGTTTAAGTGAAGTCCTGGATTATATCAACAGTAATCCCATTATGAAAGGCTGCCTTGCATTGAAAGGGGGAACAGCCATCATGACCTACACAGAAAGCAGAGAGAAAGAAGCATCTGAAAATACAAAAAGTCATTGATAGAATAATTCAAAGGGGTGTGATATACTCTAATTGGTTCAAACAACAGATTTGCATTGGACGAGGTAAGAGTATGGAAAATCCATGGAAAGAAATTTCATTAGCTGATTATGAAAATCATATGAAACTTGATTCGGTTATGCAGTTGCAGGTTATGAATGAAATGATGAAAGGTCAATTTTATACATATCCCGTATCAAGTATAATGATACTTGGCATTGCGGGTGGTAACGGTCTTGAACATATCCAAAAAGACAGGTTTGATAAAATATATGGCATTGACATCAACTCGTTTTATCTGCAAACAGTCGTTCAAAGGTATTCTGAATTGAACAGTATCCTGGAATGTCTGTGTATTGATTTGCTAAATGAAACGGATAAATTACCAAAGGCTGATATGGTCATTGCAAATCTGTTGATTGAGTATATCGGATATGATTGCTTTCAGAAAGCTATCGTACAGATAAGTCCAAAGTATGTTTCATGTATTATTCAAATCAATATGGAAGATAGCTGGGTATCAG
>ERZ779624.105-NODE-105-length-34860-cov-7.789197_pt1 | contig 34860 bp, 36 predicted proteins | sample MGYA00514190_ERZ779624 | MGnify/ENA primary metagenome ERZ779624 (study PRJEB29562, sample SAMEA4376706) | mouse gut metagenome | isolation source: Cecum | study: EMG produced TPA metagenomics assembly of the A DSS colitis mouse model was used to assess the... | reverse complement strand
CTGCGGGAGGTGGGGGCCTGCTTCTCGGTGAACAACATGCTCCGGGCGGAGTGCTACAAACAGCGCATGGAGAAGGGTCTCAGCTTCCTGGAGTTCAACTACATGATCATGCAGTCCTACGACTTCTACCACCTCTTCCAGTCCCACGACTGCAACATGCAGTTCGGCGGCAACGACCAGTGGTCGAACATGCTGGGCGGCACCGAGCTCATCCGGAAGAAGCTGGGCAAGGACGCCCACTGCATGACCATCAACCTGCTCACCGACTCCCAGGGCAACAAGATGGGCAAGACCGCCGGCAACGCCGTGTGGCTGGACCCCAACAAGACCAGCCCCTACGACTTCTACCAGTACTGGCGGAACGTGGAGGATGCGGACGTGATGAAGTGCATCCGCTGGCTCACCTTCCTGCCCCTGGAGCAGGTGGACGAGATGGACGGCTGGACCGGCAGCCAGCTCAACCGGGCCAAGGAGATTCTGGCCTGGGAGCTCACCAGCATGGTCCACGGCAGGGAGGAGGCCGACAAGGCCCAGAACGCCGCCCGCTCCCTCTTCGGCGGCGGCGGGGACAAGGCCAGCATGCCCACCACCGAGCTGACGGGCGACAGCTTCGGCGACGGCCAGATCGGCATTCTGAATCTGCTGGTGGCCTGCGGCCTGGCGCCCTCCAAGGGGGAGGCCCGGCGGCTGGTGCAGCAGGGCGGCGTGTCCGTGGGCGACGAGAAGGTGACGGACATCGACCAGAAGTTCGGCTGCGAGCTGTTTCTGGGGGAGGGCGTCATCATCAAGAAGGGGAAGAAGGTCTTCCACCGGGCGGTGATGAATTAATATGAGAGAGGCCCCCTGGAACCTGTGGTTCCAGGGGGCCTCAGACTGTCAAAAAAGCCCTCCGCAGGCGTTAGGCGGGCTAAGCCCGCCCCAGCCCTAAGCCGGCCCTTGGGTCGGCCCACGGAAGTTCGCGTCCGCAGACGCGAAAAAATTTCAATCACTTTTTTGGCGGCGTGTACGTCAAAAAAGTACTTTGCGGGCCGCGCTCGGCCCGGTTCTTCTCCCTCAAAAAAGGTGCTTTGCACTTTTTTGACACGCAGAGGCCCCCTGGAACCACAGGTTCCAGGGGGCCTCCCTGCCGTAGGATCGGCCGCTTACTGCGCCTCGGTCTGTTCGGCGTTGGCGGCCTTGTTCTGCTGAAGGCTGCCGATGATGAAGAGGACGGGCCCGACGATGCTGCCCAGCGCCGCGATGGCGCCCTGGAGGGTGAAGAGGCTGCCCAGTCCGAAGAGGCCCAGGGCCAGAAGGATGATGCCCCAGACGAGGAAGAACTTGTACTTCTTGGGCTGCTTGCACCGGGACAGGCCCATGAGGCCCACCACCAGGTCGATGATCATCATAATAACGGTGAACCCGATGGCCACGATGGCCACCACATTCACCAGCCCCACGGCGGAGTCGGCCCCAAAGGCGCCGCCGCTCTCCTGCTGCACGTAGGCCTCCAGGCCGGCCATGGTGCTGTTGTCCAGGGAGGAGATGGCCGCCATGGTGGCGACGCTGTTGAAGATCGCGATGGCGCCGGACACCAGGCCGCCGGCGAGGATGAGGATGGAGCCGATTTTCAGCAAAATGTTTTCTTTCTGTTCCATAATGACATGTACTCTCCTAAATATATATTTAAATTTGGAATCGCGCAGGGTTCAGGGCGGGGCGTCAGACAGTGCCGATGGCCATAGCGGCCAGGAAGGCGAGCAGAAGCATTATGAGCCAGCCGCCCACTAAAAGCACCACCGACAACAGGATCCGGACGCCCAGGGGATACAGCTCCGAGGCGGATATGCGCAGCGTCAGGTAGAAGGCGACGACCGCCAGAAGCACAGGAATCGCGCCTCCGCCCAGGCACATGGAGAAATCCAGGATGGCGAATATGTAGCCCCAGACGGGGACCTTGCTGATGGGCACATGGGGTTTTCCGCTGGACTGGTTGATCCCGTCCACGACGAGCTGCATGGTCAGCATCCCCGAGACCAGCATCACCTTGCCCTCAGGAATCGGCAGATCGTATTCCATGGGGATGAAGGCGACGTTCCGGTGGGGGAGGGAACGGAGGTTGTAGACCGTCCCGTTGATGTCGATACGGCCGAAGGATTTCAGCTTGATCGTATACGACTTCCCCTGCAGTTCGATTTGGTAGCTTTTCATGTGTGTGGTACTCTCCTCTCTGAATCTATATATGATACGGCGCGTGCCAGTATCACCACAAAACGGGCTCTGTTTTGGCGCATACGACAGAATTATCATTCCGTGGTACAGTCAGCTGGAGACAAAGACAATTTATTATAGCAGATATGGAATAAATGTGCAACTATATGCCGGTAAAAAAGATTTTTTGTCCGGCTGTGCTGTTGCGGAAAAATCTGCAAAATTTGGCAAATGTCAAGTAATTTATGCGAAAAAACTATAAAATATTTTAAGCGGCGAGTCCGACGGCCTCGGAGAACGCGCTCGCGGCGCTCCTAAAGCCTAAAATCCCTCGTGGGTAATTGTTGAGCCATGTCTCGGCGGCTTTGACCTCGGAGGCCCTCACTTTGTCGAAATCCGTACCTTTCGGGAACTTCCGGCGTATCATGCGGTTTATATTCTCGTTAGTCCCCCTCTCGCAAGCCGTGTACGGGTGACAGTAGTAAATGACCGTCCGCTTTTTCCCTTTCCTCCGGCGGCTCCGCTCGAGTCCCTCGCAATCTGCAAACTCCGAGCCGTTGTCGAAAGTAATAGACTTGAATATCCTCGGGAAGTCCGCGCCGAAACGCCTTCGAGTCTGTCCAGCGCCCGGACGACGCTCTTTGTAGTGCCGTCCGGGATTTTTATAATAATCTCGTTCCGGGTAGCCCGCTCGGAGAACACGAGGAGTCGCGCTTTTGAGCCCTTTTTTCCGACGACTGTATCGCCCTCCCAATCTGTCACAGGACAGCTTCGGATCATAAATAGGGACGTTTCCTCCATAAACGCAAAAAATTTGATACGGCTTCTCCGCCTGGATCATCTCATCATGCGGAAATTACAGCATCGTCCATCTCTCATGTCCAGTTTTTTCCTCCACCCGTCTATTTTCTGTCTTTAATCGCGGAAGTAATACCCAGCGGGGAATTCTGCACACCTGGTCGCGGCCGGTGAAAAATTTCCCCCAGACGGGAACTTGGGGCCAGATTTTCCGACTATAGGGGTACAGGAGCGAAAGGAGGAGCATCAATGGATGACAAACAGATCGTGGACCTCTACTGGAGCAGGGACGAGGCCGCCGTCCGGGAGACGGCGGCAAAGTACGGGAGCTACTGCGGCCGGGTGGCCGGGGGCATTCTGGCAGACTGGCAGGACGTGGAGGAGTGTGTGAGCGACACATGGCTGGGGGCCTGGAACGCCATGCCGCCCCACCGGCCCGGACGGCTGCGGCTGTTTCTGGCCAAGATCACCCGGTCGCTGGCCTGCGACAGAGTCCGGGCCCAGAGCGCCCGGAAGCGGGGCGGTGGGGTTTACACCGTGGCCCTGGAGGAACTGGAGGAATGCCTGCCAGCGGTCCCCGGCGCGGACCGGGCGGTGGAGGACCGGGAGCTGGAGCGGATGGTAGACCGGTTTCTCCACACGCTGCCGGAGAGAGCGTGCAGCGTATTTCTCCGGCGGTATTGGTACGCGGAGCGCATCGAGGACATCGCCGGGCGGTACGGGATGGGCGTGAACACAGTGAAGACCAGCTTGTTCCGCACAAGACAGAAGCTGAAGGCGTATCTGGAGAAGGAGGGCATCGCGGTATGAAGGGACAGGAGCGGCTGTGGATCGCCATAGGCGGCGCGGACGAGGCACTGCTGGCGCGCAGTGAGAGGAGAAGCGGCGGCCGGGCTGGGGTCTGGCTGGGCTGGGGGGCGGCGGCCTGTCTGGCGCTGGTGCTGGCGGTGTGGGGGATTCAGGCGGCCCCATGGAAGACGCCGGTGCAGGAGGCCCCGCGGGACCCGGTGGAAACGCCGGCGCAGGAGGACCCGGTTGTCCTGCAGCCCGTCCCCCCTCCGGCGCTGCCCTGGCCGGAGGAGGCGGGGGAAGCCCACTACCTGCGCATCCCCGGAGATGTACAGGAGGAGACGGCCCGGTTTTCCATCTATATCAACCGGGAGACCTACTACAGCTATGAGCAGGCGGGGGTCTACGTCATCCGGCCCCGGCAGGAGCCGGAGGGAACTCCGGCGTGCATGCTGGAGATCGCCTACATGGCGGACACCGGCGTGGACGAGGCCCTGGAGCAGGTCCGGGCGGGTCTGGCTGGGCTGTACGAGCAGGTGGAGGTCCTCTCCGGCCCTCCCAACGGCTGGTATGAGATCGATGCCGCCCAGGACCGGTTCCTCTTCGCCGGAAACGGCGCGGAATGGGACGATGCCCAGCGGGAGGTCTGGCTGCGGCCCGACGGGGAGGGCGGCGTGTTCATCCTGTCCGCCAGCTATTTTGTGGAGGCCGCCGAGGGCCACGGGGCCCGGTTCGCGGATATGATGGAAACCTTCCGGCCTGAGACGGCCGCCGGAGAGCGGGACTGGACCACGGCCCTCCGGGAGACCGGCGAGCGGCTGGCGGAGGCGGTGTTCGCGGACGATCTGGACAGGGCGGCAGACCTGCTGGCGGAGGGCGCGGAGGCCTCCGGCTGGGGCGAGGACGTGTCCGAGTGGGTCAGCGTGGCCAGCATAGACTGCGCCATCCCCGGCGGCTACACGGAGATCGCCGCCGAGGCGGAGGTGTCCGTCAGGTTCCGCCTGGGGGCGGAGGAGCCCTACAGCCGGCTGGTGATGGAGATGACCTTCACCGAGGGCCGGTGGCTGGCGGAGCGGGTCCGCGTGGAGGCGTTGGAGGGGCAGATGCCGTAGCCGCGCAGAAAAAGAACGCCCCGGCTGTGGGAGGGTTCCACAGCCGGGGTGTTCTCGCGCATATGGGCCGGTCACTCCGGCAGGGGAACGCAGGTGGCGTTGGGGTCGCAGCCGGCGGGGCCGAAGAAGGACACCCTTTTTTCCGACAGGCGGAACGCTGCCTCCCGACTGAGGGTGCACTCCCCATCCAGGCAGGTGACGATGTCCCTGTCCTGGGAGCGGATGACCACCTCCCTGGCGGTGTAGCACCGGGCCACGTCCGGCAGGGTGTGGTACAGACCCTTGGAGTAGGCCCCCACAAAACGGAGGAAGGCGGGGCGGCTGACCTTTCGGACAATGAGGGTGTTGAGGACGCCGTCGTCCATCTGGGCCTCTCCCACGGGCATAAAGCCGCCGCCGTAGTACCGGCCGTTGCACACGGCGGCCAGCACGTAATTGCCGGGCATGGGCGCTCCGTCCAGGGTGATGGTCCAGCGGTGGTCCAGGCCCCTCACCAAAAAGTTGACCCCCAGGGAGAGGATATAGGTGCCCTGGCCGCCCAGCAGGGGCAGCTTGCCGTATGTATGCACGTCCCGGGCTACCTGGGCGTCGAAGCCGGAGCAGGCCACCGTCAGGGCCAGGCGGCCGCTGCAGTCGATGGCGTCCAGGGGAAAGGCGGGGCCGTCCCAGAGATTCTCCGGGTCGGCAAACAGGGCCGCCGTGCCGCCGAAGTTCTTCAGAAAGTCGTTCCCCGTGCCCACAGGGATGCAGGTCATGGCGGCATTTTCAAATCCGGCAATGCCGTTGGCCGTCTCGTTGACGGTGCCGTCCCCGCCGCAGGCGTAGATGCGCACCGGCTCCCCCCGCGCCGCCAGGCTCCGGACGGTCTCCATGGCGTGGCCGGGCCGCCTGGTGAGGATGCACTCCACGTCCAGGCCGTGCCGGACCTCCAGCTGCTTGGCCATGCCCATCAGCCGGGCGGTGCAGTCCCGCTTCCCGGCGGCGGGGTTGATGATGAATACGTGCTTCATGGCGTCGCCTCCCTGTCTGTCCGGCCTACGCGCCGGCGGTTCCGTCCGGACGGAAATAGGCCCGGGCCGCCGCCGCGTCCGCCGCAATCTGGGCCCCCAGGGCCTCCAGGCTCTCGAAGCGCCGCTCCGGGCGCAGCATCTTCAGAAATTCCACCCGGCAGACCGCGCCGTACAGATCCCCGGCGGGGGTGAGCAGGTGGCTCTCCACCGTCACACCGCCGTCGGTATCCACCGTGGGGCGCACGCCCACGTTGGTGACGGCGGGAAAAGAGACGCCGTCCACCGTCACCCGGGCCACGTAGACGCCGAAGGCCGGCGTCAGCTGCCGGGGGTCCGGCACCAGGTTCACCGTGGGGGCCCCCAGCCGGGAGGAGCCCAGCCGCTTCCCGTGCCGCACCGGGCCGGAGATGGCGAAGGGCCGGCCCAGAAAGCGCCGCGCCGCCTCCGCCTCCCCCTGCTCCAGCAGGGCGCGGATATGGGTGGAGCTCACCGTCACGCCCTCCAGGCGCACGGCGGGGATGACGTCGCAGTCCAGGCCCAGCTCCGCGGCCTTCTCCCGCAGGAGGTCCGCGTTTCCGGCGTTCTTGTGGCCGAAGCGGAAGTCGTGGCCCGCCACCAGCCAGCCGGCCTGGTAGGTCTCGGATAACATGACCACAAAGTCCTCCCAGGGCATGGTCATCATGGTCCGGTCAAAGGGCAGCGTGATGACCTCCAGTCCCGGAAACAGCGCTGCCGCCGTCCGCCGCCGCTCCTGGACGGTGGTCAGCAGGGGCACCGGGGTGCCGGTGACAAACTCCCGGGGGGAGCGGTCGAAGGTCAGCAGGGCAGGGGTCAGGGCGCGCTCCGCCCCCCGCTCCGCCGCCCGGCGCAGCAGGGCCTGGTGGCCCAGATGCAGGCCGTCGAAAAAGCCCAGGGCGATCACCCGTTTTTGATTACTCTCCATGGCCTACCTCTCCAGGCGGCGCACTCAGCCGCCGAAAAAATTCTTGACGGACCGCAGCTGCCCCTTCTCCCACTGGCTCAGGCAGAGAAATTCCCGGTCCTGGCTGTAGACGCGGTATTGCCCGGGCGGCAGCTCGGGCGCGGGGATGGGGTTCCCGTTGCGCGCCAGCCGCTCCAGCCGGGGGGAGCGCAGCAGGAAGACCGGACAGCCGGCAAAAAGGCAGTCCACCGGCATAAGCAGATCCTCGCCCCGCTCCTGGACCTGCTCCAGCGTCACCGCGTCCTCGATGGGGAAGCCGGCGGCCATGGTCCGGCGCAGCGCGTCCATGCACCCGCCGCAGCCCAGGGCCTGTCCGATGTCGTGGCAGAGGGTGCGCACATAGGTGCCCTTGGAGCACCGGACCCGGAGCAGGTACCGGTCCGGCCCGGTCTGCTCCAGCACCTCCAGGGCGTGGATGGTAACGGGCCTGGGGGGGCGGTGGACCTCCTGGCCCTTCCGGGCCAGATCGCAGAGCTTCCTGCCGCCGATCTTGATGGCGGAGTACATGGGGGGCACCTGCTCGATGGGGCCGGTGAACCGGAGCAGGACCGCCTCCAGCGCCCGCCGGTCTGCTGTGACGGGCCGGGTCTCCATAACCTGGCCCGTGCTGTCCTGGGTGTCGGTGACCAGCCCCAGGCGCAGTCCGGCGACATACTCCTTGTCCCCCTTCTCGGCGAACTCCACCGCCTTGGCGGCGCTCCCCACGAAGACGGGCAGCACGCCGGTGGCCATGGGGTCCAGCGTCCCCCCATGGCCCACCCGGCGCTCTTTTAAGATGCCCCGCAGCTTGGCGCATACGTCCATGCTGGTCCAGCCGGCGGGCTTGTCGATGATGATGATCCCGTTAGGCATAGGACCGCTCAGTTGGAGCCGCCGGCTTCGCCGCCGTCCGCATCGGGCTCTCCCGTGTCTCCGGCGTCTCCGGCGTCTCCGGCGTCTCCGGCGCCTTCATCCGCGGGCGTCTTGGCGGCCATGAGGGCCTCGGCGGCCTCGTTGTAGCCGGCGTAGAAGCTGCCGGCCTCAATGGAGGCCAGCTTCTCGCTGCGCACCACCTCCGCCGCCGCCATCTGCTCCTCCAGAATGAGGGTCAGCTGGTCGCCCGCCAAGGACAGGCGCTGGGCCTCGGTCAGATCCTTGCGCAGGAGGATGTGGAAGCCGTAGTTGGTCTCCACAATGCCGCTGAGCTGGCCCACCTCCAGGGAGAGGGCCGCGTCCTTAAACTCCTGGACAAAGTTGGTGTTCTCATCCATGAGGTAGCCCGTCTCGGTCTCCCGGCCGGGGTCCTCGCCGTGCTCCGCCGCCAGCTGGGTGAACAGGGCCTCCCGATCTTCGGCGGCCTGGAGCTGGGCCAGCAGGTCCTCCGCCGTGGCCCGCTTGGCGGCGATCTCCTCCTCGGGGAGGGCCTCGCCGGTCTCGTTGTTCACGGTGGAGAGGAGGATGTGGTCCACGTAGATGCTGCCGCCCAGCTCGCGGTAGAGCTCATCGCCCTCCACCAGCACCAGCTCCCGCAGGCGGTCGAAGAGGAAGCCGGCGGCGGAGATGCGGCGGAAGTTCTCCTGGGTGATGCCCATAAGCTCCAGGTAGTCCGCGAAGCCCTCCTCGCCCAGCTGCTCCTTGGCGGAGGCGATGCTGCCGTCCAGGGCGGCCTGGTCCTCCTCGGTGAGGGAGACGTCCCGGCGGGCGGCCAGGTTCTCGATGGCAGCATAGAACTTCACGCTGTTCTCCGCGTCCTCCAGGGCCTTCTGGGCCAGAGTCTTGCCCTCCTCAAAGTCGGCATCCCAGCTGAGGGAGCCGTCCTCGCCGAAGAGCTCGCCGTAGAGGCCGTAGTAGGTGTGGTACATGTTCAGGCTGTTCTCCAGGTTGCCGCAGGTGTAGGTCAGCCAGTAGAAGTACAGCTCCGCAGGAATCTGGTTCCCGTCCACCTCCAGCACCGTCTCTCTAGGGTGGATGCCGGTGACGTCGTAGTAGATGCCGTAGGGGGCCTCCTCCGTGGGGGTATCAATCGGACGCTTGTCCCCGCAGCCGGCGCACAGGCCGGCCAGAAGTACCAGGGCCAGAAGCCCGCTCATCCATCTTTTCATCATGTTTTGGTTTCCTCGCGATTTCTTTAAAATTGTGGGCCCGCCCGCGCTCGGGCGGGGCGCACCGTGTCATCATACCACGGATTGGACGCGGATACAATAGGGGCGCTACGACTTCCGCAGGCGCAGGCGGCCCCGCTCGATCACGGTGCGGAAGATCTGCCGCAGCTGGGCGCACTCCGCCGCCCGGTCCTCCATCTGGGCCTTGGGAAGGATCCAGGCCTGGCTGTCGGAGAGGAACAGGTAGAAGGCCCCCCGGGTCTCCTGGACCCGGCGGAGCTTGTCAAAGCCCAGCTTGGCCCGGTCCTTCCCCACGGTGACGCGGACCCCGAAGCCGTCGATCTCCGTCTCCTGGACGTAGCGCTCCCGGCCGGAGCGGCGCAGCTGGGCGCGGACCCTCAGGCAGGTGGAGACCGCCAGAAACAGGGTGGACAGCCCCATGCCCGCCGCCGCCCCCGCCAGCAGCAGAAGCCCCCGCAGGGGCAGGGACAGCGCCGGCATATACAGCAGGGCCGCCAGGGCCCCCACCGCGCCAAAGCCCGCAATGCCCTTCCTCCAGCTGCCCAGCACCAAGGTCAGGTAAAAGTTCCGGGTCTCCCGGCGTCCAATGGTAAAATTCCGGCGGTATGACATCTGTACGCACTCCTTTTCTCACGCGGCCTCAGCGGCACAGAAAGCTGTGCCAGCCCTCGGACCGGTTTTCCTCCAGAACGGTGAAGCCCGATGCCTCCAGGGCGGCGCGGACCTCCCCTGCCCGCTCGTCGATGATCCCGGAGCACAAAAAGAGCCCCCCCTCCGCCAGCAGGTCCCCCACGGCGGGGGCCAGGGCGATGATCACGTCGGAGACGATGTTGGCCACGACCATGTGGTAACCCCCGCCCAGCTCCCGCCGCAGGCGCAGGTCCATGAGTACGTCCCCGGCCAGGACGGTGTACCGCTCCCGGCCCACGCCGTTGAGGGCGGCGTTCTCATAGGCGATGTCCACCGCCTTCTCGTCGATGTCACAGGCAGCTGCCTCCGCAGCCCCCAGCAGCAGGGCGGCGATGGAGAGAATCCCGCTGCCGCAGCCCAGATCCAGCACCCGCATGCCCGGCGTCACCGTCCGCTCCAGGGCGGTCAGGCACAGGCGGGTGGTGGCGTGACTGCCGGTGCCGAAGGCCAGGCCGGGGTTCAGGCGCAGGGCCACCCGGCCCCGGGGGTCCGCCTCCTCCCAGTCGGGGATAACGATCAGGCGCTCCCCGATCTCCATGGGCTTGTAGAAGGCCTTCCAGTTGTTCTCCCAGTCGGCGTCCTCCACCCCGTCCATGGTCAGCAGCAGAGGGGCGCACTCCGGGCGGGCCCGCTTCAGCTCCGCCATGGCGATGCGCACCGCCGCCACCTGGGCGAAGCCGGCCTCGCTCTCCTCGGCGTAGAAGGTGACGCGGCACTTGCCGGTCATGGACCGGTCCAGCTCCTCGTCCACGTAGTCCCAGTACTGCCGGTTCTGCTCCAGAAAGCGGCGGAAGTCCCCCTCGTCCTCAATGACCAGGCCGTCGATGCCCAGGCCGCTGAGCATGGTCTCCACAGGCTCCAGGCCGGCGGGGGAGGTGTCGATGTGCAGCGCTAACCACTTCATTGTCGGTCCCCTTTTTCCGTTTTTTTCTATTATAACGGATGTGGGCGCAAAAAACAATGCAATCTTAAAAATTTGGAGAAAAGATGGGGCGGGCCGCCGGTTTTTGGCGGGGTCCTTCCCGCCTTGACAGGCGTGGTATACTAAAGGGGTTATTTTAAGCGCGCCGCGGGCGCAGGAGGATACCATCATGCATGAGAAAAAACAGGACGGACACAGACGGAGCGCCCTCTGGGCGGCCTTGGCATTGGCGGCGGCGGTTCTGGCGCTGCTGGCGGTGTGGCGGCTGCTGGCCCCCCGGGGGGCGGCGGGGGAGAAGCATCTGACGGTGGAGGTCGTCCACGGGGACGGGAGCGGCCGGGAGTTTGCCCTGGACACCGACGAGGCCTGCCTGGGGCCGGCCCTGGTGGCCGGCGGGGTGGTGGAGGACAACCAGGGGCCCTACGGCCTCTACATCCTCACCGCCGACGGGGAGACCGCCCGCGAGGCCGCCCAGGAGTGGTGGCGGATCACCAGGGACGGCGAAGCGGTGAACACCGGGGCGGACAGCACCCCCATCGCCGGCGGGGAGCATTACGAGCTGACCTTCACGGTGGGCTATGACGGGATCTGAGCGCCGGGGCGGGAGCGCCGGGGAGCTGGCGGTGCTGGGCCTTCTGACGGCGCTTCTGTTCGGGGGCAAGCTGGCCCTGGCATGGCTGCCCAACGTGGAGCCGGTGTCCCTGCTGGTGATCGTGTACACGGCGGTGCTGGGCTGGCGGGCGCTGCTGCCCCTGTACGCCTATGTGCTGCTGGAGGTGGTCACCTGGGGGCTGAACCTGTGGTCGGTGTGCTATGTATATGTATGGCTCATCCTGGCCGGGGCGGCCTGGCTGCTGCGGCGGATGGAGTCCCCCCTGGGCTGGGCGGCGCTGTCGGGGGGCTTCGGGCTGGCCTTCGGCGCGCTGTGCACGCCGGTGTACCTGCTCAGCGGGGGCTGGGCCTTCGCCCTGAGCTGGTGGGTGCAGGGGATCCCCTTTGACATCATCCACTGCGGGGGGAATTTCTGCATGGCCCTGGTCCTCTTCCGCCCCCTGCGGTCGCTGCTGGAGCGGCTGGCGGGACGGGCCGGGCTGCGGTGACGGGCCGCGTCTCTCCCCGAGGGGGCCGGGCGGATTCCGCCGGCGGAAAAAGACGCTTTCCTATTGCCGGAAAATATGGTATACTGCTTTTGTCAGATCAAATGAGCCGCATCTGCGGAGAAATGAGGAAAACAACTATGGAACTGAAGACGCTTCTGGCCACTGTGGACCACACCCTCCTGACCCAGGGGGCCACCTGGGAGGAGATCCGCGCCATCTGTGACGACGGCGTGAAGTACGCCGCCGCCTCCGTCTGCATCCCCGCCAGCTACGTGAAGCAGGCCAGGGAGTACCTGGGGGACAAGCTGGCGGTCTGCACCGTCATCGGCTTCCCCAACGGCTACTCCACCACGGCGGTGAAGTGCTTTGAGACCGAGGACGCGGTGAAAAACGGCGCGGACGAGATCGACATGGTCATCAACATCGGCTGGGTGAAGGACAAAAAGTGGGACGAGCTGCTGGCGGAGATCAAGGCCGTAAAGGCCGCCTGCGGCGGCAAGCTGCTGAAGGTCATCATCGAGACCTGCCTGCTCACCGACGAGGAGAAGATCAAGATGTGCGAGATCGTCTCCGCCTCCGGCGCGGACTTCATCAAGACCTCCACCGGCTTCGCCGGCGGCGGCGCCACCCGGGAGGATGTGGCCCTGTTCGCCAAGCACGCCGCGCCCCACCTGAAGATCAAGGCCGCCGGCGGCATCTCCAGCCTCCAGGACGCGGAGGATTTTATCGCCCTGGGCGCGTCCCGGCTGGGCACCAGCCGCATCATCAAGGCGGTGAAGGGCGTCGAGGGCAGCGGGTACTAACATTCAATACAGAGAGGAGATTCCACCATGTCTACACCCCACAACTCCGCCAATCCCGGCGATTTCGCCAAGACCGTCCTTATGCCCGGCGACCCCCTGCGGGCCAAGTTCATCGCGGACACCTTCCTGGAGGACGCCAGGCTGGTCAACAACGTCCGGGGGATTCACGGCTACACCGGAACCTACAGGGGCGCCCCCGTCTCCGTGATGGCCTCCGGCATGGGCATGCCCTCCATCGGCATCTACTCCTATGAGCTCTTCAGCCAGTACGATGTGGAGAACATCATCCGCATCGGCTCCGCCGGGGCCATCAGCCCGAAGCTGAAGGTGCGGGACGTGGTGGCCGCCCAGGGGGCCTGCACCAACTCCAACTTCTTCCACCAGTACGGCCTGCCCGGCCTCATCGCCCCCATCGCCGACTTCACCCTGCTGGAGACCGCCGTGGGCGTGGCCAGGGAGCTGGGGGTGGAGATGCCCGTGGGCAACCTGCTGTCCTCCGACACCTTCTATGACGCCTCCAACACCACCCTCAAGTGGGGGGAGATGGGGGTGCTGGCGGTGGAGATGGAGGCCGCGGCCCTGTACTGGACCGCCATGAAGCTGGGCAGGCGGGCCCTGGCCATCTGCTCCATCTCCGACCACCTGGTCACCGGCGAGGACCTGCCCGCCGACCAGCGGCAGACCACCTTCACCACCATGATGCGCATCGCCCTGGAGACCGCCGTCAAAATGGCGGAGAAGTAACGGCTTTTTTCGTCACTTTTGACAACGTCCCGCCGCCTGCCGCCAAATTTCATCCCGCATCCTTGGGAATTTTGGTTGCTTTGTGGCGCGAGATGCGGTATAATAAGCCATACGCCGCCCGGGCGCCACTCTGCACCGGGCGGTAAATTTGGAAAAGAAAGGTTGATTGATTCCCATGAAGAAGAAGTTATTGGCCCTGCTGCTGGCCCTCACCATGGCGCTGGCCCTGGTCGCCTGCGGCGGCAACGGCGGCGGCAGCGGCAACGGCGGCGGCAAGGACGCCGACAGCATCGACGACACCATGACCAGCTCCGACGGCAAGTACGTCATCGCCATGGTCACCGATGTGGGCCAGCTGAAGGACAAGTCCTTCAACCAGGGCACCTGGGACGGCGTGAAGCTCTACGCCAGCCAGAACAACAAGTCCTACAAGTACTACGCCCCCGCCAACGGCAACGAAGCCACCGACGAGGACCGCTATAACGCCTACATCTCCGCCATCGACGGCGGTGCTGAGGTCATCGTGGCCCCCGGCTACCTGCAGGAGGCCGCCATGAAGCGGGCCGCTGTGGAGCATCCCGACGTGAAGTTTGTGTTCATCGACGGCTATCCCCTCACTGACAGCAGTGACAACGTGCTGAGCAACGTGGTGGGCGTGGCCTTCCACGAGGAGCAGTGCGGCTATCTGGCCGGCTACGCGGCCATCATCGAGGGCTACACCAAGATGGGCTTCACCGGCGGCGGCGGCGGCACCAACCCCGCTGTCAACCGCTTCGGCTACGGCTTCGTCCAGGGCGTGAGCGCCGCTGCCGCTGAGGCGGGCGTGAACGCGGAGATCAACTTCAGCTTCCTGTACGGTCAGAGCTACTCCGCTTCCCCCGAGCTTCAGACCCAGGTCAACGGCTGGTACGCCAACGGCACCGAGGTGGTCTTCTCCTGCGGCGGCTCCATGTGTGACAGTGTCTTCGCCGCCGCCGCCGCCAATAACGGCGTATCCATCGGCGTGGACGTGGACCAGGCCGACGCCTCCAACACCGTGATGACCTCCGCCGTGAAGGGCCTGAGCGAGGCCGCCAGCCTGATGCTGGGCCGCTTCTATGACGGCAAGTGGGACGAGGTCGGCGGCCAGGCGGTCAACCTGGGCGTGGACGAGGACGCCGTGGGCCTGCCCATGGAGACCTCCCGCTTTGAGAAGATGACCCAGGATAAGTATGACGAGCTGGTGAACGGCATGAAGTCCGGCGGCTCCCTGTCCGTGAACGGGAACTACGACACCTTCCTGGCCGGCGGCGAGACCTTCCCCAACGTCACCGTCAACTTCGTGCAGTAAGCGCTGCTTTACATCCGGATTACCCCATGAAAAAGGGTCCCGCCATACTGGCGGGACCCTTTTCTGCTGCATAATTGCGGGGCGCTTCTACAGCTGCCGCAGGGCGGACTCCAGGGCGGTCTTCTGGTTGGTGCCCTCGTCCCGCTGCTTGATGACCCGGGCGGGGCAGCCGGCCACCACGGCGTTCTCCGGCACATCCTCGATGACCACCGCGCCGGCGGCCACCACGGCGTTCCGGCCCACGCGGACCCCCTCGATGACCACCGCGTTGGCCCCCACCAGGACCCCGTCCTCCACGATCACCGGGGTGGCGCTGGCGGGCTCGATGACGCCGGCCAGGACGGCCCCGGCCCCGATGTGGCAGTTGCTGCCCACGGTGGCCCGGCCGCCCAGGATGGCCCCCATGTCGATCATGGTGCCCGGCCCCACCACGGCGCCGATGTTGATCACCGCCCCCATCATAATCACCGCGTTGTCGCCGATCTCCACCTGCTCCCGGATGATGGCGCCGGGCTCGATGCGGGCGTTGAGATGCTTGAGCTCCAGCAGGGGGATGGCGCTGTTGCGCCGGTCGCACTCAATCTCCATGTCCTGGATGTTCCCGGCGTTCTCCGCCAGGAGGGGCCCCAGCTCCCGCCAGTCGCCGAAGACGGTCTTACTGGCCCCCTGGCCGAAGACCTTGGCGGCGCCGTAGTCGATGGGGGCGCGCTCGTTGACGTAGACCTTCACCGGCGTCTTCTTCTCCGCCGCGCCGATATAGGCGATGATCTCCTGGGCGTTCATCATCTCTCATTCCCTCCAAACAAAATCTCCTCCAGCTGGTAGCGGCCCTTGGGCAGGCGGTACAGCCGCCGGGCGGCGTGGAGGGCCCCGTTGACGAAAATCTGCCGTGAGGAGGCCCGGTGGGTGATCTCAAAGACCTCGTCGGGGCCGAAGAAGCTGACGGTGTGGGTACCGGCCTCGGTGCCCCCCCGGAGGGCGTGGACACCGATCTCCCGGCGGTCCCGCTTCCCGGTGACCCCCTGCCGGCCGTAGACCGGGAGGGCTGTGCGGGCGGGGTCCACCGCCTCCAGCAGCAGCTTGGCGGTACCGCTGGGGGCGTCCGCCTTCTGGTTGTGGTGGGTCTCCACGATCTCCACGTCAAACTCCCCCAGCACCTCCCGGACCTCCCCCAGGATCCGGCGGAACACCGCGATGCCCAGGGAGTAGTTGGCGGAGTGGATGACCGGGGCGTGACGGCCCAGCTCGTCGAACACCGCCAGCTGTCCCGCCTCCAGGCCCGTGACGCCGGAGAGCAGGGGGGTGCCGGTGGCGCGGACGTAGTCCGCCACGGCGGGCAGGGCGGCAGGGGCGGAGAAGTCGATGACCACGTCCGCCACACGGCCGATGGTCCCCAGGTCGGCCAGGTTCCCCACATTGATGACGCCGCCGATCTGGTCCCCGGCGGAGAGGGCGGTCTGTTCAACGAGGCGGCCCATGCGGCCGTGTCCAATCAGCAGTATCTTCATGAGAGCAGCCCGGCCTCCTCCAGCAGCCCACGCAGCTGCGCCGTGTGGGCCTCTGTCATCCCGCACAGTGGCAGGCGGAAGGGGCCCACATCCTTGCCCATCAGGTTCAGGGCGGTCTTGACGGGGATGGGGTTGACCTCCATAAAGAGGCCGTTCATCAGATCTAAGTACTTGACAGCCGCGGCGGCGGCCTGCTCCCGGCGGCCCTCTAAGTAGTCCATGACCATATCGTGGCACGCCCGGGGCATGATGTTGGCCCATACGGAGATCACGCCGCTGCCGCCGATGGACAGCAGGGGGATAGTGATGTCGTCGTTGCCGCACCAGAGGGCGAAGTCGGGCCCCACGCAGTGGGCGATCTTCATGGCGTAGGACATGTCCCCGCTGGCCTCCTTGATGCCGCAGATGTTGGGGTGGCGGCTGAGGCGCTCCACGTTCTCCGGGGAGATGGCGCAGCCTGTCCGGCCGGGGACATTGTAGAGAATGCAGGGGATCTGCACCGCGTCGGCCACGGCGGTAAAGTGGCGGAAGATGCCCTCCGGATTGCCCTTGTTGTAGTAGGGGGTGATGAGCAGCAGGCCGCCGGCCCCCAGCGCCTCCGCCCGCAGGCTCTTCTCCAGCATGGTCTGGGTGGAGTTGGAGCCGGTGCCGGCGATGACGGGAACCCGGCCGGCGGCGGCCTCAATGACGCAGCGCAGAACCGCGTCGTCCTCCTCGTGGGTCATGGTGGAGCTCTCCCCGGTGGTGCCCAGGGTGAGAATGGCGTCGGTTTTGTTCGCAATGTGCCACTCCGTCAGCTCCCGCAGCTTCTCGAAGTTCACCGAGCCGTCGGCGTGGAAGGGGGTCACCAGGGCCACAATGGAGCCCTTCAGGTTGCGGATGTCCATGGGTCAATTCCTCCTAAGAAAAATAGTGGGACGATATGCGGCGGCCGGCGTTTTGGGATATAAAAAAGCCGGCGGACGCTTCCGCCGGCTTTGCACAAGGCGCCTTGTTCAATCCGAGCAGATAGCGCAACCATGGAGCCGGGGGCCCCACGGACAGTGGCGGAGATGTTCTCCCCGTCCCCATCCGCCGCCCGCGCCCGGACAGCGGATTCGGCGGACTTGCCCCCGCTGCGGTCATCGCCTGCCGGCTAGCGCAGCTTCATCGCGTCCGCGACCTCTATCGTGTTATCTATTACCATACCACAGATTTGGGCGGGAGGCAAGAGGGAAATTGTACAAAATGGGGTCAAAAAAAGCGAAGAATGTCGGGCAGGGGCATCCGGATGCAGGAGGAGGGGCAGCACGCGCGCTTTTATGGGAACTTCCGGCGATTGTCCGCGAGGAACGGCCGGATGCTATCGCACTGAAAAACTTTTCAGCATCGCGCCGCCTGTACCCGGACCGCCGCACCCCGCCCCCGCCCCGCGCATACACTGGTCGTGACCAGGAGCGTGATATACGATGGCTTATTCCGATAGAGAACTTCTGGCCCGCCTCATTCAGTGCGAGGCCGGCGGGGAGGGACCCGAGGGGATGATGGCGGTGGCCGGCGTGGTTATGAACCGGGTTCACGCCAGAGGCGGCGAGTACGCCCGGGTGGGCCAGGGCAGCATCCGCAACATCATTTTCCAGCCCTACCAGTTCGTCTGTGCCAGTGAGACGGAGGGCGGGGCCTACAACCCGCAGAACATATACAACATGCGCCCCGAGGCCATCCATTATCAGATCGCCGACTGGGCCATCGCGGGCAACCGCCTCCCCGACGTGGCGGAATCCCTCTGGTTCTATAACCCCTTCAGTCCCAAATGCCGCAACAATTTCCCCTCGGATGTGGGCTACTGGCAGACCCGCATCGGGGATCACTGTTTCTATAACCCGACCAACGCCTACTACGACACATGAGCGCACAACAAAAAGGAGTGGATCATATGCCTCAGAACGACCAGAGCTTACTGCCGGACAACACCATGGACACCCGCCAACTCATGGGGGCGGATTCCGACGAGACGGGTCGCAACGCGCCGTCCGGCACCGCCGGCGGGATGGGCGGCACCTGGGTTTACGGGGAGCCCATCCCCGGCTATGCCGGGTGCACCGGCGGCAGCTGTCCCGCTGGCGCCAGCGAGATCGCCTACCCCGGCGCCGCCCCGGCGGCGGGACAGGGAAACGGCGCCTCCGCCGCCCCGGCTCAGGGGGAGCTCGCCCCTGTCCCCATTCAGGGTATGAACGGCGGGGAGCGCCTGGGGGGCATCTCCAGCGCCGCCGCCCAGAGCAACCGGATGAAAAACCCTGTCAGCCTGGCCTCCACACACTCGCCCTCCAACAGCGCCGAGGCTTACAACGCCTCCCTGCGCTCCCTTTTGAACCGGAACGTGGGCTACTTCATCGTGGCCACCTTCCTCGTGGGCATCCAGCAGACGGTGACCTGGCAGGGCATCCTCCATACGGTGGGCAGCGACTACATCGTCATCTATCAGCCCAACTACGAGCGCTACGTCTCCGGCGACCTGTACTCCCTGAAATTCGTCCAGTTCCACAACTCCAAGGACATCCCCTACTGCGCGGCGGCCCAGAACTGGCAGGGACAGTCCGGCTTTTGACCGCCCGCAGCCCCTGTACATGACAAATATCCCCGGCGGCCCAAAAGGGCCGCCGGGGATATGCTCTGTTTTTCGGTTTACAGGGTGAAATCCTCCTCCGACAGGTTGGCGGTCTTCAGCTTGACCGGGCGGGGCGGGACTCGCTTGAGGGGGTCGTACTGAAAGCGGCGGCAGTGGTACTCCGCAGCCACCACACCCTTGCGGGGGCAGGCCACCTCCCGCTCGTTGATCACACCGCCCCTGGCGCAGTAGGCGCACCGGGGCTCTATATCCTTGCGAAACAGCACCGTTCCCCTCCTCTCACAGGGCGCGGATGACGACCTTGCCGTCCTCCTCTGTGGCGGAGAGCTGGGTGACCGGATGGTCGTAGCTGCCGATGATCTCCAGCGCCAGGGCGTCCTCCACCTCCTTCTGGATGGTGCGGCGCAGATTCCGGGCGCCGTAGGCGGCGGAGTAGGACTTGCCCACCAGATACCGCACCAGCGCGTCGTCGTAGGAAAATGTCAGTCCCTTCTCCCGGAGGCTGGCCGTCAGCTCATCCAGCATCAGCCGGGCGATGGGCTGGAAGTTCTCCTCGGTGAGCCTATTGAAGTAGACAATCTCGTCCACCCGGTTGATGAACTCCGGCCGCAGAAACTGCTGCAGGGCCTTCATGGCCCGGTCCCGGCCCAGCTCGCTGGTGCTCTTGTTGAAGCCCACCGTGCCCTCCTTCCGGTCGCTGCCGGCGTTGGAGGTCATCACGATGACAGTGTTCTCAAAGTTCACCTTCCGGCCGTGGGCGTCGGTGATCTGGCCGTCGTCCAGAATCTGGAGCAGTACGTTGAGCACGTCCGGGTGGGCCTTCTCGATCTCGTCGAAGAGGACCACCGAGTAGGGCTTGCGGCGGATCTTCTCCGTGAGCTGCCCCGCCTCGTCGTAGCCCACATAGCCCGGCGGGGAGCCGATGATCCGGGACACGGAGTGCTTCTCCATAAACTCCGACATGTCCAGCCGAATGAGGCTCTCCGGGGCGTTGAACAGGTCCTCCGCCAGCTGCTTGACCAGCTCCGTCTTGCCCACGCCGGTGCTGCCCACGAAAATGAAGCTCACCGGCTTGTGCTTGGGGGAGATGCCCACCCGGTTGCGGCGGATGGCGGCGGAGACGGACTCGATGGCCTCGTCCTGCCCCACCACCTTGGTCTTCAGCCGCTGGTCCAGCTCGCTCAGGCGCTTGAACTCCTCCTCCCGAATCTTGCTGGCAGGAATCTTGGTCCACAGCTCGATGACCCGGGCCAGATTGTCCATGGTCAGCTGGGGCTCTCCCTGGGCGGTGAGGCCCTCCAGCTCCGTCTGGAGCTGGAGCTCCCTGCTTTTGATCTCCGCCATGCGCTCAAAGTTGGGATCCTCAGCGGCCTCCAGCAGCTCCCGCTCCCTGCCGTAGTCCTGCAGCTCCCGGTCGATCTCCTGCCGGCGGTTGATGTTGGCGTCCTTCAGGTTCATGTCGGAACAGGCCTCGTCGATGAGGTCGATGGCCTTGTCGGGCAGGAAGCGGTCGGTGATGTAGCGCTCGCTGAGCAGCACCGCCTGGCGGAGAATGCCCTCGGGAATCTTCACCCCGTGGAAGCTCTCGTAGTAGTGGGCGATGCCCCGGAGAATCTTCATGGTGTCCTCCAGGTTGGGCTCGTTCACCGTCACCGGCTGGAAGCGGCGCTCCAGGGCGGTGTCCTTCTCAATGTGCTTGCGGTACTCGGTGAAGGTGGTGGCCCCGATGACCTGGATCTCCCCCCGGCTCAGGGCGGGCTTGAGGATGTTGGCGGCGTTCATGCTGCCCTCGGCGTCCCCGGCGCCCACAATGTTGTGGACCTCGTCGATGACCAAAATCACGTTGCCGCACTTGCGGATCTCCTCGATGAGGCCCTTCATGCGGCTCTCAAACTGGCCCCGGAACTGGGTGCCCGCCACCAGGGCGGTGAGGTCCAGCAGGTAGACCTCCTTGTCCAGCAGCTTGTAGGGCACGTCCCGGTCGTAGATGCGCTGGGCCAGCCCCTCGGCAATGGCGGTCTTGCCCACGCCGGGCTCGCCGATGAGACAGGGGTTGTTCTTCTGCCGGCGGTTGAGAATCTGCACCACCCGCTCGATCTCCTGCTCCCGGCCCACCAGGTTGTCCAGCTTGTGCGCCCGGGCCCGCTCGGTGAGGTTGATGCAGTAGCTGTCCAGATACTTCCGCTTGGCGGCCTTGTCGCTCTTGCGCTCCTTGGCCTCGTGGCCGCGTCCCTCCCCGCCCGCCGGGGACGGAGCCGGGGTGTCCCCGCCGGTGCTGCCGCCGCCGAAGAGGCGGTTGAGGAAGGGGAAGGTGGCGGTCTTGCCGTCCTCGCTGTCGTCGTCCTCGTCCTCCCTGGGGATGAGGCCCTCCATGGACTCCGCACCGCCGAAGGCCTGCATCATCTCGTCAGAGATCATATCCAGATCCTCGTCGGTGATGCCCATGCGGCGCATCATATCGTTGACCTGGGGCAGGCCCAGTTCCTTGGCGCATTTCAGACACAGGCCCTCGTTGACGGTCTCGCCCTTTTCAATCTTCGAGATGAAGACCACGGCCACCCGCTTCTTGCATCTTGTACACAGGGTCGGTTGCATAGCTTTCTACCTCCATGGCCGCCAAACCGGACGGCCCCATTGTTTTGTATCCGTTATACCAAAACGCCGCAGCGTTAGCATGAACAAATTGAAAATTTTCTGTCGCTGGAAAATCTTTTCGCTCCCCCGCCGTTCTCTACCCCAGCAGTCCCCCGCCGAAGGCCCCGGTCCACGCCGCTATGCGCCCCGCCAGCAGGGTTCCCTCCGTCATCTCCTCCGTCAGCACCCCCGTCCGGCCCAGGACCCAGACGCCCAGGCAGACCAGCACAAGGCCCTTCACGACCCCCAGCGCCAGGCCGCCGGCCTCGTTGAGCTGCCGGAGCACCGGCAGCTTCATGGTCAGCGACAGGGCCCGCACCAGCAGGCGCAGCAGGAACAAAATCACCATAAAGCAGAGGCCGCACAGCAGCGAGTGGACCAGGCTGTACACCACGCCGTCCATGACCGCGTCTACAGCCCTCCGGCCCAGATCCATCACCGCTGCCTTCGTATAGCTGACGGCCGTGAAGAGCTCCGTGCTCTCCAGCAGCTCCTGGGCCCGCTCCCGGATGAACTGGCTGGGGATGGCCTCCAGCAGCTCCTGGGCCCCCTCCCACGGGCTTCCGTCCAGGCCGCCGCCCTGGTCTATCTCCTCCAGCCGGGCCTCAATAGCCTCGTAGGCGGCGGGGCGCAGGAACCGGTCCACCACCACCGGCGCGGCCATATTGGCCGCCTGGGCGGCGATCACCAGGGCCAGCACCATCGCCGCCAGCTCCGCCAGGCTGCGAAAGAGCCCCCTCCGCCAGCCCAGTATGGCGAACAGCGCCACCACCGCCGCGATTGCAAGGTCGATCATACCATGTGCAGACACAAAAAGCTATCCCCTTTCTCTGGCAAAATGCCAGCCGGCCCCCGTCAGGGCAAAAACCGCCACGCCGAGGTGCCGGATATAAGCAGAACCGTGCCGTCCTCCTCCATGCGCACCTGTCCGGCGTAGTCCGTGCTGGCCAGCCGCGCCCGCTCCTGGAGCTCCCGGTCATAGACCACCAGGCTCTCCCCGTAGAGCACCGCCAGACTGTCCCCCGCGGCGGACATGTCCAGCACCTCCTCCGCCAGCTCCAGGCTGGCCAGCTGCCGCCCCTCCAGGTCGTAGGTGGTCAGCGTACAGATATTCCCCGACTGGTAGCGCCCCAGCAGCAGCGCGCAGAAGTCGGCGCCGGTGAGGGCGTACTTGTGCAGGTACAGGTTCCCATAGGGCCGGTCCAGCAGCCGCTCCCCGTCCAGTCCAGTGATGGTAAACCGCTTGTCGCACAGGCTCAGCACCCGTTTTCCGCTGCAGCTGAGGTCCTGGACCAGCCCATCCCGGATGGGTATATTGCCCGTCTGCCGGGCGCTGTCCAGGTCGTAGACCAGCAGGCGGCTGGCGAAGGCCCCGTCCTGGGAGTCCAGGCTCACCATCACCACGCTGCGGCAGTCCGGCGTCACCACCGCGTCGCTGATGTAGCTGTCGTGGGAGTCGAAGTGGAACACAATCTCGCCGTCCGCGTCATAGACGGACACGGAGGCCTTGTAGCCCCCCTTCTGCTCCGTCACCGCCAGATAGTCCCCCTCGTTGAGCCGGGCGGCGTAGTAGCACAGCCCCCGCTCCGTCTTCATGGTGCGGCGCACGCCGTTCCGGTCCAGCACATAGAGGGTGTCCCCGCCCGCGTCGCACACGGAGGCCAGGCGGGAACCCGCCGACACCTGGGGGCTGGCCATGTTCAGGGAGAGATCATAGAGGATGGTCCCGTCGTCCAGGCACATCTGGGCGGTGTTGGGACTGACCACCAGCAGGCAGTCCCCCAGCCGCCCGTAGCGGTTGCTGGCATCGGCGGCGTAGATGTACACATCCCTGGTGGCGCTGCTCTCACCGTACATCAGCCAGCGGCGCAGGGAGGCGAAGTGCCGCCCGTCCTCCATGGTGGTGAGCACCACCACCGCCAGCACCGCGCACAGCACCAGCAGCAGGGACAGCAGGCGGCGGGCCAGCCCCCTCTTTTTTTCCGCCGGCTGCGCGCCGGGATTTTCCTTACTACTCATTGAGCCGTTCATCCTCATACCACAGTCTTGTCAGGTACAGCCCCCCCGGCGGCACCGTGGGCCCCGCCAGGGTCCGGTTGCCGCTGGCCAGGATCACCGGCACATCCTCCGCCGCCAGCTTCCCCTCGGCGCAGTAGAGCACCGTGCCTGTAATGGCTCGTACCATATTATACAGGAACCCGTCGGCGCAGACCTTCAATTCCAAAAGATCCCCGCTGCGGGCCACCCGGCAGTAGTGGATGGTCCGCACGGTGGTCCTGGTCTCGGTGCCCACGCTGCGCACCGCCCGGAAATCGTGGGTACCCTCAAAGGCCCTGGCCGCCCGGTCCATCACCGCCTCGTCCAGCCGCTTGGGGTAAAAGTAGGCCCGGTGGACATAGAAAGGGTTGCGGATGCGGGAGTTAAAGATTCGGTAGGTGTACTCCTTCTTTAGGCAGGACCCGATGGCGTTGAACCCCTCGTCCACCTCCACCGCCTGCGACACCACAATATCCTCCGGCAGCCGGGCGTTGACCGCCAGCGGAAACCGGTCGCAGGGGATGGTGCAGCCGGTCCGGAAGTTGGCCACATAGCGCTCGGCGTGGACGCCCGCGTCCGTCCGTCCGCACCCGGTGAGTTTTATTTTTTCCCCGCAGAGGGAGGAGAGGGATTTCTCCAGCGTCTCCGCCACGGTGGCGTGGGTTTTTTGGACCTGCCAACCGTGGTAGTTTGTTCCGTTGTACATGAGCTTAAAGGCAATGTTTCTCATCGGCGGTTCCTTCTTCGCCGCCTCCGGCGGCGAGGGGTGAATTCTTCTATTCGGACGCTTGCGGGGGGCTGTAGGGCTGCAGCCGCAGCCCCCCTCGCGCCCGGAGGGCGCGACGCTTACAGTCCAAATCTCCCCAGCGCCAGTACTGCCGCCAGCGCCCCCCCGTAGGCCAGCAAAACCGCATAATCCCTCGCCTGATAACGAAGCACATGCAGCTTCGTCCGGCCCTCGCCGCCGTGGTAACAGCGGCACTCCATGGCCACCGCCAGCTCATCCGCCCGGCGGAAGGCGCTGACAAACAGGGGCACCAGAATGGGCACCAGCGCCTTGGCCCGCTGGAGGAGATTCCCGCTCTCGAAGTCCGCGCCCCTGGCCTTCTGGGCGGACATGATCTTATCCGTCTCCTCAATCAGGGTGGGGATGAAGCGCAGGGCGATGGACATGATCATGGCCAGCTCGTGGACGGGCGCCTTGATCTTCTTCAGCGGCCCCAGCAGGCTCTCCAGACCGTCGGTCAGGGCGATGGGGCTGGTGGTGTAGGTCAGCAGGAAGGTGCCCATAATCAGCATGGTGATACGCAGCACCATGAAAAACGCCGTGGACACCCCCTCCTTCGTAATGTTGAAAATCCAGAAGGACACCAGGGTCTCGCCGGGGGTGTAGAACAGGTTCAGCACCGCCGTGAAGCAGATCAGAAACAGAATGGGCTTCAGCCCCCGCACCAGGGCCCTGGGGGCCACGCCGGAGACCTTGACCCCCACTGCCAGCAGCAGCACCACCAGGCCGTAGGACGCAAACCACTTCGCGCAGAAGAGCATCACGACGTAGAGCACCGTCAGCAGCAGCTTCGTCCGGGGGTCCAGGCGGTGGGCCAGAGAATTGCCGGGGAAATACTGGCCCAGCGTAATATCCTTGAGCATCAGCGCCGCCCCCCTTTCACCGCCGCCAGGGCGGCCCGCAGGTCCGCCACCGTATACACCGCAGGGTCGATGTCCACGCCCCTGTCCCTGAGGGCCATGGCTACCTGGGTCACCTGGGGCACATTGAGCCCCACGTCCATGAGCTCCCGGGCCCGCCCGAAGACCTCGTGAGGAGGGCCGCTCATCACCACCCCGGCGTTGGCCAGCACAACGATGCGGTCCACATTCTCCGCCACCTCGTCCATGCTGTGGCTGACCATCACCACGGTGGTGCCCTTCTCCCGGTGGTAGGCGCGGATATTTTCCAAAAGGCTCCGCCGCCCCGCCGGGTCCAGGCCCGCCGATGGCTCGTCCAGGATCAGCACCTCCGGCTCCATGGCGATGACGCCGGCGATGGCCACCCGCCGCTTCTGCCCGCCGGAGAGGTCGAAGGGGGACTTGTCCAGCAGCTCCTCTCCCAGGCCAGCGAAGGCCGCGGAAGCCCGCACCCGCCGGTCAATCTCCCCCTCCTCCAGGCCCATGTTCCTGGGTCCGAAGGCGATGTCCTTGTATACGCTCTCCTCAAAAAGCTGGTATTCCGGGTACTGGAATACCAGACCCACCTTGAAGCGGACCTCCCGAATGCGCTTGGGGTCGGCCCAGATGTCCCGGCCGTCCAGGGTAATCGTGCCGCCGGTGGGCTTGAGCAGCCCGTTGAGATGCTGGATGAGGGTGGACTTCCCGGAGCCGGTGTGGCCGATAATCCCCAGAAACTCCCCCCTGTAGATCTCCATATCCACGTCCTTTACCGCGCTGCGGCAGAAGGGCGTGTTTTCGCCGTAGGTGTGGGTCAGATGCTCCACACGGATGATTGGTTCCAATCTCGGTTCCTCCGCTTTTCTATGTTGTCTGGCTGCCCAGGCTTCTCAGAATGGCCTCCGCGCACGCCTGAATGCTCAGCGCGTCCAGGGGCACGTCGAAGCCGTCCTGGCGCAGGCCGTGGAGCAGCTCCACGGTGTGGGGCGCGGCCAGGCCGATGGCCTGCAAATCCTCCACCCGGACCAGGACCTCCCCCGGCGCGCCGTCCATCACCACCCGGCCGCTGTCCATCACCACCACCCGGTCCGCCATGGCGGCCTCGTCCATGTGGTGGGTGATGAGCACGATGGTGATGCCCTTCTCCCGGTTGAGCTTCCGGACCGTGTCCAGCACCTCCCGGCGGCCCAAAGGGTCCAGCATGGCGGTGGACTCGTCCAGGACAATGCAGGCGGGCTCCATGGCGATGACGCCGGCGATGGCGATGCGCTGCTTCTGTCCCCCGGAGAGGTGGTGGGGCGCGTGGAGGGTGAAGTCCTCCATACCCACCGCCCTGAGGGCGGCGGTCACCCGGCGCTGGATCTCCTCCGTGGGCACGCCCAGATTTTCCGGGCCGAAGGCCACGTCCTCCTCCACCACGTTGGCGACAATCTGGTTGTCCGGGTTCTGGAACACCATGCCCACCCGGCGGCGGACCTCCAGCAGCAGGGATTCGTCGCTGGTGTCCATGCCGGACACCCAGACCTTCCCCCCCTCCGGCAGCAGCACCCCGTTCAGGTGCTTGGCCAGGGTGGACTTGCCGGAGCCGTTGTGGCCCAGGACCACCACGAAGCTGCCCCGCTCCACCGCCAGGTCCACCCCCAGCAGGGCGGGCACGGCCTCCTTTCCCTCCTCGGCGGGGTAGGAGAAGGTTAGATTTTCTGTTTTGATGATGTCAGTCATAAGGCTTCCTCATTCTCATGTAATGGCGATCCAATACCGGCAAATCCGGCCGGAGCTTCCCAGGCCGGGCGTATCCTCCACCTCGTCCTCCAGCACGCCGCCGTTGGCGAGGATGGTCCTCTCCGCGCCGGGGTTTCCCTGATGGTCGCAGGTCAGCAGGACCCGCTCCTCCCCCGCCGCCCGGCATTTTTCCAGGGTCAGGCGCAGCTGCTCCTTGGCGTACCCCTTCCGCCGCTCCGACGGGCGGATGCTGTAGCCGATGTGTCCGCCGTACCGGAGCACGAAGTCCGGCAGGGGGCTGGGACGGTAGTTGATCATACCCACCACCCGGCCGTCGGACCGCCGGACAGTCAGCCAGGTATGGGAGGGGATCCAGCCCTTGCGCTTCTCCCGGCCCCGGAAGTCCAGCCACTCCTCGTAGGTGTCTGTATCTTCAAGGCCCGCACAGCCCTCGAAGCCGCCGCCCTGCGCCAGCACCTCCTCCTTGAAGGCCATGACCTGTTCCTTATATTCCATGGTGGGTTCGACCAATTCTAACATGAAATTTCCTCGCAAAGCGGGGCGCAAGCCTCTCCAGCATCCGCCACAGCAGATACCCGCCAAATACACCAATGGTGTTCAGGATGATGTCATCAACATCGAAGTGCCGCCCCGCCAGAATCTGCCAGCACTCGATGCAGCAGGTGATACCCAGTCCCGCCAGCGCCGCCCGCCGCCCGTTCCAGCCCCGCCACAGCAGGGCGGCAAAAAAGCCGAAGGGCAGGAACATGACCACGTTCCCAACTATGTTGACCAGGCGGTCCCCCTGGGCAAAGGGGATCAGGTTCACCCGGTGCTCCAGGGGCACGACGTATCCGCCGAAGATGCCGTATGCCGCAAACACCTGCTCAGCCTGACCGTGCAGGGAAAAATAGATCCAGTCGAAGAGCCAGGACGGTCCCGGGGCAAGGGTAATGGCCGCCATGCCGCCGGCAAACATCCAGAAAAGTCCCCCGGCTGTCTCCCGGAGCGGACTGCTCTCCAGTCCCCGCGCCCTCATGCGCCTCCTCCTGGGACGGAGCAGCAGCACGAACAGCAGCGCCCCCGCCGCAAAGCCCGGCGTCATATAGAGGATATTGCGAAAAACACCCGCCATCCTACCGGTCTCCCGTCCAGCGCCCCGCGGCCCCGCAGGGCAGAACCAGCCCGGTCTCCGTCACCGGCAGGCCGATCTCGTCGCTGACGGTCCGTCCCCCGAACTTTCGGGACACCACCGTCTCCAGGATATAGGTCAGCACGCTGGGGGCAAGGCCGGTGGTATAGGCGTTGATGATGATAAAGAGGGGCTCGTCCGAGAGCACGCCGGCACACAGCTCCACGAAGGGGTAGAGGCTGTCCTCCAGCTTCCACACCTCGCCGGTGGGGCCCCGGCCGTAGCTGGGCGGGTCCATGATGATGGCGTCATACCGCCGCCCCCGGCGGATCTCCCGCTCCACGAATTTGGCGCAGTCGTCCACGATCCAGCGGACGGGGGCCTCCTCCAGGCCGGAGGCCCTGGCGTTCTCCCGGGCCCACTGGACCATACCCTTGGCGGCGTCCACGTGGCAGACGCTGGCCCCGGCGGCGGCGCAGGCCACGCTGGCCGCCCCGGTGTAGGCGAAGAGGTTCAGCACGCTCACCTTCCGCCCGGCGCTCCTGATCTGGTCCTGGGCGAAGGCCCAGTTCACCGCCTGCTCCGGAAAGAGGCCGGTGTGCTTGAAGTTCATGGGCTTGACCTGGAACGTCAGGTTCTCATACCGCACCTGCCATGCGCCGGGCAGCCGCCCCTTCTCCCAGCTGCCGCCTCCGGCGCTGGAGCGGAGGTAGCGGCCGTCGGGGCGCTTCCAGCCGTGGTGGCGCCGGGGGGTGTTCCAGATGGCCTGGGGGTCCGGGCGCACCAGGAGCTTGTCCCCCCAGCGCTCCAGCTTCTCCCCTCCGCCGCAGTCCAGCAGCTCATAGTCCCTCCAGCCGTCGGCGATCCACATGGCGCTTCCTCCTCCGCATACAAAAAATCATCTTATTATATACCAGTCCTTGGCAAGCGTCAACAAATGAAATGTGAATAATTTGACGATTTTTCCCGGAACCGCCCGCAAATTTTTAGACCGCGCCCCGCGCGGTCTAAAAACATACCCCTATATATGCAGCCGCCGGGCCAGCTCGTCCCGCATGGCCCCGCCCTCGAACAGCAGCAGGGCCGCCAGGAAGATGAGGCTGGAGGCCGCGCACACCACCGACGGGTAGATCACCCGCGGCACGCCGCACACCAGCAGCACCAGAGGGATGACCCCGAACAGGACGCTCAGGACCAGATACAGCAGGCAGTCCTGGGGCAGCAGGCACATGAGGCGGGCGATGACGGTCATCGTCACCATGGTGCAGATGTAGAGGATGGGCAGCACAAAGTCCACGGACCACCCCCAGCCCCCCGTCCAGTGATCCCAGGCCAGAGCCAGCAGCGACAGGGCGCACATCTGCCAGAGCACGGCCTTCAGGGGCCTGCGCCGCTTCCGCACCGCCACGCCCACCGCCACCCAGGCGCTGGCCAGCCCCGCCGCCACGAAGACGGACCACCGCACGCCCCTGGGGAAGCTGAAATCCACCGCCGCGCACACCACAACGGCCGCCACGCTCCCCAGCGCCAGCAGCCGCAGCAGAAGCCGGTGGGGCGCCAGCCGCAGCGGCACCCTGGGGAAGCTGTCCTCCCCCTCCGGCGCGCCGGTGAGCTCCCCCTGGCACAGGGGGCAGCGCCGGGGCGTCCCCGTCACGTGGACCTTGCATTTTCCGCAGTAGAGCACGATACGCCTCCTATTCCCCCGCGTCCAGCAGGTTGGTGGTGATGGTCACGTCGATCCCCAGCCCGGTGAGGCTGCGGAAGAAGGCCCGCTCCACGTCGTGGCTGACAAAGGGCCCCGCGAAGCTGACCACGTAGTTGTCCCCGAAGGAGCAGGCGCAGGCCTGCAGGGTGTTGGGGGAGGTAAAGACGTCGAACAGCCGGATATACCGCTCCATCCCCGCCGGCATGTCCACCCGCCCCACGTTGGAAAAGGAGGCGGTAGCCGTCCGGTCCGCCAGGTAGTTGGCCAGGCGCAGCACCAGGTCCTTCAGGGGCAGGGGCACCAGCCGGAGGGGGATGCTGTGCTCCAGGGCGCACAGCTCGTTCATCCGCCCCCGCAGCTTCTCCTCCGTCAGGCTCTCCCGGAAGCTCCGCTTCACGTGGGCCGCCACCGCCTCCAGGCTGTCCTCCTGGCGGGAGAAATCGTAGCGCACGGCGATGGTGGCGAAAAAGTTCCGGGTGGAGGCCGAGGGGAAGTAGCCCCGCAGGTTCACCGGGATGGTGATGGCCACCGGCCGCTGCTCGTCCCGCAGGCGCATCCCCTCGTGGATGGATCGGATGAGCACCGCCGTCATCAGCTCCGTCAGCGTCAGACCCATGGACCGGGCCCGCCCCAGCAGGTCCCCCAGGGACATCCGCCCCTCCACCACCGCCAGCCGGTTCTCCGGCATCCGCTCTCCCCGCAGCTTGTAGGCGCTCCGCGCCCGCCGGGAGCGGACGGAGGCGGACTTCTCGTAGTACTTCTGGAAGCTGTCCGCCTGCTCCTGAAACCGGGAGCCGCCCCAGGGCAGCTCCGGCGGCGCGCCGGCGAATTCCTCCGGGTGCCGCTCCAGCAGGTAGCGGTACACCAGCGCACACAGGAACTGCAGCGCCCCGGTGCCGTCGGCCAGCGCGTGGTGAATCTCCAGGCTGATCCGGCGGCCGTGGTAGAGCACCCGAAACAGCAGGCTGCGCCGCTCCCGGTCGTAGATGGGCTCGCAGGGCGGCGTCTCCTCCGGCTGAACGGCCGCGGGCAGGTCGCTGTCCTCCAGATAGTACCAGAAGGCCCCCCGCTTCATCACCGACCGGTACAGGGGGAAGCGCTCCATGGTCCGCTCCAGGGCGGCCTGGAGGGCCGCCGGGTCCACCGGCTCGGCGAGCTCGCAGGCGAAGCGGAACACCTTCGAGTCGCTGGGCGTGCTGTTAGAGGGAAAGATTTTCGCGGCGTTGTCCAGGCGGCTCCAGCGCCGGGAGCGGGTGCTGTTCATGGGTCTCACTCCTCCAGAAAGTCGTTGATGAGCTCGTAGGTCCGCCGGACGTGCTCAAAGCGCACCGGCAGGGAGAAGAAGCCGTGGAGGGCGTCCTCCATCCGGCGGCACACCACCCGGTTCCCCGCCAGCTCCAGCCGCCGGGCGTAGTCCTCCCCCTCATCCCGGAGGGGGCAGTACTCCGCCGTAATCACCAGGGTGTCCGGCTGGCGGGAGAGGTCCTCCGCCCGCAGGGGCGCGAAGTAGGGACTGCGCAGGTCGTCGTCGCAGGAGCGGTAGAGGTCCATAAAGTCCCGGACCCGTTTGGCCGTGAGCAGATACCCCGTCCCGTTCTCAACCACCGAGGGGTAGGGGGAGGCGTCCGAGTAGTCGTTCCACAGGGCGGGATAGAGCAGGATCTGCCGGGCGGGCAGAAACTCCCCCCGATCCCGCGCCATCAGGGACGCCGCCGCCGCCAGGTTCCCCCCGGCGCTGTCGCCGATGAGGGCGATCTCCTCGGGCCGGGCGTGGAGCAGGCCGGCGTGGAGGAAGACCTCCCGCGCCACGGCGTAGCAGTCCTCCAGGGCTGCCGGGAAACGGTGCTCCGGGGCCAGCCGGTAGTCCACGGACACCACCGTCCGCCCGGTGAGGGCCGCCATGTCGGCGCAGACCGCGTCATAGCTGTCGATGTTCCCGGTCACCCAGCCGCCGCCGTGGAAGAAGAGGAGGACCCGGCTGCCCTCCTCCCCCGGCGGCGCGAAGATGCGCACGGGGATGTCCCGGTCGCTGCAGGAGACCTTGTGCTCCCACACCCGGTACAGGTCCGGGTTTCTTCTGCGCCGGGCGGTGAGCTTCACCAGCTCCCGCTCCAGCGGGTACATTTTTTTCACGTCCAGCTCCGGGTAGCTCAGGGCGGCCAGGGCCGCCCGCATGGCTTTGTTGATGGCCATAGGCCCTCCTTTTCGGGGATCTTTTCCCCCGTCCAACGTCCTCTTTTTTCTATCATACCACACTCCGCCCCCGTTTTCAATCAAGAACCTGCCCCCATCGCCGCCCCGCCCCCTGTCCGCCTCTGTTTTTTTGCGTTTTTTTCCGCAATTGCCCCTTGACATTTTGCCTGGACTGGGGTATGATAAGCAAGCTTGTAAAGCCCATTCGCTTTACATAAAGGAGGGAGCGCCGTGAAAAACCAGACCTACCGCATGACCATGCTGTTTGATTTTTACGGAGAACTCCTCACCGAGCGCCAGAAGGAATTTTTCGACCTCTACTACAACGAGGACCTGAGCCTGGCTGAGATCGCCGAGAACAACGGCATCAGCCGCCAGGGCGTCCGGGACGTGATCGTCCGGGCGGAGGCCGCCATGCAGGAGGTGGAGGACAAGACGGGCCTCATCCGCCGCTTCCTCCAGATGCGCGAGCACATCGCCGCCATCGAGGCCTCTGTTGAGGAGCTCAAGCTCCTCAACTACCGCCAGTACGAGGACCGCCGCATCGACCGGTTGGCCGACACCATCTCCCAGGCCGCCAAGGCCCTCAAGGAGTAACCATAGGGGACCGGCGGGTCCCCGGAACCCCCATAGACAAGGAGTGACATCCAATGGCATTTGAAGGTCTTTCCGAGAAACTCAACGCCGCGTTCCGGCGTCTGCGCGGCAAGGGCCGGGTCACCGAGTCCGACGTCAAGGAGGCCATGCGGGAGGTCCGTCTGGCCCTGCTGGACGCCGACGTGAGCTTCGGCGTGGTCAAGGAGTTCGTGGCCAAGGTCACCGAGCGGGCCGTGGGCGCGGATGTGCTGGAGAGCCTCACCCCCGCCCAGCAGATCATCAAGATCGTCAATGAGGAGCTCACGGAGCTCATGGGCGGCGGCAGCGAGAAGATCTCCATGGCCTCCAAGGGCCCCACAATCATTATGATGGTGGGCCTCCAGGGCGCCGGCAAGACCACCAACGGCGCCAAGCTGGCGGGATACCTGCAAAAGAACCTGGGCAAGCGTCCCCTGCTGGTGGCCTGCGACGTGTACCGCCCCGCCGCCATCACCCAGCTGCAGGTGGTGGGCCAGCAGCTGGACATCCCCGTCTTCGCCCTGGGTCAGGTCAACCCGGTCCAGATCGCCCAGCACGCCCTGCGCCACGCCAGGGACAACGGCTTCGATACGGTGCTGCTGGACACCGCCGGACGGCTGCACATCGACGAGCAGCTCATGGACGAGCTGAAGAACATCAAGTCCGCCGTCTCCCCCAACGAGATTCTCCTGGTGGTGGACGCCATGACTGGTCAGGACGCGGTCAGCGCGGCCACGGCCTTCGACGAGGCCCTGGGCATCGACGGCGTGCTGCTGACCAAGCTGGACGGCGACGCCCGGGGCGGCGCGGCCCTGTCCATACGGGCGGCCACCGGCAAGCCCATCAAGTTCGTGGGCACCGGCGAGAAGCTGGATATGCTGGAGCCCTTCCACCCCGACCGCATGGCCAGCCGCATCCTCGGCATGGGCGACATGCTCTCCCTCATCGAGCGGGCGGAGCAGAGCTTCGACGAGAAGAAAGCGGCGGAGCTGGAGGAGAAGCTGCGCAAAAACCGCTTCACCCTCAGCGACTACATGGAGCAGATGGGCCAGCTGCGGAAGATGGGGGATCTGGGGCAGATGGCCTCCATGTTCCCCGGCCAGCTGGGCAAGCAGATGTCCGGCGCGCAGATCGACGACAAGATGCTCAACCGCCAGGAGGCCATCATCCTCTCCATGACCCCCAAGGAGCGGGACAACCCCGGCCTGCTGGACGCCAGCCGGAAGCGCCGTATCGCCGCTGGCTGCGGCCTGGAGGTGTCCGACGTCAACCGGCTGCTCAAGCAGTACGAGATGATGCTCCAGCTGACCAAGTCCCTCTCCAAGGGCAAGCTGCCCCTGGGCCTGGGCAAGATGCCGAATCTGGGCAGCCTGGGCAAGCTGGGCGGCATGGGCAAAATGCACGGCTTCGGCCGGAAGAAGCGGCTGAAATAGGCCGCGCCCCCACCCGCTATGCTGCGCGCGGCCCGCGCCGCGGTGCTTGCATGATACACAACATTTTATTATTTCACTAATTGGAGGAAACACATCATGGTTAAGATCAGACTGCGCCGCATGGGCGCGAAGAAGGCTCCCTACTACCGCGTGGTTGTGGCCGACAGCCGCTACCCCCGCGACGGCCGCTTCATCGAGGAGATCGGCTCCTACAATCCCTGCGTCTCCCCCGCCGAGATCAAGATTGACGCCGAGCGCGCCAAGGAGTGGATCAAGACGGGCGCCCAGCCCACCGACACGGTTCGCGCCCTGCTCAAGAAAGTCGACGTGCTCTAATGACGGAGGTTGGAGAGCACGGCATGAAGGACTTGCTGCTCTACATCGCCAGAAACCTGGTGGAGAACCCCGACGCTGTCTCTGTCACGGAGGTGGAGGGGGACCAGGAGCTGACGCTGGAGCTGCGGGTCGCCCCCGATGACATGGGCAAGGTCATCGGCCGCCAGGGCCGCATCGCCAAGGAAATCCGCACACTGGTCCGCTCCTGCGCCCAGCGCACCGGCCAGAAGATCTCAATTGATATTGTCGACTGACAGACTCTGCGCCCCCACAGCCAGCTGTGGGGGCGCAGGCAATCGGGGCCGCCCGGCGCACACGCCGGGCGGCCCCTGTTCATGTCCTCGGGCGGCGCTCCCGCCCCTTGGCGCAATCAGCAGTGGTGGCCGCCGTGGTGGCCGCCGCCCGCGGCGGCCGGCACATAGGCGGTCTGGCAGCTGCCGTCGCAGAACCCGTTTGCGTGGGCGTACCCGCAGTACGCCACGCCGTCATGGGCGTGCTGGCCGGTGAGGGTGCAGCCCTCCACCGTGCACAGGGCGCGGCAGGACCCGTCGCAGAACCCGTTCCCGTGGGCGTAGCCGCAGTACGTCACGCCGCTGTGCGCGTGCTGGCCGGCCGCCGTGCAGCCCTCCGTCGTGCACAGCCCATGGCAGGACCCGTCGCAGAACCCGTTCCCGTGGGCGTAGCCGCAGTACGTCACGCC